>Ga0209382_10004242_pt1 | contig 19274 bp, 17 predicted proteins | sample SoiMetdeltSBSDD5_FD_187599 | JGI IMG/M metagenome (GOLD analysis project Ga0209382, IMG submission 187599) | Bulk soil microbial communities from a Populus tree surrounding site in Tennessee, USA - Soil MetaG P. deltoides SBSDD5 (SPAdes) (version 2) | ecosystem: Environmental > Terrestrial >... | reverse complement strand
GTGGCGGTACCACTCGTCCTCGGCGAACTGCTTCTCGTAGCGGGCCTCGATCTCCACCGGGTCGGTGGTGTCGGCCAGCACCTGCTCGAAGAAGTCGATGTAGCTGGGATGGTGCACCGGGTGGAACTCCCAGGGCGTGGGGTGGCTCATGATGACCACGCCGCCCTCCCGTACCAGCGGCCGCCCCCGGTACATGTTGAAGAAGTAGCCGAGCCCCAGGCACATGACGAGGATCGGGTTCATCACCGAGTTGACGTTGTAGGGGCAGATGTACGGCAGCCCCATGGTGAGGATGTCGGTCTGGCCCTCCACCTCGATCAACTGCTGGCGGTAGACGTTCTCGACGGTGATGTCGTGGACCGCCTCCACCTCGCCGGCCTGCACCGAGGTCAGGCCGTAGGGCGCCTGCCAGGCCTGGAAGATCTTGCGGCGGGCCTTGGCCGGCATGCGGTCGAGCCCGGCTCGCATGGCCACGAACGAGGCCCGGTCCTTGGCCGACCACTCCCACTCCCGCTTCTGCAGCACGGCCATGGGCCCCGAGGTGCCGAAGCAGTCGTTGTTGAGCGTGGTCTCGATCTGGAAGATCTTCACCCCGGCGTCCCGGATCACCTTGCCCATGCGCCAGTTGGAGCTGTGCAGCTCGGACGAGTGGCGGTCCATGAAGCTGGTGGAGCGGCGCATGGTCGACACGTTGTGGTGGTGGCGCAGGCTGCGGTAGCTGGCCAGGCCGGTGGCGGTGGACTTGTGGCCGCCGTCCATCGACACCAGGTTGATGTTCACGTAGACGATCACGTCGGACTCGGCCGCCCGCCGGTTGATCTCCACCTCCTCGCCTTGGGGGGTCGTGCCCAGGAAGGCGAGGTTGTCGGGATCCTCGGCGTCGTGGTTGTAGAGCAGGCCGTGGGGGGCAAAGGCGTCGTACACCCGGTCGCCGACCGCGTGGCGCAGCTCGGCCTCGGTCATGCGCCGGTGCAGGGCGAGGGCGGCGATGAGGTGGACGTCGTCCACGCCGGCTTCCGCCGCCAGGTCCAGCACCGCCTCGATCACCCGCTGGCGGATGTCGGGCCGGCGCATGGGCGGCAGCGGGAGGGAGATGTCGTCGAAGCAGATCGTGAGCTTCATGCCCGGGCGCAGGAGCGCCCGCAGCGGCTCGCTGTCGCCCAGCGGGTGATCGAGCGCGTGGCGGATGGCGCCCTCGGGGTCGTCCAGCGGCTCCAGCGGCTCACCCGGGTACAGGACCCGGGTGCGGCCCGCGGGCAGGCGCTCCAGCCGCAGGCTCTCGCCGTGGTGGAACAGGATCGGCGGCGTCGAGCGGTCGACGTCGAGCACGAAACCGGGGCGGGGCATCAGTCGGGCTCCTGGGGAGATCGGAAGGGGGCGCGCCAGTCGGGGGCGGCCTCACCGCGGTCGTCGAGCCAGAACTCGGCGCTGTGGGTGATGAGGCCGTCCTCGACCTCGGCGAAGGCCAGGCAGTGGAACAGGTCGTCGCCGAGGCCGACCCGGACCCGGGCCGCCACCCGCGCTCCCTCGGCCACGGTCTCGTCCACGGTGATGTGCCAGTCCCCGGGGTAGGCGCGGTTCATCGCGATGAACGCCTCGGGCGAGCCGAAGCGCTCGCCGGTGTGCGGGTAGTCGCACACGAAGCCATCGGCCAGCGTGGCCCGCGCCCCGTCCCAGTCGCGCGCTTCCAGGCGCTCCCACAGGGCCCGCACGGTCTCGGCCGGGGTCATGACGCCCTCTTCCGGTCGCGCAGGTCGAAGGCGACCTTCACGGCTCCGCGGGACCCGGCGGCCGCGGCGTGGGCGATGGCGTCCTCGTAGCGGGCGAGCGGGTAGAGGGCGCTCACCAGGCGGTCGAGGGCCAGGTCGGCGACCAGCTCCACCGCGGTGGCGAAGTCCTCCCGGCGGTACGCGTAGCAGCCCCGCAGGACCGTCTCGCGGTGCCAGAGGCCGGTGAGGTCGAGCGTGGTGCGGGCGGGCATGCCCACGACATGCACGGTGCGTCCCGGCGCCACCACCGCCAGGGCCTGGGACAGCGTGGCCTCGCTGCCCACGCAGTCGACCGCGGCGGGCACGCCCCCGGTGAGCTGGTCGCCCACCATCATCGACCCGGTGGCCGAGCGGACGGCCCGGGCCAGCTCGCCCGGGGCGCACACCACGTCGGCCCCCAACTCCTTCGCCCAGCGGCGCTGCTCGGGGTGCTTGGCCGTGGCCAGGATCTCGGTCGCGGGCGAGAGGCGGCGCAACGCCGCCACCGTGAGCAGCCCGAGCGTGCCGGCCCCGATGATCGCCACCCGGCCGGCGTCGACCTGGCGGGCCGCGTGGACGGCGCAGGCCGTGGGCTCGATCATCACGGCCTGCTCGTCGCTCAGGTCCTCCGGCACGTCCACCAGCTGGCTGGGGTGGACCACCATCTCCTGCGACCAGCCACCGCCGGTCGTCTCGCAGAACCCGCACTGCAGGCCGGGTTCGAGGTGCCCGAAAGCGACCCGCTCGCACAGGTTGATGGCGCCGGCGGAGCACGAGGCGCACGGCGGCTCCACGCCCCGGGTGGAGCAGGTCAGCACGGGGACGACCACGACCCGCCGGCCGTCCTCCAGGTCTCCCACGACCTCATGGCCGGGCGTGAAGGGGAACGACACGATGGGCTCGAAGTAGCGGGACGAGCGCCCGTCGATGGTGGCCAGATCGCTCCCGCAGATGCCGGACAGCCGTGGCCGCAGCCGCAGCCAGTCCCCGGCCGGCAGCTCGAGCTCGTCGACGTCCCGCAGCGACAGGGGGCCGTAGCGGGCGCCCCGGCCCGGGCGCAGCGTTCCGGCCACCATGGCTGCCGCGTAGCGGGCGGGCTGGCGGGAGAACACCAGGGCCTTCACGACTTCCCCCACGCGCTGGACGTGAGCACCCGGGTGAGCAGGCCGGGCTTGCCGCCGCCGTGCCACGAGGGCCCGATGGGCAGCGGTGGCTCGGGCGAGCCGGCCATGACGTCGAACTGCTCGACCAGCCAGCCGCGCTTGCGGGCCAGCGCCGCCAGCCGGGTCTCGGGGTTGACCGCCACCGGGAAACCGACCGCCTCCAGCATGGGCAGGTCGGACGTCGAGTCGGCGTAGGCCACGGCCTCGGCCAGGTCGAAGTCGTTGGCCGCGGCGTAGTCGGCCAGCACCGACGCCCGGGCCTCGCCGGTCGGCGGGACCTCGGTCAGCTCGCCCCGGTAGGTGCCGTCGGGCCGCGTGTCCAGCCGGGCGCAGACGACGTCGTCGAACAGCGGCCGCAGCGGGGCGATGGCGAAATCGAGCGCCCCGGTGATGAGGACGGTGCGATGCCCGGCTCGCCGGTGCTCGCGCACCCGCCGGATGGCGGCCGGGAACGACTTGGCCAGCAGCAGGTGGCTGAACATCTCGGTCGAGTCCTCGTCCAGCTGGGCCACGGGCGCCTTGTCGTAGCGGCGGTAGAAATGGCGCAGGAAGTCGCTGCGGTCGCGCCGGTCCAGCGCCAGCAGCGAGGGCGCCTCGGCCAGGATCCGGATGGCCTGGCGGACCCGGTCCTCGGTCGGCAGCCGGCGGGTGGCCAGCCACGAGTACGACGCCACCACGTTGGAGGCGATGAGCGTGTTCTCCAGGTCGAAGGCGGCGAAGTGGCGGGCCGGGTCGAGCACCTGGCGGCGCAGCCGGTCGGCCCGGTTCTCGACGGTGCGCCCGCCGGGTGTGGTCCGCACCCGGGCGTGCCGCACCACCGACGGCAGGTGGACCTCGCGCACATAGGTCGGCCAGTCGATCACCCGGGGGTCGAAGCAGAACGACTCCCGGTCGGCCTCGTCCAGCTGCTCGTAGCGGGCCAGCAGCCGGTCCACGCCGTAGATGGCTTCGCACTCGGCATAGGCGCCGTAGAGCTCTACGTAGCCGAGGGCGCGCTCGGCCTCCTCCCGGCGCTCCTCCAGCCGGGCCGACCACAGCGCCTGGCGGCCCCGCAGCGGGAGGGCCTGGAGCGTCGACTCGGCCCGCTCGATGGTGGTCTTGGCCCGCTGCAGCTGGCGCTGGACCCGGCCCCGGCCCGGGAAGGACCAGTCGGGCACCACGATGGGCTGGCCTTCGCTGTCGTACAGCGGATGCTCCAGGAACCAGCTCCGGGACAGGTCGACCAGAGCCCGGTAGCGCAACGGGTTGGTGGAGCCCGACGCCACCTGGGTGATGGCGGGCTCGTCCGGGGGCTCGCCGGCCGCCGCATCTATGACTGCCGCCACCACCAGGTCGACGGGGATGACGTCGATGGTGCCTTCGGGGACGCCGGGGAACTCCCTCAGGAGGCCCCGGGCGTAGCTGATGATGATGGGCTCCGCCATGCGGAAGCCCCGGATCCAGCCCGGGCGGGGCTCGGCCCACGCGGACTCGATGATGGACGGCCGCACGATCGAGGTCGGCAGGTCGCCGCGCTGCTGGAGCAGCGCCCGCTCGCCGAGCGCCTTGGTGTAGGCGTAGGCGTCGGGCCAGCCCAGGGAGGCGGCGCGGGCCCGGCCGATCTCGACCATCCGTTCCCGCACCCAGTCGCGGCGACGCGACTCGGTCTTGGCCGCCAGCGCGGGGGTGCCCGCCGCGCCCAGCTCGCGCCGGGCCTCCTTGCGGAAGCGGACCAGCGCCTCGGGCGTGCGGCTCTGGGCCTCGGTGTCGCGCCGCGCCTGGCGGGCGCCCTCGACCTCGCCGCGCCAGTCCACGTCGACGAAGAACGAGCTCTGGTGCACCGGCTCCTCGGGTGCCGCGCCCCGGCGGTTGCCGGCCACGTAGCAGGTGGACACCGACACCAGGTGCGGGCGCACGTCCAGCTCGTGGAGCGTGAGGGCGATGCGGCTGGGGCCGAGCAGGTTGACCTCGACCGCGGTGTCGAGCGGTGAGTCGAACGCCACCGTGGCCGCGGAGTGGACCACCACGTCGCAGCCGGCCAGGGCGGCGCGACCGTCGTCGTCGAGGCCGAGGCCGTCGGCGCCGACGTCGCCGGCGATGACCGTGACCCGCCGGTCGACCAGCTCGTCGAAGGCGGCGGTGCCCAGGTCGCGGCGCAGGCGCTCGAAGGCGTCGTTGCGGAAGATCTCCCGCCGCGCCCGCTGCGTGACCGACGAGCGCTTGCCCGGCCGCACCAGCAGCACCAGCTCGCAGCCCGGCACCGAGCGGAGCAGGCGCTCGATCAGCGCGGTGCCGAGGAAGCCGGTCCCTCCGGTGATGGCGATGCGGCGGCCGTCGAGTGCCTCAGGGATCACGTCCACCTGTCTACCATTTGGTAGATGGACAGGGCGACGGCCGCCACCAGGGCGATCCCCACCCGGACCGCAGAGCGCACCCTGCGGGCGGCGCTCGACGCGTTCGGCACCCGCGGCTACGGCGCCACGTCGCTGGACGATCTCGCCCGCGAGCTCGGGATCCGCAAGCAGACGATCCTGTACTGGTACCCGTCGAAGGAGGCGCTGCTCGACGCAGCCATCGATCGGGTGGCGGCCGAGGTGACGGTCCGGCTCGAGCGAGCGGTGGCGGGCGCCGAGCCCGGCTTCGAGCGGGTGGAGGCCATCGTGCGGGCCATGTTCCGGCTGGCCGCCCGCCATCCCACGATGCTGGGGTTCCTCCGGGAGGTCACCCGCCTGGGCCCGCCCGCCTCGTCCCGCCTGCTGGGCGCCATCGCCCCGCTGATCGACCGCGCCGCCGGGTTCCTGGCCGCGGAGATGGACGCCGGCCGCATCCGCCGCCACGACCCGCGGCTGATCCTGCTGGCCGCCTACTCGATGGTGACGGGCCTGGCCACCGAGGTCGAAGTGCTGCGAGCCTTCGGCGAAGAGCCGACGTTGGCCTCGCTGATCCGCCGGCGCGACGAGCTGATCTCGCTGCTTCGTGATGCGCTGGTCTCGCCCGCGCCGCTCACCCCGTGATCAGGGTCGTGGGTCAGATGGCCAAGCGACGGGGTGAGCCGGCAAGCGCACCCGGTACCGCCCACGACGCTCGGCCGAGGTCAGCCATGGCGAGCGTGCCAGTCGGCCACCTTGGCCGTCCAATACCCGATGTCGGTGATCGTCCGGATCGGCAGTCCCCGGAGGTTGCCAGGGTAGGTGTCGCCCCCGCCGAGCCAGACGATCGTGGTCGGGTCATCTGGGCACGCTGAGTCGTCCACAACCGCGTTGGCTGGGAACTCCATGCCATCGGTGCCGTCGTCGAGCCGGAAGTCCGGCACGAGGAACGTGGAGCACTTGATGACCGGCTGATTGGCGACATTCATCGAGCCACAGTGGGTCGGCCACTTGAACAGGCGTCCGTACCCAAAGCCCTCTTCCAATTGCATCGGCCGCAGACGGAACAGACTGTGGTCGACCACGAGCTGCTCACCCGGAGGCGTCTCCCAGCACCGGTCGCCCGATGGCCGTTCGGAGAAGGCGGTGTGGCAGCCATCGAAGAGCGAATCGAGGATGACGCCCTCGGTGGTGTAATCGTTCTCGATGCAGTCGTCACCCACGTTTCCGACATAGGAATCCTCGATCAGGAACCGAGTGTTGTTGGCGTTGACCGCATTCTCCTGCATCCGGAACCCGTCCTGAATGCCGCGGCAGACGTGGCCCTGGACCTGCATCCAGTCGACGGCCGCCACCTTCACGCAGGCAGCGTTGTAGTCGTCGTGCCAGGTGCGCCAGTCGAGCGGCGGCGGGTCACCGAACTGGTCGAGCAGTTCGCCCCCGATCATGCAGGTCCGGGCGGCGGCGTCAGCGTTGTCGTGCCCGGTGCCGAAACTGAATGGGTAGGACGACGCCGGCTGGGCAGTGGCCTGCACGCCGGTCATGTCATAGGTGGTGTCGTCCGGTGGGGCTGTCACCCGGAACCGGCTCGTGAGCACCGTGCCGGGCTGGTCCGGGTCGACGACGTTGCGTCCGGGTCCCGTGCAGGACGGGAACCCGTAATCGGCTCCGGTGGGCACGTCGGGCGAAGGAGGCGGCGCCTCACTGACGGTCGTGGTGGTCGTAGACGGCTTGCTGGTCGTGGTTGTCGGCCGCGCCGTCGTAGTGGTCGGCCGGGCTGTCGTGGGGCGCTGCGGCGTCGACGTCGTCGTGGAGCGGCCCGTGGGCTCGCTGCTTTCCCAGCTGGCTGTGCATGAGGCAAGCACCAGCACGGCGGTCAGGGCACCCCCAACCAGAGTGGAGCGTGAGAGCGTCCCCCTCCGGCCTGCCGTGGCCCCGCTTCTCAACCAGCGACGTGACATCTTCGGCAGCAGCACAAGAAAGCTCCCCAGAACCTTGTGCGTCCGCCAGCCCTGGTCAGACCCACCATAACGTCAAGCGTTGCGTCATGCGAGGTCGACTGGGCCGGCCGTCGTCCTGCACGTGCGGCCCTGGTCAGGGACTCGCCGGGTCCGTGCGTCAGCGCTTGGTGGAGAAGCGGCTGCGGTGCTCGTGGCGCTCCAGGGCCAGGCGCACGAGCTCGTCGACGAGGTCGGGGTAGGACAGGCCGGTGGCCGCCCACAGCTTGGGGTACATCGAGCCGGGGGTGAAGCCGGGGATGGTGTTGACCTCGTTGACCAGGAAGCCCCGCCGGCCCTCCTCGAAGAAGAAGTCCACCCGGGCCATGCCGTCGCAGCGCAGGGCCCGGTAGGCGTCGATGGCCAGTGACCGGACCCGTTCGGTGTCTTCCTGGTCGAGGGGCGCGGGCACCAGGAGCTGGCAGGTGCCGTCGATGTACTTGTCGTCGTAGTCGTAGAACTCGTGGCTGGACACGATCTCGCCCGGGACCGACGCCCGGGGCTCGGCGTTGCCCAGCACGGCCACCTCGATCTCGCGCGCGTCGACGCCCTCCTCGATCACCACCCACTCGTCGTAGGCGGCGGCCGTGGCCAGCGCGCCGTCCAGCTCGTCGGGCCCGTGGACCTTGCTGACCCCCACCGACGAGCCCATGTTGGACGGCTTCACGAACAGGGGATAGGCCAAGCCCTCGGCCGCCACCGCCTCGTGGCCCCGGTCGAGCTCGGTGTCCCGCAGCGCCACGTAGGGCACCTGGCCCAGGCGGTGGGCGGCCAGGACCTCCTTGGCCTTGACCTTGTCCATGCACAGCGCCGAGGCCAGCACGCCCGAGCCCACGTAGGGGACCCCGGCCAGCTCCAGCATCCCCTGGACGGTGCCGTCCTCGCCCTGGGGACCGTGCAGCAGGGGCAGGACCACCACCGGCAGGCCGCCGGCCGAGGGCGTCACCGCCGGGAGGGGCTCGATCTCCGAGCCGGTGGCGGCGAGGGGCGGCGTCTTCGCCGGGATGCCGCGGGCGCCCTCGCTCAGCGTGGCCCGGGCGGCCTCGGCCTGGACCCACGTGCCCTCGCGGGTGATGCCGACAGGTACCACCTCGTAGCGGTCGGGGTCGGCCGCCGCCAGGACGTGCGCGGCGGTCGTGCACGACACGTCGTGCTCGGCCGACCGCCCTCCGAACAGCACGACGAGCCGGACGCGGTCAGGACGCTGCATGATCGGCGAGCGTATCCGGGGGCCGCGGCCCCCGAGCGCGATGATCTTCGACCGTGGAGTTGCGCACGACCGAGATCGCCGAGGCGACCGCCGGCCGCTTGGTCGGCCCCGACCTGGTGGTTCGGGGCGCGGCCATCGACTCGCGCCTGGTCACCGGGGGCGAGCTGTTCGTCCCGGTGGTGGCCGAGCGGGACGGGCACGACTTCGTGCCCGCGGCCCTGGCCGCGGGGGCGGTCGCCTACCTCAGCTCGCGGCCGGTCGATGACGGCGATCCGGAAGCGGATGTGGCCGCCATCGAGGTCGGCGCCACGATCGTCGCGCTGGCCGACCTCGGCCGGCTGGCCCGGGGACGGGTGCCCGACCGGGTGGTGGGCGTGACCGGGTCGGTGGGCAAGACGAGCGTGAAGGACCTGCTGGCTGCAGCCCTCGGTGCCCGCTGGTCGACCGTGGCCAGCGCCGGGTCGTTCAACAACGAGCTGGGCGTCCCCCTCACACTGCTCAGCGCGAGCGAGGCGACCGAGGCGCTGGTGGTGGAGATGGGCGCCCGCGGCCGCGGCCACATCGCCTCGCTGTGCGACATCGCCCGGCCCACGGTGGGCGTCGTGACCGCGGTGGCTGCGGCCCACACCGCCATGTTCGGCTCGCTCGACGAGGTGGCCGCGGCCAAGGGCGAGCTGGTGGAGGCGCTCGACGCGTCGGGCGTGGCGGTGCTCAACGCCGACGACCCCCGGGTGGCGGCGATGGCCGCCCGCACCGAGGCTCGCGTGCTCCGCTACGGGTCGGCGCCGGACGCCGACGTGCGCGCCGAGGGGGCCGGCCTCGACGGCGAGCTGCGGCCCCGCTTCCGGCTGGTCAGCCCGTGGGGCGCGGCGGACGTGGCACTCGCCGTCCGCGGCGAGCACATGGTCGGCAACGCCCTGGCCGCCGCGGCCGCGGCGCTGGCCTGCGACGTGCCGGTCGAGGCTGTCGCCGCCGGCCTGGGCAAGGCCGAGCTGTCCCGCTGGCGCATGGAGCTGGTCCGGCTCCCTTCGGGCGCCCGGGTGATCAACGACGCCTACAACGCCAACCCCGCGTCGATGGCGGCGGCGCTGCGGGCGCTCGCCGGCCTGGACGCGCGGCGCCGGGTGGCAGTGCTGGGCCTCATGGCCGAGCTGGGGGAGGCCGCCGACGCCGAGCACCGCGCCATCGGCGATCTGGCCCGGGAGCTGGGCATCGAGGTGGTGGCCGTCGACGCCCCCGCCTACGGGGGCACCGGGGTCGCAGGCCTCGACGAAGCGGTCGCCGCCTTGGGCCCGCTGGGCGAGGGCGACGCCGTGCTGCTCAAGGCCAGTCGGGTGGTCGGCCTGGAGCGGCTGGCGTCCCGGCTGCGCTGACCGCCACCGGCGGGCGGGGCAGGTCGAGGCGGGCGTAGCCGGCCAGCCCCAGGGCCACGACCGCCCCGCCGAGCAGCACGGTGGTGGCCGAGGTCGCATCGATGATGGGGCCGGCGATGAGGTTCCCGATGGGGACCGAGCCGCCGAAGGCCATGATCCACAGGGCCATGACCCGGCCGCGCTCGTGGTCCTCCAGACGCGCCTGGAGGACGGTAGACAGCGAGGTGATGAAGGCGAAGTAGGTCAGCCCCACGATCACCACCGCGGGGTAGGCGGGCGCGGGGCTGCGCAGCAGGGCGAACACCGCCAGCGCCGCGGCGTAGGCCAGCAGGGTGTTGCGCACGATGCGCTCCTTGGACCAGCTGGCGAACACCGTGCCGATCGACAGGGCGCCGATCACCGCGCCGATCCCGAAGCACGCGTAGAGCAGGCCGTAGCTGGTGGAGCGCTCGTCGATCCCGAGGTTGCGCTCGGCCACCACCGGGAACTGGCCGACCAGGGTCAGCGACAGCACCGAGAACGTGAAGATGGTCACCAGGCAGCGCCCGACCACCGTGTCGCGGCGCGCGATGGCGAAGCCGGACATCAGGCGGCCCAGGCTCCGAGCGTCCCCGGGCCCGGCGGCCGGCGGCGGGGGCAGGTGCACCGTGAGGAGCGAGCCGATCACGAACAGGAAGCTGAGCCCGTTGACCGCGAACACGGCCGGCGCCCCGAAGGCCGAGTCGAGCAGCGCCCCGATCACCGGCCCGATCACCCGGGAGCCGTTCATGTTGGCGGAGTGCAGCGAGATGGCCCCGGGCAGGTCGTCGCGCCCCACGAGCTGGGGGAGCAGCGCCGCGTAGGTCGGGGCGAAGATGGCCTGGCCGATGCCGATGGCGAACACGACCGCCACCAGCACGATCAGGTTCGGGTCGTCGGGCGCGGCCACCAGGGCCAGCACGAACGACAGCACCATCTGCGAGCCCGTCACCCAGATCAGCAGGCGCTTGCGGTCGACCGTGTCGGCCAGAGCCCCGCCCACCATGGCCAGCAGCAGCAGCGGGCCGAGCTGGGCGAACAGGATGACGCCCACGAAGGTGGCCGAGCCGGTGAGGTCGTAGGCCAGGGCGCCCAGCACGACGTTCTGCATCCAGGTGCCGACGTTGGACAGGAACGACCCGTAGAACACCCGGCGGAAGGTGCGGTGGCGCAGGGCCGATCGGGCCGAGCCCGGGGTGAAGCTCCGGTCGGCGTCGACGAGCGCGTCTTCGGCGTCCTCGAAGGGAAGGGGTTCGGCGGCGGTCATGACACGCCGCTGCGCACCCGTGACAGGAAGATCGGCACGTTGCCGAGCGGGTCCCTGATGACCAGCACGGTGACGAAGGCGGTGGCGAAGAGGGTGGCGTCGAGCTGGATCTGGGGCATGGGCGCGAGTGGTCGGGGGCGTTTCCGGGCACGGCAGCGCCCGCTCCACAGCAACGGCGCCGCCCCGCTCAACACCGAGCCCCCGGCTCGCATTCCCGCGGCTCGCGAGGGAGCTCCCGCAGCCTGCGGTCGCGTTCCCTGGGCCAGGCACCGCAAGTGCCGTGCGCTGGCATTCTCGGACGGCGCCGGCATTCCCCGGCCTACCGGCCGTTCCGATCGATACGGTGCCGGGCATGGACTTCCGGGGCACGAGCGTCTCCCGCATGGCCGACCAGGTGAGCGCGGGGGAGCTCTCGGCCCGAGAGGTGGCCCGGGCCACGCTCGATCGCATCGAGCGCCTCAACCCCGAGCTGGGGGCGTTCGTGACCGTCGACCCGGACGCGGCGCTGGCCGAGGCCGCGGCCATCGACCAGCGCATCGCCGCGGGCGACGACGTGGGCCCGCTGGCCGGCGTCCCGCTGGCGGTCAAGGACCTGGAGGACGCGGCCGGCTTCGTCACCACCCAGGGATCGGCGGCCTTCGCCGGCAGCCCGCCGGCCACCGACGACTCGCCCCTGGTCGAGCGGCTGCGGGCCGCGGGGTGCGTGGTGGTGGGCAAGACCAACACGCCCGAGCTGGGCTGGAAGCCCGACACGGTCAACGAGCTGTTCGGCGCCACCCGCAACCCGTGGGCGCTGGAGCGCTCGGCCGGCGGGTCGTCGGGCGGGTCGGCGGCGGCCCTGGCCGCGGGCCTGGTGCCGCTGGCCACCGGGTCCGACGGCGGCGGCTCCATCCGCATCCCCTCGTCCGTGTGCGGCCTGTCGGGGCTCAAGCCGTCGCTGGGCCGGGTCCCGACCGGGGGCCCGCGCCCGCCCGGCTGGCCGCTGCTGTCGACCAAGGGCCCGATGACCAGGCGGGTCCGGGACCTGGCGCTGGCGCTCGACGTGGTGGTCGGCCCGGAGCCGGCGGACCTCATGTCGCTGCCCCTGCCCGAGGCGTCGTGGTCGCGCTCGCTGGCGGAGCTGCGCGCCCCGCGCCGGGTGGCCTGGTCACCGACGCTGGGGTACGCCCACCCCGACCGTGAGGTGCTGGACGTGTGCGAAGCGGCCGTCGCCCAATTGGAGGACATGGGCACCGAGGTCGTCGTGGTCGACGAGGTCTTCGGCCGTGACCCGGTGAACGACTGGCTGGCCCTCGTGGGCGTCTACTGCCTCCGGGAGCTGGAGCCGTTCCGCGACAAGGATGTGTGGGGACGCATCGACCCCGGGCTGCTGGCCCTGGTCGAGTGGGCGCGCTCGTCGGTCACGGCCACCCGCATGGCCGAGGCCATCGACGCCTGCCACACCCTCAACCTGGCGCTCGTCGACCTGTTCCACCGGGTGCCGCTGCTCCTGACCCCGACGGTCGCCGGCCAGACACCCCGGATCAACGAGCCCGGCATGATCGACGGCGAGCCCGATGTCAACTGGGTCCAGTTCACCTATGGGCTCAACATGACCCGCTCCCCGGCGGGCACGGTCTGCGCCGGCTTCACCGCCGACGGCATGCCGGTGGGGCTCCAGGTGATCGGGCCCCAGCACGCCGACGTGGTGGTCCTGCGGCTGATCGCCCTGCTGGAGGACGCCCTGGCCCTGGACCGCACGGCCCCGTTCGGAGCGGACTGAGCCGCCTTGCTAGAGTGCAAGGTCCCCAGGGGCGTATAGCTCAGTTGGCTAGAGCGCACGCTTCACACGCGTGAGGTCACAGGTTCGAGCCCTGTTACGCCCACCACTCCCGAGGTAGCGGGCGCTTCGTCAGACGAAGACGCCCGCGTCCACGTAGACCTCGGAGCTCGCGACGCCGTCCACCGGGTCGAACGAGGTCAGGGTGCCGGCGGCCCGGCCGCCGGCGGGGACCATGTCGACGAAGCCGTAGGTGCCGCCGATGATCTCGCCTGCGCTGTTGCGGTAGATGACGTAGGCGTAGGGGCCGTCGACGTCGATGGCGTAGGTCGAGGTGACCACGAACGTCGTCTCGGTGCCGTACTGGTCGGTGGTGGTGGCCACCTCCGAGATCTCGAACGTGCCGTCGGGCACCGAGTCGCCGAAGCCGTCCTCGAACTGCACGTCCAGATGGTCGACTCCGTTGGCGACGTCTTCGCTCAGGAGGTCGTAGCCGATGCCCAGCTGCTCGCCCGGGCCCAGCTTGGCCACGAGGTGGCGGTCGGTCCGCACGACGGTGTCGTTGGGGTCGTAGACGGCCACCTCGACGTGGAAGTTGGTGACCATCTCGGTGCCGTTGTTCTTGATGATGATCCCGTAGGAGCCCCCGTCGTCGGACGCGGTGAAACCGCTCTCGACCAGGGCCAGATCGGCGGTGTCCGCGCTGCCGTCCACAGTGGAGCCGCCGGTGGTGTCGCCGGTGTTGTCCGGCGTGGTGGTCGTCGGCTCCGTGGTCGCCACCGTGGTGGAGACCGGCTCGCTCCCGTGCTCGTCGTCGTCGTCACCGCCGCCGCTGGAGACCACCAGGATCAGGCCGACCAGGGCCACGGCCGCCAGGGCGCCGAGGGCGACGAACATGGGCGTCTTGTTGGCGCCGGGGCCCGGAGGCCCCCCGGGCGCTCCGGGGCCGGGCACCCCGTAGGGACCCGACGGCGGGCCGGGCGGGTAGCCGCCGGGCATCGGCGCCCCGGCGGGAGGGAACCCGCCCGCGGGCGTTCCGCCCGGCGGGTAGCCGGCCGGAGGGCCGAGTGGGGGGCCCTGCGCGTACCCGGGCGCGGCGTAGCCCTGCGCGCCGACCGGGGGCGAGGACGCGGTCACGTCACCGGGCATCTCCGGGCGGGGCGGGGGGTACCACTTGTCGTCCGAGGCCTGCCACCAGTCAGGTCCCTGCGGTGCGTCACTCATGTCTCGTCCTCGTCGTTGCTGCCGCCTGCGCCCGTGCGGAACCGCGAAGGGATCCGGCCGTCGGGCCCGAGGCTCGGCACATTAGATCGTGCCGGAGACCTGACGATGTCGCCCGCCGCGACCGGGGCGGGGACGGGGGTGGCGCGCTCAGGCGATGGTCTTGGAGAGGCGCTCCATGGCCTCGTCCTCGCTGATGTCGAGCGCGAACGCCAGCTCCGACACCAGCACCTGGCGGGCCTTGACGAACATCGACTTCTCGCCCGCGGACAGGCCCTTGTCGTTGTCGCGGAGGGCCAGGTTCCGGACCACCTCGGCCACCTGGTACACGTCGCCCGACTTGAGCTTCTCCTGGTGGTTCTTGAACCGCCGGGACCAGTTGGTGGGCTCGCGCACGTCCTTCTTGGCCAGCACCTCGAACACGTCCTCGACGTCCTCGACGCTGATCGGGTAGCGCATCCCGATCTCCTCGGCCTTGTCCACGGGCACCTTGAGCACCAGGTCGCCGTGCGTCATCCGCAGGACGAAGAACTCTCGCGGCTCACCGTCGGGCGGCATCGCCCGCTTCTCCGTAGCCTCGATGACGGCGGCACCGTGGTGGGGGTAGACCACCCGGTCCTTGACGCGAAACGACACGCAACAGCTCCTAGGTCCCTGGGGATCCGGACCGTCCCGGGGGTCCGTACAGGATGCCACTTCCCGGCGCCGTTCCCACAGTCACAAGCCCCGGGTCCGCCTGGTGCCGCGCGCCACTGACCCGTATGGTCGTCGCACGGACAGTGCGAGAAGCTACGGAGGTCTCCCGTGATCGAGTGGTCGGACGAGCAGCGCATGGTGCAGGCGGCCGTGCGCGATTTCATCGCCAAGGAGGTCGTGCCGCACCACCGCGAGCTGGAGCACGGCGACCTGCCGCCCTACGACATCCTCCGCAAGCTGTTCTCCACCTTCGGCATGGACGCCATGGCCCGCGACCGCTTCGAGCGCCAGCTGGCCCGCGAGCGGGCCGGCGAAGCGCCCGAGCGCGACGAAGCCGGCGCCCCGCCGCGGGACCCGGTCGAGGCGGCAAACTCCGCTGCCTTCCAGCTCATCCCCATCATCGAGCTGTGCCGCTGGAGCCCCGGCATGGTCACCGCCATGGGCGTGTCCATGGGCCTCACCTCGGCGGCCATCCTGTCGAAGGGCACCACGGCCCAGAAGGAGCGCTGGGCGCTGCCGCTGCTCACGCTGGAGAAGATCGGCTCCTGGGCCATCACCGAGCCGGGCTCGGGGTCCGACGCCTTCGGCTCGATGCGCTCGACCGCCCGGCGGGACGGCGACGAGTACGTCCTCAACGGCTCGAAGACCTTCATCACCAACGGGCCCTATGCCGACACGATCGTGTTCATCTGCAAGCTCGACGAGGGCAACCCGCCCGAGGACCGGGCCATCGTCAGCTTCATCCTCGACTCCGGCATGCCGGGCCTCGAGCAGTCCAAGCCGCTGAAGAAGATGGGCATGCACTCGTCGCCCACCGGCGAGCTGTTCCTCACCGACGTGAGGGCGGGCCGTGACCGGCTGATCGGCGAGACCGAGCACCCCGAGGGCGGCGGCCGGGATGCGGCCAAGGCCACGTTCCTGCAGGAGCGCTCGGGCGTCGCCGCCATGGCCCTGGGGATCATCTCCCAGTGCCTCGACCTGTCGGTGGCCTACGCCAAGGACCGGGTGCAGTTCGGCAAGCCCATCGGGGAGTTCCAGCTCATCCAGGACAAGCTGGCCCGCATGGAGGTGGCCCGCCTCAACGTCGAGAACCTGGTGTTCCGGGTGATCGAGGCCACCGCCGCCGGCACCGGCTTCACCCTCGCCGAGGCCTCGGCCATGAAGCTCTACGCCGCCCGCGCCGCCACCGAGGTCGCCCTGGAGGCGGTCCAGCTGTTCGGCGGCAACGGCTACATGAGCGAGTTCCAGGTCGAGCAGCTGGCCCGCGACGCCAAGGTCCTCCAGATCTACGCCGGCACCGACGAGATCCAGATCACCCACATCGCCCGCGACCTCCTCAACCGCTGAGCCACGCGGGTCACAGGCCGAGGGAGCGGCCGATGATCTCCTTCATGATCTCGGTGGTGCCGCCGTAGATGCGGGTGATGCGGGCGTCGGCGTAGGCGCGGGCCACCGGGTACTCGGCCATGTAGCCGTAGCCGCCGTGGAGCTGGACACAGGCGTCGACGACCCGGCCCTGCAGCTCGGTGCACCACCACTTGGCCATGGCCGCTTCCTCGGCGGTCAGCCGGCCGGCGTTGAGGGCCAGCACGCAGCGGTCGACGAAGCTCTGCGCGATCTCGATCTCGGTGGCCATCTCGGCCATGCGGAAGCGGCTGTTCTGGAACGACCCGACCGGCTGGCCGAAGGCCTTGCGCTCCTTGACGTAGGCCAGCGTCTGGTCGAAGGCGGCGCGGGCCGCGGCCACGCCGGTGGCGCCGATGGACAGCCGCTCCTGGGGCAGGTTGGTGACCAGGTAGCGGAAGCCCTGGCCCTCCTCGCCCAGGCGGTTGGCCACCGGCACGCGCACGTCGGTGAAGAACAGCTCGGCGGTGTCCTGGGCGTGCATGCCGATCTTGTCGAGGTTGCGCCCCCGCTCGAAGCCCGGCATGCCCCGCTCCAGCACCACCAGGGACATGCCGCGGTGGCGCTCGCCGGGGTCGGTCTTGACCGCGGTGATGACCAGGTCGGCGTTGATGCCGTTGGTGATGAAGGTCTTGGACCCGTTGACCACGTAGTCGTCGCCGTCGCGGCGGGCCGACGTGGTCATGGACGCCAGGTCGGAGCCGATGCCGGGCTCGGTCATGGCGATGGCGGTGACCAGCTCGCCCGAGCAGATGCCCGGCAGCCAGCGGGCCCGCTGGTCCTCGTCGGCCAGGGCCAGGAAGTAGGGCAGGCAGATGTCGTTGTGCAGCGTCCAGCCGAGCCCCGCGGCGTTGACCCCGGCCCGCTGGATCTCCTCGGCGATGACCAGGTTGTAGCGGAAGTCGGCGACCCCGCCGCCCCCGTGCTCGACCGGGGCGGCCATGCCCAGGAAGCCGTGCTTGCCGGCGGCGGTGAACAGCCCGCGGTCGACCAGGCCGGCCCGCTCCCACTCGTCGTTGTGGGGGGCGACGTCCGCGGCGATGAAGCGGCGGACGCTGTCCCGGAACAGCTCGTGGTCCTCGTCGAACAGGGTGCGCTCCACGGGATCGACGGTAGCCCGGGGCGTCTACCGTGGCCCGGTGCGTGTGGCGGTGGTCATCGGCGGGGGAGGCCCCCCGGCCGTGGCCCGCGCGGAGCTGGACGTCCCGGGCGACGATCCGCTGGTGGTGGCGGCCGACTCGGGCCTGGAGGGCGCCCGGGCCCTGGGGCTGGACGTCGACCTGGTCGTGGGAGACATGGACTCGGTGGACCCGTCGGTCCTGGCCCATGCCGAGGCGATCGGGACCGCGGTCGAACGCCATCCCGCGGCCAAGGACGCCACCGACCTCGACCTCGCCTTGGACGCCGCCCTGGCCCGGGGCGCCGACCGCCTGGTGGTGGTCACCGGGACCGGTGACCGCTTCGACCACGCCCTCGCGGTAGCCCTTTCCCTGGCGGCCGACCGGCTGGCGGGCGCGAGGGTCGAGGCCTGGATCGGGCCCGCCCACGTGTGGGTGGTGCGCGACCACCTCGCCTTCCAGGGCGCCCCGGGCATGCTGGTGAGCCTGGTGCCCGCCCACGGACCGGCCCGGAGGGTGACCACCGCCGGGCTGCGCTATCCGTTGCAGCGCGAGGACCTCGCCCCCGGGACGACCCGCGGCCTCAGCAACGAGCTGATCGCCCGCGACGCCACCGTCGAGCTCGAGGGCGGCGTCCTGCTGGTGATCGCCCCGGGCCCGGCAGGGTGAGGTTGGGCGGCCGGGGCGCCGGGGTGACACGATCCCGGCGTGGACGTGATGGCCGACCTCGTGGCCCCCTGCCCGCCTGCCGCGCTGTTCGCGTGGGTCGAGGACCTCGGGCGCTATCCGCAGTGGCTCGACATCGTGCCCCGGGCCGAGGCCGTCGAGGCGCAGGAGGGCGACCCGGGACCGGCGTGGTCGGTCGATCTGCGGGGCCGGCTGGGCCCCTTCGCCCGCTCCAAGCGGTTGCGGATGGTGCGCACGGTGCACGAGCCGATGGACCGGGTCCGGTTCGAGCGGCTGGAGCACGACGGCCGCCAGCACGCGGGCTGGGTGCTCTCGGCCGAGGTGGCCGCGGTCGACGGCGGTAGCCGCCTGTCGATGCACCTGCACTACGGGGGCGGTCTCGGCGGCCCCTTGGTCGAGCGGCTGCTGACCGACGAGATCACGCAGTCGAAGCCGCGGCTCCTGGCGCTGGTGGAGGAGGGGACGTAGCCCGGGCCGCGTAGCGCCCGTCGCGCCGGTCGAGGGCGAGCGCCAGCCCGAAGGTCGCGGACAGGGCCTCGGCCGTGAGGGCGGTCGTCAGCGGGCCCTGGGCCACGACCCCGCCGCCGCGCAGCAGCAGGGCGTGGGTGAACCCGGCCGGGATCTCCTCCACGTGGTGGGTGACCAGCACGGTGGGCGGGGTGGACGGGTCGCCCGCGAGCGCCGCCAGCCGGGTCACCAGGTCCTCGCGGGCGCCCAGGTCGAGGCCGGCGGTGGGCTCGTCCAGCAGCACCAGCCCAGGGTCGCCCCACAGGGACCGGGCCAGCAGCACCCGCTGGCGCTCGCCGGAGGACAAGGTGCCGAACGAGCGGCCGGCCAGCGCGGCGGTCCCGGTGCGGTCGAGCAGCTCGAGGGCGTGGGCGCGGTCCTCGGGCCCGTAGCGGTGCCACCAGGTCTCCAGCGCCGCCTCCCGGGCGGACATGACCACGTCGACGACCGTGACGTCGTGACGCAGCAGGTCGGCGAACGCCGGGCTCACCAGTCCGACCCGGGTCCGCCAGCGGCGTACGTCGACCCGGCCCAGGCGCCCGCCGAGGACCTCGACCTCGCCCGTGGTGGGGTGGAGGTAGAGGGACGCCACCCGGAGCAGCGTCGTCTTGCCCGAGCCGTTGGGCCCGAGCACCACCCAGCGCTCGCCCGCGCCGACGGTCCAGTCGAGGGCGTCGAGGATCGTCGTGCCGTTCCGCACGACCGTGACGCCGGTCAGGCGCAGCGCGGTCACGGCGGGGACCGTAGGCGAGGCGGGG
>Ga0209382_10004240_pt1 | contig 19276 bp, 17 predicted proteins | sample SoiMetdeltSBSDD5_FD_187599 | JGI IMG/M metagenome (GOLD analysis project Ga0209382, IMG submission 187599) | Bulk soil microbial communities from a Populus tree surrounding site in Tennessee, USA - Soil MetaG P. deltoides SBSDD5 (SPAdes) (version 2) | ecosystem: Environmental > Terrestrial >... | reverse complement strand
CGAACTTCCCCTTTTCGAGGCTGCCGATGTGCGCCGACCACCCGTAGTTCAGCATCTCCGCCGCCGGCAGGAAAGCCGTCCTGATCGCCTGTGACGGCGTCATACCCCAGCTGGCGTAGTGCTTGAACTGATCCGCGCCGATGCCGTGCGGAATGGCCTCGGACGTGGCGCCGCTGCCGAAGACGATGGGTACGCCGGCAGCATGCGCCTTTCGGAAGGCCTGCTCCGCCATGCGCAGCCGGCTGTTCCTGCCGCCGGTCGCCTGCAGATCTGCCTTTTCCAGCGAGATCAAATCGTCGAGCGTGACCACGAACGGGAGCTTCTTCTGGAGCAGCGTCTTCACACCCGCGTCGTCGAGCATGAGCAGGTGGTTCGGCGCGTCGACTCCCGCGCCGATACAGCTGTTCATCCCTTCGCCGCCGTAGGTATGGCACGCCACCTTGAGACCGAGCCTGTGCGCTTCATCGACAATCGCGTCGACTTCCTCACGCGTCAGCGACGGGCTGGCGACGAGCGTCGCGTCCGGCTTCCACATGTAGATCGGGCCGACGAAATCCTGAGTGGTGTAAATCTTGATCCAGTCCACGCCGTGCAGCTTGGCTTCGCGAACCGCCGCGCGAGCCAGCCATGGCCCGTTGATGTTCTTGTTTTCGGTGAAGCCTTCGAAGAAGCGCAGCGAATCCGTATCCGGGTAGTAGGTGCCGGCCCGCTGGTTGAGCGACTGCCCGACGACCTGCATCCGCGGTCCCTGGACCAGACCGGCATTGATCGCATCACGCAGCTCCACCGTGTTGTAGCCGCCGCGCGAGTCCATATCGAGAACGGTCGTGAAGCCTGCGTCGAGGTCGATCTGGGCGTTCGAGAGCGCAATCAGCGCGCGCTCGGCCGGCGTTTCGCCGCCGGTGTTCACGTGCACATGCGTATCAATCATGCCGGGGAGCACGGTCGCGGACGTCAGATCGATGACCCGCGCGCCAGCGGGCAGCTGCAGGCCGGCGCCGACGTCGGTGATGCGATCGCCTCTGATCAGCACCACCTGGTTGGACAACATCATCCCCGTCCTGGCGTCGAACAGCCGTCCGGCACGGATGGCGACAACCTGGTCAGCGGCCGCGGTGAACCGTTTTGTCTGGCGACCGGCCGGCTCCTGGCCTCGAAGCGTAGCGAACGCCCCGAGAGCGAGGGACATCAACGCGACGACGAGCACAACACGCTTACACATGAAAGTCCTGTTGGCGAAGCTCATACCCCCTCCACGTTGTGCCTTCGCCACAGGAGAGCCACCGGAAGAGCGAAGGCCAGGCTGCCGATCAATGACAGCGCCACGAACCCGACCGCTGACAACTGGCTGACACCCCATCGGCGCAGCAGGTACGCCAGCACCCAGGTCAGGACGAGCGCCTCGACGATGAACGCTGCGGCAATTGGATTCGCCATCGCGTCGCGCATCGCGTTCGGCTGGAATAGCAGCCCATAGATGAATGCGCCATTGGCCGCGATCAGGCCGAAGCCGGCCAGCACCGCCAACCAAAACCGCTCGCGCGGCGTGTAATCAACCGGGTGTTTCATCTCTATTTCTGTACGCGTTCCCACAACAGGGTGCTTTCGACGACCGGCGGCGCCAGTTCCGATGGATCCATGCGAAGGGCGAGGCGATTCTGGCCCTGGAACGTGAACCATCGCTTCCGCGTCCGGCCCACCATGTTTGGTGACTTGTCCACCTCCGCGTGGTGCAGCACAAACCCTTCGTCGGCGTGGACTTCCACGCGTGCGCAGTAGGCATTCAGCGGGGCACCCATGGTCGCTACCGCTTCGGGACCGGTTGGACTGTTCTCGGACGCCCAGAGCGGCCGGTTTGCCGCCATGCTGGCGTAGCACACGTAGCCGGCGTCGCCGTAGATGATGTAGCCGACGTTGCGGGGATCCGGCCTGGTCGTGCCGTCAGCGAGCCGCTGCGTCCACGACACGAGCCGCCAGGTTCCAATGATCCGTCTTGCCGCGTCGGTTGGTGATTGTGCCTGCGATGTGTTGGTCAATGCGCATAGAGAGAGCGCCGCTGAGAGGACGAGTGTTCTCCGCATAGTGCCGCGGATGCTATCACGACACTACTGGGGGGATCGGGACTCCCAGATGCGGGCGGCTTCGAGCCGGGCGGCGATCGGCGGGTGCGAGTGAAACAGAATCTCGACCAGCCGGGAAGGCCGCTCCTCGGCGAGATTCTGGGCGCCCAGGCGCTTCATGGCGCTGACGAACGCGGCGGCATTCCTCGTCATCTCCAGGGCGTAGCGGTCCGCCCGCCGCTCGTGAACGCGCGAGACTGCATTCGCCAGCGGCAGCAGCGCCAGCGAGACGGCTCCGCCCGCGAGAACCAGCACCGGCAGCGCTGCCACGTCGTCCTTCGCCAGGATGCCGAAATGGCCGACCGCAACCGTCAGAACGCGATCCGCGACGTAAAACCCGAGTGTCATGAGGAACGCGTCGAGCGCGATCGATTTCCAGATGTCGTGGTGGACATGGTGCGCCAGCTCGTGCGCCAGGACGACTTCGATTTCATCGTCTGAATGAACCGCCAGCAGCGTGTCGGACAGAAGAATGCGGCGGGTGCGGCCTATACCGGTCAGCGCCGCGTTGGCCTTACGGGTGCGGTCGCTCAGCCGCCATTCGAAGACGCCGAGCACGCGCGCCCCCGCGCGCTCGGCGAGCGCAACGAGGCGCTCGGCCAGTGCCGGCCGTTCGAGCGGTTTGAATGTGTAAAACAGCGGCAGCAGGACTATCGGGGCCAGCTGAGCGAGCACGACGATCAACAGGACGAAACAGAGCGCCGCCGCCAGCCACCACCACACTGGCAGCGACCGCAGCAGCGTCCAGACGATCAACGCGCCGACGACGCCGAAGAGGAGGCCAATGCCGGTCGCCTTGAGCTGATCGAGACACCACCGCCAGGTGGTCTGCGTCGACAGCTCGTAGCGCCGTTCGAGCACAACGCCCTGATAAAAGGCGAGCGGAAGTTGAACCGCTTCGGTCAGGATACCGACGATGACGACGTAGCAGATGACGGTGACAAGAAACGATTGGCGGGCAACGCCGGCCGACACGTCGCGCAGCAACGCCGACCAGCCGGACACCAGGAGAACGAGAAGCCAGAGAGCCGTCAGCGCCGTTCCGGCAAAAGAGGCCCGGCGCCGCAGGCGCTGGTACCGAGCGGCCTTGTCTTCGTTCATGAAATGGGGTCGGGAGTCATTTTTCCCGACCCCTTTAATTCAGCTGGACTGAGATCAGCTTCGAGACGCCGGGCTCCTCCATCGTGACGCCGTACAGCCGGTTGGCGATTTCCATGGTCCGGCGGTTGTGCGTGATGAGGATGAACTGGGTCCGATCGAGCATGCCGCGCAGCATTTCCACGAACCGGCCGACGTTCGCGTCGTCGAGCGGCGCGTCGATCTCGTCGAGCAGGCAGAAGGGGCTCGGCTTGTAGCGGAAGATCGCGAACATCAGCGCGATGGCGGTAAGCGCCTTCTCGCCGCCGGAGAGCAGCTGCACGCTTTGCAGCCGCTTGCCCGGCGGAGACGCGACGATGTCGATGCCGCTTTCGAGCGGATCGTTTTCGTCGAGCAGCGTCAGCCCGGCGCGGCCGCCGCCGAACAGCGTGCTGAACGTCACCTGGAAGTTCTGCTGGATTGCGGTAAACGCCTCGTTGAAGCGCACCTTGGTTGTTTCGTCGATCCGCTTGATCGCCTCGGCGGTCTGCGCGATCGAATCGACCAGGTCCTTGCGCTGCGTCGTCAGGAAGACATGACGGGTTTCGAGCTCGTCGAACTGCTCGATCGCCATCATGTTGACCGGCCCCAGCCGGTCGATCTTCGCCTTCAGCGCGTTGATGGCTTCTTCGGCAGTCATCGACGCCGGCGGACTCTCGATTTGGCTGACCGCCTGGAGCTCGCCTTCTTCGGCCTCCGGGTCGGGCTCCTCGGCGGTGATGGCGGCCGCGTCAGGAGTCGTTTCTCCCGCCTGCTCCATCGCTTCCACTTCGACCACGACCTGATCGAGCGAGCACTGGGCGGTCTCGGCGCACATCTGCGCCAGGTGGCCCAGGTCGCTCTGCGCGGTCGCGCGCGCCAGTTCGAGCTCGCCGGCGTGCGCGCGAATCTCGTCGAGCGCGCGGCGGGCGTCACGGATGACAGTATCCTGGCCGTCTACCGCTCCGCGCACGGCCGCCGCGGCGTCGTCCGCCGCGCGAACGTCGGTGCGCAGCGCGTCGAGCGCGCGCACGTCGTCGTCCAGCGTGCGGGTCTCGTCGGCCACGGCCCGCAACAGCGCCTCACGACGCGTCCGTGCCTGTTCGAGCTCACCGGCGCGGGCCGCGATCCGTTGTTCGACGTCGCGAGCCCCCTCTTCGAGCCGCTCGACTTCGGCTGCGAGCGCCGAGGTGCGTTCGACCATGGCGGCATGAGCCGCCCGCGCATCGGCCGCCTTCAAGCTGAGGTCGTCCACCGCATCCCGTGCGCCGGTGAGCGCACGCTGCGTGTCCGACAGCCGTGTCTCGGCGGAGCGTTGATCGTCGACAAGCCGGCCAATCGACGCCGCCGCTTCCGCGTGCCTGGCGTCGAGCCCCGTCCGCTCCTCTTCGGCCTGACGCCGTTCCAGCGCGATCACTTCGGCCTTGCGCGACAGGCGGAGCGCCTCTTCTGCCGCGCGCGCCACTTGCGCTTGCCGGGAAACAATCACCACGTCCTGTCGATGCTGTTCCGCAGTCAACGCCGCCAGGGCGCTGGTGGCCTGCGCAATCGCAATCTCCAGCCGCGCAGCTTCGTCAGTCAGCCTGGCCAGCTCGTCGCGGCCTGCCGCCGTCCGTTCGCGCAGTTCCTTGATTTCGCGCTTGGTGGCGAGGATGCCTCGCGATTCGGCCTTGGCGCCGCCGCAGACGACGTGCGGACCACGCAGGACGTCGCCTTCGAGCGTGGCCACAGGTGCCGACGTCTGCCGGGACATCGCCACCGCCTGATCGAACGTCTCGGCGACATATGCCTCCGGCACTACTTTCTGGATCGTCGCCACGTGCGGTCCGGCAACGCGCAGCACATCGGAGAGCGGTACGATCCCGGGCATCCGGATCGCTTCGCGCGCATAGAACCCGTTGGACCCCGGGTCGATGACGACGAAGCCGCAGCGGCCGGCGTCGTGCTCGCGGACCAGAGCGAGGCCGCAGGCCGCCTGGTCGTGGCGTTCAACGATGACGTGCTGCAGCAGATCGCCAAGACAGGCCTCGACCGCCCGCTCGTAGCGGCTGTCGACGTCGAGGTAGTCGGCGACCGCGCCCTGCTGGCTGACCTTCCCGTTCGCCTGGACGAGCACCATGCGCGCCGCGTCGCCGAATTCCCCGCGCGTGGCCTCGAGCTCCACCAGCGACGCCAGCCGCGCCTCGCCGCGTGCGAGCTCGTGTTCGCGTTCGCGCACGCCGCGCAGGCGATCTTCGTATTCGGTTCGTGCCGAGACCAATTCCGATTCGCGCGCCGCCGTCTCGAGCCGGACCTGCTCGAGCGCCGCTTCGGCACGGGCCAGCGCCGCAGCCGACTCGGCCTGCGACGCGTCCACAGTTTCCTGTTCACGGCGAAGGTCGTCCGCCTCGATATCGAGCTTGGCGAGTGTCTCTCCGACACGCTCCCGCTGCGAGGCGGCGTGCTCCATCGCGTGCCGCAGGGCCGTGGCGGCATTGATCGCCGCGAACATGTCGCTCCGGGCAGCCTCGACGTTCGCCTCCAGACCCTCAATCAGCTGCTGCGCCTGCGCGTAGGCGTCGTTCGCCCTCGTCACGTCGCCAGCCGCGGCATCACGTGAGTCGGCGGCCTGGGCGGCGGCCTGCGTTCGTTCAACGACGGCGAGGCGCGCCGGTTCGCGGCGCCCCTCGAGCTCGGTGAGCTCGGTCGCGATTTCGGCAGCGCGGCCCGCCAGCATTTCCGCCTGGTGGCGGTTGAATTCCTGCTGCTGCAGGCGGCGGTTGATGTCGAGCTCCCGCGCGTGGGCGTTCTCGCGCACGCTGGCGGCGCGGCCGTCCGCCTCCGCCTGCTCGATGCGCAGCCGCGCCAGATCGGTCTCGCCTTCGGCGACGCGGGCGGCGGCGGCGGTCTCGCGCTCGCGCGCCTCGGCCAGCCGGGCCTGCGCCAGCTCGATCGTCTGCGCCAGCTCGCGGTAGCGGCGCGCGAACAGCACCTTTTCCCACCGCCGCAGCTCTTCACGCAGGCGCTTGTAGCGCCGTGCCTTGGCCGCCTGGCGCTTGAGCGTGCCCCGCTGCTTCTCGACCTCGAAGACAATGTCGTCGATGCGGGTGAGGTTCTGCTGCGCGGCTTCGAGTTTGAGCTCGGCGGCACGCCGGCGCGACTTGTACTTGGTGATCCCCGCGGCTTCTTCAATCAGCTGCCGCCGGTCGGTCGGCCGCGAGCTCAGGATCATGCCGATCTTGCCCTGCTCGATGATGGCGTAGGCCTTGGCACCAAGCCCCGTGTCCATCAGCAGCTCGTGGACGTCGCGGAGCCGGCACACCTCACCGTCGATCAGGTATTCGCTTTCACCCGATCGATAAAGCCGGCGTGTCACCTCGACGTCGCGGGTGAACAGGTCGGCGGCAGCCGCAAGATGCGCGTGGCCATTTCCGTTGCCGTTCGCATCGTCCCCGTTGGTTTCGTTGGTGGCGCTGAATTCCACCATGTCGGCGTCGCCGCTTTTCGGCGGCGCGTGGAGCCCGGTCAGCCGCAGACGCACTTCGGCGGTGGCGCCCGGCTTCCGCGCGTCGCTGCCGCTGAAGATGACGTCTTCCATCCGATCGCCGCGCAGACTCTTCGCGCTTTGCTCGCCCAGCACCCAGGTAATGGCGTCGGCGACGTTGCTCTTGCCACAGCCGTTCGGCCCGACGATGGCGGTGACACCATGGTCGAAGGCAAGCTCCGCCCGGTCGGAGAACGACTTGAATCCGTTGATGTGAAGGCGTTCTAAGCGCATAGGAATACCGCGTCAGAGTCTAAACACGACAAGCCCTAGTGGCAAGGGCAAACCGACACCACTATATTTTGGGCTGGGCACCCAAAAGGTGGGGGGTGGTGTTACTCAAATCCCAACTCCCAAACTGCCAACGCCCAAAACCGCAGTTCTTGGGAATTGGGCGTTGGCTTTCTGGGAGTTATCTCTGAGCGCGTCGCTCCGTCGTGGATCCAGTCAGCTTCATGAGCGCCTCGGCTTCGGGGAACAGCGTCAGCGCGTACTGCAGCTGCGGATCCTGCCGCGACAGATTCTTGCGCGCGATCTCGATGCCAAAGAGATCGACGTCGATCTCGAAGCGGAGCATGGCGCGGATGAACGGCTCGTCCTGTTTCCAGGCGGCGTCGTCGATGCGAACCCGGGACTTCTGCACGAGGTCCTTGAACTCCGCCACCATCGCGTCGGTGACCTGGAAGTCCTGCGACAGCTCGCGCAGCTGGCCCGCCGGACTCGCGGTGATACGCCGGTCGCCGGTGCGCGTGAACCGCTGCGCGTAAATGTCGAAGAGGTTGCGCGCGAAGAGCGTGCGGCCGAAGCGCGTCGGATTGAAGCCCTCTGTTGGCCCGTCAAACCGGCGGTCCGGGTCCACGCCGCCGCCGCTGTACACGCGGCGCCCCGCGTCGGTGAACTTCAGATCTTCGGGCTTATGCGCCTTCGCCGCATCCTGCTCGCGGTAGGTGTAGGTCAGGTACTCGTCGAACGTGCCGTCCCACGGCCGCTGAATGAGCCGGCCGCTCGGCGTGTAGTAGCGCGCCGTCGTCACCGCGACGCCTGCGCCTTCGCTGACGCGATAGACCGACTGCACGAGCGCCTTGCCGAAGGTGGTCTCGCCGACGATGAGCGAGCGGTCGTGGTCCTGCAGCGCGCCCGAGACGATTTCCGACGCGCTGGCGCTGTTGCGATTGACCAGCGTGATCATCGGAATCTGGAGGTAATCGCTCTGCTGCGTGGCGCGATAATCCTGATCGGAATTCGCGACGCGACCGCGCGTGTAGACGATGAGATCGCCGCGCGGCAGGAACCGGTTGCTGATCTTGATGGCCTGGTCGAGCGCGCCCCCGGGGTTGTTGCGCAGATCGAACACAAGGCGCCGCATCCCCTGATCGCGCAGCGTTTTCAGCGCCCGTCCGATTTCGTCGTCGGAGTTCTCGCCGAAGTCACCGAGCAGCAGGTAGCCGGTCTGCGCGTCGAGCATGAACGTCGCGCGCACGGTCGGGATGTGAATCTCGTCGCGCAGCACCTCGAGATCGATGAGGTTCTCGTAGCCGGCGCGCTTGATGGAGATCTTGACCGGCGTCCCGCGCGGCCCGCGCAGCTGGCGGACCGCCTGGTCGCTCGTCCAGCCCTTGGTGTCCTGCCCCTCGATCCGGGCGATCACGTCGCCGCGGCGCAGCCCCTTCTGGTAGGCCGGGGAGCCTTCGAACAGCGAAAAGACTGTGATCTCCCCGTCGACCACCTGGATGGAGATCCCGAGACCGTAATAGCGGCCCTCCTGACGCTCGCGCATCTGCGCGTAGCTGCGAGGATCCATGAAGCTCGAGTGCGGATCGAGCGTCTGGAGCATGCCGGCAATGGCACCGTAGACGAGCCGGTCCGATTCGACCTCGCCGACGTAGTTATTCTCGACGGCCCCCAGTGCGGCCGTAAAAACCTTGTACTGGTCGGGAAGCTGATCCTGGGCGACCAGCGCGCTCCGGCCGTAAAAACCGCCCAGAAGGGCACAAAACATGACGGCAAACACCGCCGCGGAGACGGACCGGTAGCTGCGCATATGTAAAAACTATAAACGGTTACCTTGACCCCGTCCAGACCGGATTTCTATAATCCAATGAATCACTTACGCGGATTTGAGGGGAAGCAAGGGGGCATTTTATGTTTGGTTCCATCGGCATGCCGGAGCTGATCATCATTCTGGTGATCGCGCTCATTATCTTTGGCCCCCGCAAACTTCCGGAACTCGGCCGTTCGCTGGGCAAAAGTATCGGGGAATTCAAGAAAGCGTCGAACGAGCTGCGGAGCACCCTGGAAGAGGAAATCCGCATCGAAGAGCAACGCGATCAACGCGCCGTGCTCCGCGCCGAGCAGGACACGGCCATTGCCGCGGCGGCCACGCCGCCGTCCGCCACGCCGCCGCCAGTCGTCCCCGCGCCGCCGGTTGACCAGACCGTAAACCGCACCACGGGCACCGACCCTGTGGCCTAGTGAGTGGCGTTAGTCCCTTTTCCGAATAAGTCCTCCCTGACGCCGGACGACGAGCTCGACGTCCCGGATCCTGACGGACTGGAGGACGCCGATGCGGCCGGGAAGATGTCCTTCCTGGATCATCTCGACGAGCTCCGCCGGCGGATCATCTACGCCGCCCTCTCGCTCGGCGTCGGCGTCGCGATCGCCTTCGCGTTCATCGACGACATCTTCAATTTCATCATGCGGCCGCTGCAGGCGATGCTGCCGGCGGGCCAGACGATGATCTATACCGACCCGACCGAAGCGTTCATGCTCTATATCAAGATCGGGCTGATCGCCGGTCTGGTGATCGCGTCGCCGGCGGTGATGACCCAGATCTGGCTCTTCATCGCGCCGGGACTGTATGTGCACGAGAAGAAGTGGGCGATCCCCTTCATCGCGATGTCGTCGGTGTTCTTCGTCGCCGGCGCCGCGTTCTCGCACTACATCGTGTTTCCGCTGACGTGGCGGTTCTTCGTCAGCTTCACCACCGACATCCTGACGTTCATGCCGCGGATCGATCCGGCGTTTTCAATCTATCTGCGTCTCCTGCTCGCCTTCGGCGTCGTCTTTCAGATGCCGACGATTGTGCTGTTCCTGGCGAGGATGGGTGTGTTGACGGCGCGCTTCATGGTCCGCAACATCAAATACGCCATCCTCGGCATCGTCATTATTTCAGCGGTGGTGACGCCGGACGGCGGCGGCGTCTCGCTGGTGGCGATGTCGGGCCCGCTGATCCTGCTCTATATCTTCAGCATCGGCCTCGCCTGGATGTTCGGCAAGAAAAAGACGATTGAGACGTAGGGGCCGACTTTGGTCGGCCCGCTAGTAGGACTTCGCGAACCAGGCGTGCACGGTCGCGGGCGAGCCGCATTTGAGGCACGACTTCCCCGTCGCGGGTTTGCTGACGAAGGGGATGTTCCGGATCGTCGCCTGAGTCTCGGCCTTGATCGACGCTTCGCACGCGGCGGATCCGCACCAGGGAGACACGACGAACCCGGGGCGCCCTTCCATGATCTCCTTGAACTGATCGTAGCTGTCGGCCTCCGATGTGTGTTCCTCGCGGAACTTCACGGCGCGATCGAACAGCGCGCGCTGGATCGCCGCCAGCAGTTCCTCGACGTGGGCGGCCAGCCCGTCCATCGGCACAAATGACTTCTCGCGCGTATCGCGGCGTGCGAGTACAACTTGCGACTTCTCGAGATCTTTCGGGCCGATCTCGAGGCGCAGCGGCACGCCGCGCAGCTCCCACTCGTTGAACTTCCACCCGGGGGTCTGCGAATCGCGGTCGTCGAGCATCACCCGGATACCGCGCGCCACGAGGTCGTCGCGAATGGCTTTTGCCTTCGGCAGAACGGTTTCCTTCCAGTTGCCGCGCGGAATCGGGACGATCACGACCTGGTAGGGCGCGATCCTGGGCGGCAGGATCAACCCGCCGTCGTCGCCGTGCGTCATGATCACGCCGCCGATCATGCGGGTGGAGACACCCCACGACGTCGTCCAGACGTGCTGCACCGACTTGTCGCGCGCCTGGAACTTGATGTCGTAGCTCTTCGAAAAATTCTGCCCGAGGTTATGCGACGTCCCGGCCTGCAGCGCGCGGCCGTCGCGCATCAGCGCTTCAATCGAATAGGTCTTGTCGGCGCCGGCGAACTTCTCGCTGTCGGTCTTCGGGCCGTCCATCACCGGCATCGCCAGCTCGTTCTCGGCGAAGTCCTTGTACACCCCCAGCATTCGGAGGGTCTCTTCCTGCGCTTCCTCGGCGGTCTCATGCGCCGTGTGCCCTTCCTGCCACAGGAACTCGGTGGTGCGCAGGAACAGCCGCGTGACTTTTTCCCATCGCACGACGTTGGCCCACTGGTTGATCAGGATCGGCAGATCGCGCCACGACTGGACCCACTTCGCGTACATCGTGCCGATGATGGTCTCCGACGTGGGGCGAACGACGAGGCGTTCTTCGAGGACCTCGTTGCCTCCCTGCGTCACCCACGCCACCTGCGGGGCAAAGCCTTCGACGTGCTCCGCTTCGCGCATCAGCAGGCTCTCGGGGATGAAGAGCGGAAAGTAGGCGTTGACGTGCCCGGTCGCCTTGAAACGGCGATCCAGCCCCTGCTGAATCAGCTCCCACATGGCGTAGCCGTAAGGCCGGATGACCATGCAGCCCTTCACCGGCGAGTAGTCGGCCAGCTCGGCGCGGCGGACGACGTCGATGTACCAGCGGCCGAAGTCCTGGGACTGCGGCGTGATTTCAGTTGGATAATCGGGAATCTCAGTCGACATGCAGGCGATCGGCGATGCGCATCTTCCAGTGTAGATCGTCGCGCGCCGGGAAATCCGTCCGAAAGTGCGCGCCGCGGCTCTCCTCGCGCCGCAGCGCCGCGCGGGCGATGAGGTACCCGGCGGTGACGATGCTCGTCACGCGGCGCAGCTCGGCATCCTGGCTGACGGACCCGCGTCGCGCCGCTGCGGCGCCCGCCCAGTTCTGCAGCTGCGCGACAGCCTGCTCGAGCGATGGGCGCGTGCGCACCACGCCGACGTGGCGCCACATCAGGTCGCGCGCCTCGTAGGCCGAGGGCACCGGCTCGCCGGGCAGACCCGGCAGCGCGGCCGGCGTGACGCTCGACGCCGGCAATGCCGCGTCGCGGGGATTCGCAGTCATCGCGTCCGCGGCCCGCGCCCCGAACACCAGTCCTTCGAGCAGCGAGTTGCTGGCGAGGCGATTCGCTCCGTGTACGCCGGTGCAGGCCACCTCGCCGGCGGCAAACAACCCAGGCACCGACGTCCGTCCGTCAAGATCTGTTTCCACGCCGCCCATGACGTAGTGGGCCGCCGGACTGACCGGAATCGGATCGCGCATGAGATCGAGGCCGGCGGCCGCGCATGCCTGGGTGATGGTCGGGAAGCGCCGCCGGACGAAGTCGGGATCCAGATGCGCCAGCGACAGGTAGACGGGGGCTCCGGTGCGATCCGCCTCGCGGACGATCGCTCGCGAGACGAGGTCGCGCGACGCGAGATCGCCCGCACGCTCGTACCGCATCATGAACGCCTCGCCGGCCTGGTTGATCAGCCGCGCGCCCTCGCCGCGCAGGGCTTCCGACAGGAGAAACCGCGGCGATCCTTCCACGTTCATCACCGTGGGATGAAACTGTACGAACTCCAGATCGGCGACGCGCGCGCCCGCGAGCGCGGCGATGGCAATGCCGTCGCCGGTGGCGATCGCCGGGTTCGTCGTTTCTCTAAAAATCTGACCGCCGCCGCCTGTGGCGAGCAGCGTCGTGGTCGCGGCGGCCCGGCCTTCGCCGTCGCCGCCGGTGAACGCCGCGCCGACGCAGCGGCCGCCGCTCATGATCAGGCCGGTGGCCAGCGCCGCATCCATCACGCGAATGCGGCGATCGGCGCTGACGCGCGTCCAGAGCAGACGCGAGATCTCGCGGCCGGTCGCGTCGCGTGCATGCAGGACGCGGCGTACGCTGTGGGCCGCTTCACGTCCGAGCGCCGGCGCGCCGTCGGCGTCGCGATCGAATTCCGCGCCCCACTCGATCAGCTCGCGCACGTAGCGCGGCCCTTCGCGAACCAGGACGTCAACCGCCTCCGGCAGGCACAGCCCGTCACCGGCGGCGATCGTGTCGCGGGCGTGCAGCTCCGGTGAATCGTCGGGTCCGATCGCGGCGGCGATCCCGCCCTGCGCGTACCCGGTGTTGCTCTCGTGCGGATCCGCTTTCGTCAGGATGACGACGTCGCCCGCGTCGGCCAGCGACAGCGCCGCACGCAGTCCGGCGATGCCACTGCCGATCACCAGAAAGTCCGCCCGCACATTCACCGGGTGCTATCCTATCAATCCGAACAAGTCACAAGGCACAAGTCACAAGGCTCAAGTCACGAAGTGATTTGCGATTGGTGATTTGTGATGTCGATTTGTGATTTGTGATTGTGTTGTGCCTTGAGCCTTGTGCCTTGAGCCTTGACGTAGTACAGGACCCGGTTCGCGTCGACGTCAACGCGGGAACGCGCGCGTCGGCGATCTGGATCGGCAACGGCGTCACCGATCGGGCGGCCGCGCTGCTCGACGCGCATCGCGCCGGCGGCAAGCGCTTCGTCGTCTCGAGCCCGGTGATCTGGCGGTTTCACGGCGAACGCATCTCGCGCGCGTTCAGCGCCGGCGACCCGATTCTCATCCCCGACGGCGAGCGCTACAAGAACCTTCAATCGGTCTCGCGCATCTACGAGGCGCTGATCCGCGCCGGGGCCGATCGCGGCAGCACCATCATCGCCGTCGGCGGCGGCGTCATTGGCGACACCGCCGGATTCGCGGCGGCGACGTTTCTGCGCGGCGTCACGCTCGTGCACGTCCCGACGACGCTGCTGGCGCAGGTCGATAGTTCGGTCGGCGGCAAGGTCGGCGTCAACCTCGCGCTCGGGAAGAACCTGATTGGCGCCTTTCATCAGCCGGCACTGGTGCTCGTCGATCCTCTCCTGCTGGGCACGCTTCCGCGGAGGGAGTTCCGATCCGGACTCTACGAGATCGTGAAGTACGGAATGATCGCCAGCCGCAGCCTGTTCGACCGCATCACCAGCGACACCAAGGCGATCTTCGGCCGCGAGGAAGCGGTGCTCGTTCCGGCGATCGTCGAGTCATGCCGCATCAAGGCCGATGTCGTCACCCGGGACGAGCGCGACAGCGATCTCCGGCGGATTCTCAACTACGGCCATACGGTCGGCCATGCGCTCGAAGCAGTGACGAAGTACCGCCGCTTCCGCCATGGTGAAGCGATCGCCTACGGAATGCTGGCGGCCGCAGACCTGGCTGTGGCGCGCGGAGCTCTCGCCGACCGCGAGCGGCAGGCGCTGGTCCGGCTGATCACCAAACTCGGGCCGCTGCCGCCAATCGGCGATCTGCCGATCGGCGAGATTCTCGAGGCGATTCGCCGCGACAAGAAGGTCGTGGACGGCAAGCTGCACTTTGTCATCGCGATCCAGATCGGCGCGGCGATGACGATTGACGATGTGTCGGAAGACGAACTGAAAGCCGTGCTCGAGCGTCTCGGCCTGAAGCGATAGCGGAGTCAGATATGACCGTCACGACCGGCCTCTCGCGGATCCACCAGATCTCGATGCGCGTGCACGACGTCGATCGGGCCGTGCGCTTCTACCGCGACGCGCTTGGCGTGCCGTTCCTGTTCGCGGCGCCGCCGCGGCTCGCGTTCTTCGACTGCGGCGGCGTGCGGTTGATGCTGTCGACGCCGGAGCCCGGGTTCGATCACCCGGGATCGGTGCTCTACTTCGCCGTCGACGACATTGCCGGGGCGCATATCGCCCTCAAGGCCCGTGGCGTGACGTTCACGGGCGAGCCGCACAAGATCGCGACGCTCGCCGATCGGGAAGTGTGGCTGGCGGAGTTTCAGGATTCGGAAGGGAATACGCTCGCGCTGATGTCCGAGCCAAAGCTCAAGTCCGCCTGAAGGCGGACACTACGTACGTAGTGTCCGGCTTCAGCCGGACCTAGTCCGTCACCCCGTGCTCGCGCTGCTTCTGCAGCAGCGCCTTGTAGCTGACCTGCAGCGCCTCGGCGGCGCGCTCCTTATTGCCCTTGGCGTTCTTGAGCGCCTCCTCGAGCTTGAGGCGCTCCACCACCGCCGTCACCCGCTTCACCGCTTCCGTCATCGTCCCCGACAGATCGATCTGCGCCAGCGATTGGCCGTTCGGCGGTGGAGGGGCCATGGCGGCGGCCGGGACCGGCTGGGGCAACGAGGTGTCGGATGCATCGCGGAACGAGAGGTTGAGATGCCTGGGCTGGACTGTGTCGCCTTCGCAGAGAATGACCGCGCGTTCGATGCAGTTCTGCAGCTCACGGACGTTTCCGGGCCAGGGGTAGGCGCGAAGATTGTCGAGCGCCGCCGGGGACAGTAACAGCGCCTGCTTGTTGAGATCGCGGCAGAACTTGTCGACGAAATGGCGCGCCAGCATCGGGATGTCCGGGCCGCGTTCGCGAAGCGGAGGGATTGTGATCGGGAACACCGACAGGCGGAAATACAGATCCTCGCGGAACTGGCGCGCGGCCACACGCGCCTTGAGCTGTCGATTGGTCGCCGCCACGACGCGCGCGTCGACGTGAAGCGAGCTGGTGCCGCCTACCCGCTCGAACTGCTTGGTTTCGAGCGCGCGGAGGATCTTGGCCTGCAGCCCGAGCGGCAGATCGCCGATCTCGTCGAGAAAGAGGGTCCCGCGGTGGGCCATTTCGAACCGGCCCGGCTTGCGGCCGACGGCGCCAGTAAACGCGCCCTTTTCGTGGCCGAACAACTCGGTCTCGAGCAGCGTATCGGGGATCGCCGCGCAATTGATCGCGACAAACGGGCCGTCCGCGCGCGGGCTCAACGCGTGCAGCGCCCGCGCGAAGAGTTCCTTTCCGGTGCCGCTCTCGCCTTCGAGGAGCACGGTGGCGTCCGTCTGGGCGGCGCGGTGCAACTGCTGTGACACCTGCCGCAGCTGCGGATCTTCGCCGATGATGCGCGGGGCGCCGCGACGCTGCGCGAGCTCCTCTTTCAGGAGGACGTACTCGCTGAGCATGCGCCGCTGCGCAATGGCGCGCTCCACCATCAGGTTCAAGTGATCGGGATCCACGGGCTTGGCGAGAAAGTCCATCGCGCCCTGCTTCATCGCCGTAACCGCGTCCTGGATGCTGCCGAACGCCGTCATGACGACGACCTGCAGCTCCGGGTCCAGCTCCTTGGCGGCGCGCAGGACGCCAAAGCCGTCGCCGGCAGGCAGTTTGAGATCGGTTAGAACGACGGCAGGACGCGATTGCTGGAGGTGGTGGAGCGCTTCAGGCTCGTCACGCGCCTCGAGCACGAAATGCCCCTGCGCTTCCAGCGCGTGGCGAAGCATTCCTCGCAGCGAGTCTTTGTCTTCAACGAGAAGGACGGGGAAGGACAGACTACCTGACCCAGCCGGCCGGCACTCCGGCTTTGCGGGCCTCAGTCTGGATATCCGTGATCTTTTTCTGGTGCGCCTGGATTTCCGCCTTCACTTTATCGAGTTCGGACAGCGCTCTTTGGCGGTCGGCGGCGACCACGTCGCGCTTCGCAGGGTCGTCGACGTTGACAAAATCGGCCGACAGCACGTTGATCCGGCTCTGGAGCGCCTCGGCAAATGTCTGCGCGCGCGAAAGGGCGTCGCGCTCGTCGGCGATCCGCTTCTTCCATTCGGCCTCGGTCTTCGGCGTCGCGCCCGGCGCCGCGGGGTCCGCGGGTTTGTCGGCGCCGGCCGCGGCAGGCGGCGTGCCAGGGGCAGCCGGAGTCGCGGCAGGGATGCTGCCTGGCGACGGCGGCGGCTCAGGCTGCAGCGCCTCGTTCGTGTAGACCTTGCCGGTGCCCGCCACGCCTTTGCGGCGCGCTTCTTCCTGGCGGGCGACGTCGGCCAGCGACTGCGCGGAAGCCGTCGCGGCAGCACAAAAGATCACCGCCACCACCATGCTTCGCATGCCTGAGTACCTCATGTCTAGGATTCTCGCATGATCTTTATCGGGCGGCGGCAGTACCCGCTATAGCGTTGAACCTACGGCAATTCCCGCCACGCCAGCACCCGGACGGCTGAGGTGTCGGCCCGTTCGACCAGCACCTCGACCGCACGGCGAATCCCGCGCCCTGCGAACGCCTGCCCCACCACCGACAGCGTTGCCGGCGGCTCGTCCTCGTCTTTCGGCGCAGGGGACCTGTCGGCCAGCCAGACCGCCACGTACGTTTCAGAGCGGGCGGAACCATCCGGTATGAGGTCACTAAACCGGCCGAACGCATACAGCACCGGCGGAAGAGCCACGGCTCCCGCTGGCGGCCTCGCCGCGGCGCGTACGTCCATAGTCGCCTCGGACAGATCGATGTTCGCTGCCCCGGCTTGCCTGACGCCGGCAGGCTCCCCATCCACAAACGACGATTGGCCGGGCGCGGCGAGCATCTCGGTCCAATCCTCGGCGACCGCGATCTCCTGGAGCACGAACTCCACGGCCGCCTCCGCCGCGTAGAGCGCGCGGGCGGCGTCGCGATGGTTCGCAGCAACAGCGGTTTCAGTCAGCACGGCCAGCGCCAGCGAGCCGACGAGCACCACGAACAGTGTCGTTGTCATCATGACGAGGACCAGGGCCACGCCGCGCTCGGATTGGTTACTCACGATTCGCGTTTCGCGGTGCGACATCGAACGTGACGGTGCGATCGGGCAGCATCCGCCGGAGGACTGGAGTGGCAGCCTGCACGCGCAGGATGACGCGCACGCGCCGGATCTTCAAAAGATCGGTGTCAAACCGGTGGATGTCGCTCTCACTCGGAAACCACGGTCCATCCTGCAGCGTCTCTGGTGGGAGAGCGCCGCCTCCAGCGTCAAAGTAGACGAATGCGAGGCCGGCGATGTGATCCGTCAGGGGTAGATCGCTCTCGTCGCCGTCGTACCGCATCAGCTGCCCCGTTCCCGCTGATGCATCGCTCTTGAAGTAATAGGTATGCGCACCTGCGCCGGGATCCCAGGGCATCGGGACCAGGGTGATGGCATCGGGCCGGTAGAACACGCCGGCGCTCGGGTCGTCTTGGCGCAGGCCCGTCCGATATGGCATCACGGGCGGCGCAGCCGCCAGGAGATCCTTGGCAAGAGGGTCGATTGCCGCCCGCAGTCGCTGGTGCATGTCGGCATATTCAGGCTGGGTGTCGAAGACACGCTGCAAAGGAGCCGTGACGCCCAGAACTGTCCCCATCAAGGTCAGCGCGATGGCGGACGCGATGAGCAGTTCGCCGATCGTCATGGGGCCTTTCGGGTTCGAAGCGTGACCAGACGCGTCGCGCCGGGCGGCTGTTCGTCAACGCCCTTCAGTGCAGCGCGCCGGTACGGCGCGACCAGAACCGTGATGACGACTGTGTTGTCGGGCGCAAACGCAAGCGGCTCGGTACGCCAGGCGCGACCGAAGGCGGGCGTGGACGATAAACCGTCGACCGGCTCGCCGGCCTCGCCGAGGAGATCGGAGGATTCAGTGACGACAGCCGTCGGAAACGGCCCCGACCGCAGCTCCTCGACCTTCTGAGCGGCCAGAACTGTCGTCCATGTCGCCTCCCCCGCTGCCCGGTTCGCCCTGATGGCGCCGACGAACGCCGTTGGCAGCGACACGCATATGCCAGCCAGAAGGCTCGCGGCGATGAGGACTTCGACGAGGTGCATGCCCGCCCCGGTCGCAAGCGGGGTGCCGGAGGCTGGTCCAGCCCGAACTATTGACCGATAAGGACTTAGACGACTTTCACGGCGACGGGCGTGCAGATTTTTCAATGCGGCGGGCGCCTGGCCCGTGGCAAGAACGCCGTACCGCCCGCGAACTGGGTGCGAACGCCCAAATCTGTAATGGGTGTGTGGCGGAATGCGACACACCTTGCAGAAAACCCCCGGAAATAGCGGGTTGCCATGCGGAATACATCTTGTTCAGTTAGCCATCGAATGCAGCCGGCACGTCACGAAGGCTTCTCGCTCGTCGAAATCATGATCGTCGTCGCCCTGGTGGCCACGATGGCGGCCATGACGGTGCCCTCGGTGCAAGGCGCCATCGCACGGTACGACCTGCTCACCTCCGGGCAGCAGGTCGTCAGCACGATTCGCGCGGCGCGGATCCAGGCTGTGTCAAGGAACCAGATATTGAAGGTGCGATTCGATTTTCCGGCGGCCGGGCAGTACCAGGTGGTCGATGCGGTTGACGCCGCTGTAGGTTTGCCGCAAACGCTGGGAGGACAGATCACGTTCGGCGCCTTTACCGACGTGCAATTCACGACCGCAGGACGTCTCGCAGCGCCGGTCGTGATTACGGTGACCAATGGAACAGCAGCACAGAACAGGACAATCAATGTCTCAGCGAGCGGCCAGGTCCGCCTGCAGTAACGCGCTGCGGAAAGACCAGGGGTTCACCCTCGTCGAGGTGATGATCTGTACGCTCATCCTGACGACGGGGTTGATCGCCATCGCTGCGATGCTGGCGTTCACGGTGCAGCAGCAGATCGGCGCCCGC
>Ga0209382_10004239_pt1 | contig 19280 bp, 21 predicted proteins | sample SoiMetdeltSBSDD5_FD_187599 | JGI IMG/M metagenome (GOLD analysis project Ga0209382, IMG submission 187599) | Bulk soil microbial communities from a Populus tree surrounding site in Tennessee, USA - Soil MetaG P. deltoides SBSDD5 (SPAdes) (version 2) | ecosystem: Environmental > Terrestrial >... | reverse complement strand
TAGAAGCATAGCCAGTGTGTCAGTGTTGTGTGGTCTGATTTAGGCATTCTACGGAATGGCTCTTGGGGGCTCTTTGTGTTTCGCCTGGAGTACTCCACTCGCGCTCACGCACCGCTCCCCTCCCCTCCTGCCCCTCTTCTAGAATGATTCAGGTACCATTATTGCTTACTTTTCTCGTATGATGCTGTGGTGTTCCTGGGAGCGTTGCGATATATTGTGCTCTCTTGAGCATGGGGACAGACCGTGCTTCCAAACGAAAAGGACTCATTCACTCCTACCTGTGAGGTTTCTGTATGGCGCGTGGACGCACCACCTCTCTCACGATTCGCCTCACGCCTGTGGAACGTCAGACGCTGCTGGCGTGGCAGCGGGCCACCACCATCTCGGCGGGGCGTGCCCGTCGGGGCCGGATTATCTTACTCCTCGCTGATCGGCATCCGATCAGCGCCATTGCCGCCACGGTGGGGATCAGTCGCCGCTTTGTCTACAAGTGGGCGCAGCGGTTTCTGGAGCAGGGCCTGGCGGGGTTGGCCGACCAGCCTGGCCGTGGCTCTCGGCGCGTGTCGTCCCCCCCTGCCCTGGCGAAGCAGCACGATAGGTGCGCGTGACGTGCCTGGGCCTCTATCGGAGAGCATGGTAGAGGGTAACAAATTCAGTGCGCAGCTTCCCAGCACTGCCAGGTGGAGCGTGACAGCACAGAAAACAGCAACGAAAAAATAGGGCTGGCGATGCAGCTTTCGCAGGGTCAAGATCGCCAGCCCCTCTCGCCCGAGGAGGCTCCGCCGCCGCATGTATACAGTTCTGGAGTGCGCCTCGTGGCACATCGTACAGCAGCGCCATGGTAGACTGCGCCTCTGTCTGTGTCAAGCATATATTGTAACTCTTATACATGCTCTAAGGATGGAGACAGCTCAGAAGATCTCGCACATACTTTCCGCGTCTCTGCACTTCTCTGGCGGCAGGTCTGCGACCTCTCCATATGTCTGCATGAGATGATGCAGGGTATACCTGCTCATTGGGACTTGGCGCTTCAAGAGAAAGAGATACGGCGACTCATCCGCACGTGTCTGGAGATAGGAGCGAATCGCTTTCAGTACATCCGGTTGCATAGAGTACACACCCGAGATCGACCCCTTCAACCGGTGAATGCTGACCCTCCCCTGCTTCGCATCCACATCAGCTCACTGCAACAATCCAACCTCAGACGCTCGCAACCCATGCCGATACGCTACAAGAAAAATTGTCTTGTCACGCTTCGACCGAATCACCTTGAACAACTGCCGCAACTCATCTTGTGTGAGGAAGTGGATAGTACGCGCATCCGAATGTCTAACACGCGCAGAGGTGTGCGTCCGGACAGCGGCCGTTGAATTTTGACTACCGTTGGAGCCAGTGCGGGATAGTTTTTTAGATGCTTTCATATCCCACAGAATAGCTGTTCTGTGGCATTGTGTCTACCGAAGGCTACGAAATACACGAGAATCCGGCTGTCTGCGGCTGGTGGTTTTCTACTGTATTGTGGAATTGAGGTAGCATCTGCGTGTGGTAGAGAGAGCATTGAGAATGCCTTACTCCCCAGAGCTGTGATTTTTTTCTGCCTCCATTCTCTCCTCTCAAGGATAGGAGCACAATCACCGATAAGGATAGGAGAGCTTTCCATATCGTAGGAGTGTGCCCCGCATTCTTTGGCTGCATTGGCATAGGAGCTTGCCATGTCCACCGTCTCCATGGCCCCAGCGTCCTCCAGCCGACGCCTCCGTCGATGGCGTCGCCGGCTTGATCCGTGTGTGTCTGTCTTGGGGATTCTGGTTATTCTGGGAGCTGTGCTCTTTAGCCAAGAACTTCGTACCCAGATTTTGGTCACGACCTGCGGCATTGTCCTGATGGAAGTGGGGGTCTGGCGTCTAGCCCAACGGCTGCTCCCGAGTGAGCGCCAGTATCATGCCTTGCGCGCCGAGGTGGACCGGTTCCTGCAGTTGGTCCGTTACCTCAATACGGCGGCACTTGCCCGCAAAGCGCACGACGCGCCTGAGACGCACCAGGCCTTTGCCCAAGTGTACCAGGAGATGCAGCAAGCGGTGGCACGGATGGCAACGCTGGCTGGCAAGACGGATGCCGAGCTGGCTGCAGAAAAGGCACAAGAACCCCTCCGGAGGGCCGTATGAGAATCTGGGCGATCTGGACCGCACAGACGGCCTTCCCTAAAGACGAGGTATGGTTTGGTCTCCTTCAATTACTGGTGGTCACCACCCTCCTCGTGACCCTTGCCATACTCGCAGTACCCCATGTCCTCTCTCTCCGCCAGAAAAGCCATGTCGCCACCTTCACGGCTATCGCCGAGCCTATCCTACAAATCTTAGCGAGATCTGCAGCACGTATCAACGGGCACTATCCACTGACGGCAGCCATCGAGGGCACGGATGGCAACGCTGGCTGGCAAAGCCGTATGAAGAGTTGGGCGATCTGGACCATACAGACTGTATTCCCCAAAGACGAGGCATGGTTTGGTCTGCCTCAATTGCTGATGGTCACCGCTCTCCTCGCGACCCTTGCTATGCTCGCAGTACCCCATGTCCTCTCTCTCCGCCAGAAAGGCTATGTTGTCCCCATCACTGCTGAGGCTAGCCCAGTTCGGTATGCAGGCCATGACTTATGCTGCCCTGGATGGGGTGACCTACATGCTGCGTCTGACTGTGGATGTGCCTAAAGGGATAGGGAAAGGCGTCATGCTCACACCGGCAGGCATCACCAAAGAATGACTTCCAGACCATGCGCCGGAAGGTGCTCTCATGAATCGAGAGTCCTCGGAAGTCAAAAAAGACGCAAAGTTAGCTACAGCCCCCGGAGCCAGCGCCCCGCGAGCTCGTCCTCACGCGCGTCTGCGATGTGCCGCGTGAGCTCGTCTTCAAAGCGTGGACCGAGCCGGAGTGCCTGATGCGCTGGTGGGGACCGAAAGGCTTCACGATGCCTTTGCTATGACCACTCCCCCTGGCTAGGGGTGAGTCATTGCCTCTGGGCGCACGATGGCGTCAAACTCTTCTCCTGTCAGGAAGCCCAGCTTCACGCAGGCTTCGCGCAGGCTCGTGTCGTCTGCGTAGGCCGTGTGGGCAATCCGGGCGGCCTTGTCATAGCCAATCTTAGGGCTTAAGGCCGTCACCAGCATCAACGAGTTGTTGACGTATGCGGCAATACGATCGCGGTTGAGCGTGATATCGTTGATCAGATAGTCCACAAAGCCGTGACACGCATCGTGTAGGAGCGTGACCGAGTGCAAGAAGTTATAGATCATCACTGGCTTGAACACGTTCAGCTCCAAGTTTCCCTGCGAGCCGGCGAAGGCAATGGCGGCGTTGTTGCCGTGCACCTGCACGGCGATCATGGTCATGGCCTCGCACTGGGTCGGGTTAACTTTGCCCGGCATCATCGAGGAGCCTGGTTCGTTATCAGGGAGGCGGATCTCGCCCAGGCCGCAGCGTGGGCCGGAAGCTAGCCAGCGTAGGTCATTGGCGATCTTCATAAGCGATCCCGCGAGGGTGGTGAGCGCGCCGTGGGCAAAGACCAATTCGTCATGTGCCGAGAGGGCCGCGAACTTGTTCGGGTGCGAACGAAACGGTAGTCCTGTCAGGTTGGCGATCATGGCTGCGGCACACTCGGCAAACCCCGTATGGGTGTGCAGTCCGGTACCGACTGCCGTGCCGCCGATGGCCAGATCGTATAGGCCGTCGAGCCCCTGGTGCAGGCGCTCGAGGTCGCGGGCCAGCAGGGCGGTCCAGCCGGATATCTCCTGCCCGACCGTGAGCGGTGTGGCGTCTTGTAGATGGGTACGCCCGATCTTGACGACGTCAGCGAACGCGTGCGCTTTGGCGTCAAGCGCATCGTGGACGCGCTGCACGGCGGGGATGAGATCACGCTGGAGCCTGGTTGCGGCAGCGATGTGCATCGCCGTCGGGAATGTATCGTTCGACGACTGTGACATGTTGACATGATCGTTGGGATGAATGGGAGCCTTGGAGCCTAACACGCCTCCTGCGATCTCAATGGCGCGGTTGGCGATGACTTCGTTGGCGTTCATGTTGGTGTGCGTGCCGCTGCCTGTCTGCCAGATGCGCAACGGGAACTGTGCGTTGAGCGAGCCGGCAATCACCTCGTCGGCGGCCTGCACAATGAGCCGTGCCTTGGCTGGCGGGAGTTTGTCAAGCGCCTCATTCACCAGCGCCGCCGCTTTCTTCAGAATCCCAAAAGCCCAGATCAGCTCCGGCGGCATGCGGTCGTGGCCAATAGAGAAATGGAGCAACGAGCGTGCCGTCTGGGCGCCCCAGTAGACATTGGCGGGGACTTCCACCGTGCCCATGCTGTCCGACTCCAGACGCATGGGCACGGTTTGTGTCGGCTCTGGCATGGCGTCATATCTCCCGATAGTACTGGCCACTCAGCCATTACTGGACATACACGGTCTTGATGTTCACGAATTCCTTGATCCCATAATGGGACAACTCGTGCCCATAGCCACTGGCCTTTACGCCGCCGAATGGGAGACGTGGATCAGAACACACAAACGTATTCACAAAGCAGCAGCTGGCTTCCAACCGTTGTGGGGTTGATGGCTCGTATGGTCATGGGGGCCTCCAGGATCGCGTGCGGTTGGGCTCGACATAGCGACAGGGGCTGCGGTTCAACCGCAACCCCTGTGTCATCCTCAGGTCTTAATGGGGATTTCTTTCATTTTGGCATGTTCACCTTTCGGAATGGTAATGGTCAACACGCCATCTTTGAGTTGAGCTGTCGCCTGGTCTGCTTTCACAGCAGTAGGTAGCGGAATGGTACGGGCAAAGGCACCGTAGCGGAATTCCTTCCGGTGGAAGCGTTTCCCTTCGGTGGTTTCCTCGTCCTTGATTTCACCTTTCAGCGTGAGACAATCGTCCATAATGTCGAGGTGCAGGTTCTCTTTGCTCACGCCTGGGACCTGCGCCTTCACCATGATGCTGTCATTGGTGTCAGCTATCTCTACGGCCGGCTCGAACATGCCCCCATCGCCCATGGTTAAAGGGCCACGCTCAAAGAAATGCTCAAAGAGCCGATCCATCTCCCGGCGCAGCGATGTGAGCCCCTCAAAAGGTTCCCACCTCGTTAGTGCCATAGCACACCTCCTCTGTACAGGGCATGACCCCCATACTGCACTGTAACACCATGCCGTGTGGTGCACTGGTTGTGGTTCTTTTAGGTTCCTATAAGGCCACCTCAGCCAAGCCATATATAGGCGACCCTTAGATAGACGTCTGAGCAAAAGTCGTACCACACTGGCCATCATCTTGGCCCTGTCAGGGCTATGTAAGACTTGATTTTTCCTGCCCTTACTATGGAGAACTGAAGGATCATCAGTCCCCTCGCCTGCCGGAGAGCGCAGGGGTCAACTGGAGCCGCTTGGCACGGTAGTCCAGCGTCAGTGTAAAATGCTCCAGAAAATCTCCGCCCAGCAGACCATCCACGGGGCGTGTCCCCGGGAAGGCAGCCATGATACCCACCTGCAGGTTCTTGACGACGGCCTCCCCCATGGCCAGAGCGGCGATTGGCATGAGTGGGAACCGCACCTGCTGCCCTCCGACCACTTTGAGCAAACCCAAAGGCCTGTGGCGTGTAGGATGCAGCCCGGCACGCCGGGCCGTCTCGGGCGTCAGCATGGTATAGGTAGTACCGGTGTCGAGGAGGAGCGTGACTGGCTCCGTGTGATTGAGCATGGCCTGGACCAGTATATGGTTGTCTATCACCTCGGTCGGCATCGTGCTCAGCTCGGCCGCAGGGGGCGAGGTCGGGATGTACGGCGACGTGTCTGGTGTGTCCTGCGGGATGAGCTGCAGTCGACTCCGTGCATAATCGAGTCGCAGCGTGAAGTGTTTCAGAAAGTCCCCCCCCAGCAGCCAATCGATGAAGGGAGCATGCGGGAGCGCGGTAAACACCCCTACTTGCAGTTCCTCCACAGCGGCGTCCCCCACTGCCAGAGAGGCCAGTTGGATGAGCGGGAGATCCCCCTCCTGGCTCCCAAGTGTTACCATAGAGCTCCTGGGTGCATCGGACTCCGGACTGATCCCTAAACGCCGAGCTATATCTGGGGTCAACAGGGTACGCGTAGCACCCGTATCCAGCAGCAGTGTGACGGGCTCCTGGTGGTTGAGCACGGCGTGCACCAAGACCGTATGGCGCATGGTCGCAAACGGTACAGCACTGCCAATCACCGTAGGGATTGGGGCGGTCGTAGCCAGCGCCGCACGAGGGGGCGCAGCGGATCTCCTCTGGGTTAATACTGGCGGCTGCGGCGGCAAGGCGAGGTCAATCACCACGCGCACTGGTTGGCCGTGCTCATTGGTGCCGGTCAGGAGGATATGCCACGCTGGCGCCAGACGCCCCTGTAGGCCGAAGCGTGCCTCGAAGCAACATGGAGAAGAATAGAAGAATTGTCGCAGCTCACCGTAGGGCCGTAGCTTCCAGAGAATGGCCGTACGCTCTGAGGCCGGTAGCATGGCGAAGCCTGGAGGGTAGGTCGTATAGTCGAGCTGTGTCAACGTGATGCCACTGCCCTGCGTCTCTTCCAGCACCAGCATGAACGTATAGAGTGTGCGCTCGACTCCATCGACCATGCGGGTGATGACACGAAAGTCGGTGGCCTGCCAGACAATCGGGGCAGGCTCCGCGTCGAGATGGGGGCTCGGAGTGGTACAGGCGGTCAGCACAATGCTGACATACACGGCGAGAAGCGCAGCGCCCAGGCCGGTAGCGGGCGGCAGCAATCGGCGCAGCATAGAGCCTCCTGCGCAGGGATAACGGTCATGGACAACAGATGATCTGCTGAGAGAGGCTGGGTAATGTACCGAGGGAGGAGGAGAGAGTCAAGAGCAAGGGGGAGGTGCCAGGTGCGCCCCCTTGCCCGTCCTACGACCGTGGGTGCGCGCCTGGCGCATGGAGCTTATGGTATTACCTTGTGATCAGTTCTCTCACAGTGATTGACGTAACTCTCAAATTGAGAGAAACAACCAGACCCTTTTGGCGAGAGCTGTGCCGGGCGCGCTCTGTCATTACAGACCAGCCGGTATCCCTGCATCGCTCCAGTGCAGGTGACCCGGTGCGTGTTTAAGAGGTGCACGACAGTCGCTATGACGACATTGTCTTCGTCTGGGCTAAGCTCCACATTGAGAGTAGCAACTAGATCATACAGAGTTGTCTGAATTTTCGCGGCTTGTGACATTACCGTATCTGCCAGATTCTGTAACAGCGTTTCCACACTAAACCCTTTATATATCGACATTTTTCTAACAATAAATGAGCTATGAGAACTCATTTGTACCTCGAGATGCCCTATACAGCAGGCATTGTTACAGAATGAAAATTACACAATAGAGAAATAAAGCAATATCCATGCCAAATAGAGTAGGGAGAAATATAGTTCTATGGCCTATTGTCTCAGCTATCATCCAGTGTACTGCCATACTGCTGCCATATGGTTATATGTGGGACGGCCAGTTTTGGTATAAATTTTGCTCCTCCTTTAGGGCGTTCATCGCGGGAAGGTACACTAGGGGTGTGCCGAGTTGTAGCCTTGCAGCACCGTGGCGCCTCTGCTCTTCTCCGCTCGCCGTCACGGCCGCCATAGCTAGAAGAAGGAATCCCAATGCGCTTAGACATTGAGGGCAAGCACATGACGCTGGCCCCGCATCTGATGGGGTGGATTGCCGAGCGACTGGAGGATCTCAACACGCCCTATGACGACATCTGTGAGGCGCGTGTCATCTTTGTGCAACAAGGACGGCGTGATGCCGTATGCATTGAGCTTCTGCTCGCTGAGAAGAGCCTCCACGTGACCCAGCGTGGCGCTACGCCGGATGCTGCCGTGGATGCGGCATTCCGGGTGGTCCAGCAGGAGTTGCATGACGTCCGTGCGGCGCGGCGGGCTCGAACCTCCGTAGGCGTTGCGCAGGAGACCTGGCGGGCTCCTGTACCAATCGCTGCTGGGAAGGCCGCACGCTCCGCATCCCAGGCTTAGGTTGGGCAGACACGGCATCGACACATCACTTGTGCGAAGGAAACCATGTATGGCGACGAAACGTACGATTCATGTGGTAGGTACCGGAACCATTGGTGAGCCGTTGTTGGGATTGCTCCTGCATACCCAACGAGCGCTGGAAGTCGACGAGATTACGTTTCACAAGCACAGTCCTCGCTTAGGGGATCGCGCCAAAATCACCAATCTGATGCGCCGGGGGGCTCGACTGGCCGTTGATGCTGAAAAACGTCCCGACTTCGAAAAGTTGGGCCTGCAGCCTGCCTACACGACCGAGGAGGCCCTAGCCCAGGCCACAGTGGTAATCGATTGTACCTCAGATGGACTGGGACTCGCCCACAAACGTGACTGGTACGAGCATTTGTCCAAGGCGCAGGGCTTTATTGCCCAGGGCAGTGAGACGGGCTTTGGCAAGATGTACGCCCGCGGCATCAACGATGAGGCACTCGTGCCGGGTGAGGATCGCTTCGTGCAAGTGGTCAGTTGCAATACCCATAATCTGGCCGTCTTGATTGCCACCTTGGCCTTGCACGACGAGGCGCCCGATAACCTCCTGGAAGGACGCTTCGTCTGTATGCGGCGTTCGAGTGATATCAGCCAGGAGAAGAGTTTTATTGCGGCGCCCGAAGCCAGCGCCCATAAGGACGCCCACTTTGGTACCCACCACGCCCGCGATGCTTGGCATCTCTTCCAAACGTGCGGCTTCGACCTGAATCTGTTTTCGTCCGTGATTAAGCTCAATACCCAGTACATGCACAGTATCTGGTTCAACCTGCGTGTGCAGCGTCCTGTAACCCTCGATGACGTGATGGAGAAATTGTCGGCAAATCCCTATGTGGCCCTGACACATAAACTCATGGCGGGTCCGATTTTTTCCTTCGGGCGCGATCATGGCTATTTTGGACGTTTGCTTAACCAGACGGTGGTGTCGATCCCGACGCTCACTGTGCGCGATGGGCATGAGATCACGGGCTTTTGTTTCACCCCACAGGACGGCAATTCGTTGCTGAGCAGTGTCGCGGCGACCGCGTGGCTCCTCGATCCTCACACCTACGACGAGCATCTTGACATCCTCAGGCCGTATCTCTTCAAAGAAGTCTAAGCGGAAGCGTCTGCCCTCCCCCGTCGAGGGGGAGGGCAAGGGTAGAGTGCCGATTTTTATCCAACCAGGTTCTACATGCGCTTGTGCATTACTAGGCAGCATCCTTTGGGCTCCAGGAGTACACAGCCTGTCCAATGAACTCTGAAGCGGGCGGGGGCGTCAGGGAAGCCAGACCGGAGCGCTGCGAGTGCGAGTTCACGGACTGGTCGCCGCCATGGCGAGCCCAGCGCCGGCACATCCGGCACATAAAGGAGTCCCTCGCCACCCCACTGGCGTGCTAGCGCCCAGGTATCGTTCGGGTCGGCGTCATGCCAGAGAATGAAGCAGTCGTCCTGCGTGACACAGACATCGGTCTCAATAGCGTTGGCACCGAACTCCACGGCCTTGGCAAACGCCGCGATGGTATTCTCTGGAGCTACGAGGGGAGCGCCACGGTGCCCAATGATATAGAAATCGGACGGCATGGGACGGTGGGGCGGCGGGGCGGCCAAATACCCGCGCATAATACGACCAAGGTGATAGAATGGGTTAGCGTACCCCAGGTAGCTCATAGTCTCCTCTAGATAGGGCTTGACGCCCAGGGTATGGCGAGGTAGTCCAGCGTCTCAAACCCCCCATGGTGCTGTTGGAGTCCTCGCATCTCGATCTCAAGCCGCGTCGATAACGGCGTGAGGACGAGAAAGTGAAAGCCGCGGAGGGGTGGTCCATCGAAGCAATCGTCGAGATGGCGCCGCCGCCAGTCCGTGTAGACCTTGCTCCGTGCTCCGCCGCCCCCAGTTACCAGGAATGTCTTCTCGGCGCGGGTGAAGCGCTCGTAGCTGTGCACATGTCCAGAAATCATGGCCAGGGTTTTACGGGCCTGCATAAAGGGCGGCACAAAGGCGCGCTGGACTGCGAGATCGTCCGATACCAGGGTACTATTGGTATAAGGAGGATGGTGCAGCAGGACGAGGACGCCCCGGATGTCAGACCTCTGCTCAAAGTGCTGCAGCTCCTGATTATACCAGCGGACCTGCCTACGCCATTGTGTCATTGGCAGCCGACGCGCGTTCGAATCGAGAAAAATGAGCCCTAGCGGCCCGTAGGTTCTCGAAAACCAATGACACCTCTCGAGATGTGGGAAGCGTGTAAAGAAGTGCCTCAGAGCCGCGTGCCGTACAATGCCGTAGTCATGGTTGCCCAGGAGCGGGAAGACTGGCACACGTGCGTCGTACAGGGGTGTAGCCAGTATGTCGAACGCTGTCCAGTTCGCTGCTGAAGAACCACAGAAGACGAGGTCTCCCACAATTGCCAGAAAGTCCGGGACCTCCATGGTGATCTGTTGGATGAGTTGTACGCGCTCTCGGGCATTCGACTTGCGCCAGAACTCCACCCTTGAGGTAGGTTGCACATCACCGATAATGGCGAATCGCCCTTTGTTGTAGGGAATGCTCTCACACTGCCGAGGTGGTTCCGCACGCGCCTCCCCGAAGTGCTGCTTGAGCATGGCCGGCATGCTGCCGGATGGGGTTAGGCGTCGAGGGAAGCTCCTGCGTGGGGTCATCTTTGCCTGCATATGCTTTCCTGCTGCGTCAGATCGTCTGTCATCGCCGTGCACAAGCACAACCAGCGCTTGCCCATAGGCCTCGCTGCCGCCACACCCCTGCCGGCGCCGGGCACGGAGTGCAGTATCTGCCTCCGCCTGCGCACCAGGGCATGACGACACAAGACATAATATGGTACCCCAAGAACCTCTGCTCTGTCGCCAGTTATTCTGCTTTACAGCGATAGCCATCGTGCTTCCAACGCAGAGAGCACAACTCAACCTCATCACATGCCATCGCATTTAGTGGTCCCCCCCTGAGCCTTGCACGAGGGTCTTGCGCTGACCACACGTTCCCCCCCTGGAGTCTTCTCCGCTTCCGCGACCTGAGGCCCGCGGGGGGACCCTGCGCCACACGGCCCGCCCGCCCCGGGAACCCCGCCCCAGTACCGGCGCTTGCCGGAGCGCAGCGCCCTACGGCCCGCGGCTGGGCGCTGGCCCCACGTTGCGCGCAGGTCTCGTGGCGTGCGGGCTGTCCCTGGGCTTGCCACTGCAACACCAGGCGCCCTGCAGCGGGGGCGGGGGCCGGCCCCGCCAGGCGCCTTCTGGGCGTGTCCGGCTGGGGGGCACCCGCGGGCGCCGCCAGGGCCCGACACACGACTGCTTCCTCAACCTCCCAAGCCTCCCCTCGGGCGGCTGTCGATGAACGCTGACAGGCTCCACCACATAATGCGGTGGAATGTGTAAATTTCCTCTACGGAATGGTAAGGAGAGTGCGTCAAGGTATTGCTACATTTGACCAGCAGCGCCTGGTTCCTCTACAATGCCTTTTCGTAACCCACTACCGCTGGTATGAGACCGTTGCACACTCTCTGTGACAGGAGGGAAGGTGCATTAGGGCCTCATGAGCCCTCCTCAGTGCTGTCGTATGGAAAGGAGACCGAGCATGGCAGTACAAGTCCCTACGCCTGAACAAATCAAGGCAGCGGCCACTGAGGTCGGGCTGTCGCTGACCGACGCGGATATCCAATCCTATATTGAACTGATGAAGCCCAATGTCCACGCCTATAACGTTGTGGACGCGCTGCCCGACTACCTCCCCGTCGTGCGCTACCCGCGCACCCCGGGCTCCTTCCCACCTCCTGAGGAGAACACGCACAACGCCTGGTATGTGAAGACGACCATCACAGGGGCTGCCTCAGGTCCGCTGCACGGCAAGCGCATCGCGGTCAAGGACAACGTGATGGTGGCGGGGGTACCGATGATGAATGGCTGCTCTATCCTGGAAGGATACGTACCGGAGATCGATGCTACGGTCGTCCAGCGCATCCTGGATGCTGGCGGCGAGATCGTTGGCAAGGTGCATTGCGAATCGTACTGTATTTCCGGAGGCAGCCACACGGGTGCCAAGGGTCCGGTGCACAATCCTTATAAGATGGGGTACGCAGCGGGCGGCTCATCGGCTGGCAGTGGCGTGGTCGTGGCCCTGGGTGAGGCAGACCTGGCGCTCGGTGGTGACCAAGGGGGGTCTATTCGCATCCCCGCGTGCTGGTGTGGCATTTATGGGATGAAACCGACCCACGGCCTGGTCCCCTATACCGGCATCATGCCGATCGAAATCTTCGTCGACCACACTGGGCCCATGACGAGGACAGTCACAGATAACGCGCTGCTCCTGGAGGTCATCGCAGGGCCGGATGGGTACGATCCACGCCAGTACGCTCCAAGGGTACAGTCATATACCGACGGCCTGGAGCGTGGCGTACATGGCATGCGGATAGCCCTGGTACGGGAAGGTTTTGGCCGCCCCGAATCGGAACGAGCAGTGGACGAGAAGGTGCGGCAAGGGGCCGAGCGGTTCAAGAAGCTGGGCGCTACGGTCGAAGAGGTCTCGATCCCCATGCACCTGCTCGGCCCGGCCATATGGACGCCTATCGGTGTGGAGGGCATCACCCAGACCATGATGTATGGTGATGGCTATGGTCTGTCACGCCCCGATCTGTATGTGACGAGCCTGATCGACAAGCTACACGGGTGGACTGCGCGCGCCAATGAGCTGTCTGAGACGACCAAGCTGATTACCACACTCGGCGTCTACATCAAGAAATATCACGGCAGCCACTACTATGGCAAAGCGCTCAATGTGACCCGCCGGCTAGTGGAGGCCTACAATGCGGTGCTCACCGCCTATGACCTGCTGCTCATGCCTACGCTACCCATGATGCCGACACCGCTGCCCCCAGCGGATGCGCCGCGGGCGCTCTACGTGCAGCGTGCGCTGGAGATGATCGGGAACACCGCGCCCTTCGACATCACCCATCACCCGGCCATGACGGTGCCCTGTGGCATGGTCGATGGCTTGCCAGTAGGCTTGATGCTGATCGGCAAGCATTTTGAGGAACCAACGATCTACCGTGCCGCCTATGCGTTTGAGCAGGCGGGGGACTGGAAAGCCATGTAACAACGGGACTGGGGCAAGGCACCGTCAGGGCGTGCCTTCACACCTCGCAGCATGCTGTGCTCGAGTAGGGACGTGGAGAGGGTAGGCAGAAAAGGGCAAGGAAGGGGATCAGGCCTCATGCGGTATGCATCCTCTGGGGAGGCTAGGGCGGCGCGTCCTGACGGGCACGGATATCCAACGTGAAAGCGCAAAGAAAAATCATAGGGAAATGGAGGTGCAAATGCATGGCGCCGCTTGACTCCGGAGGGGAGAATGCGTATGCTCGCGACGGTTGTCGGCAAGCCGTAGAAAAATCATCATTTCTTCTATGTGACGATCGTGGACGTAGAGCCTCATGTCCTCTCCCATGGGCAAGGAAAACATCACATGCTACGACGCTGTCTCCCGGAGAGCAGGCCCCCTGCTCAGCCTACCTGCGTTTTGCCACAATGTGGTCGTATCCCTATGCCAAAGCGCTCCTGCTGGCCTATCCTAGGCGTTGCGCTGCTATGTGTGCTCCGCCTCGCTTGGACTGCGCCCGGCAACGCGGCCCCAGAACTGACCGGTTTCGCCCACAACTGTTCCGGCTTTGCGCAGGATCCACTATTTGGGCCTCTCTGGCCTGGAACATCTGAGCAGAAGGGGGGGAGGCATTCCAGCGCCCTGGCAGCTATGGTGCCGCGCTTGACCCTGCGCGGGAACGCGCTGGCTACGTATGAGCCACGGAAGGTGGGGCAGACAGCGCCGACGCTCGAAGCGGTATTTGGTCTTACTCCAGGTGCCCAACGGGAGATCGTCGAAACCCCATTTGCCCAAGACGCCCGCGGGGTCGTGCTGTCTCCACATGTCCTGGCCACGGTGGCCCACGCCCTCACCCCTGATAGCGTCGAAGTAGCTGTCGCACAACAGGCTAACGTGCAGACAGTGCCGCTACGGGTGACCAGTATGACGCTCGTGGCCCGGACGGCGCCCGGCGAAGAGGGCGTGCCAGCCCAGGTTGCGCACGTGAATACACCGTACGATTTGGCTTTGGCTCAAACAGACAGCCAGCGGAGCTTACAGCCGCTACCCTATGCCGCTGTCTTATCCTACGGCACGGGAGACCCCGAGAAGCCTACAGGAGGGTTGCAGGCCGGAGATTGTGTCGTCACTCTGGTGACTTCGCGCAACGAGAAGGCGCACGATACAGGGCACGACCACCTGGTCATCGGGAAAGTGTTGGCGAAGGTGCCGGTGGCCACCAATTATCTGACGCAGACCAAGCTCAACGTGAATATGTTCACGGCTGATTTGGCGGTACAGCCAGGGGATTCCGGGTCTCCCGTGTTCGCCCTGCAGGGCGGCAAGCCAGTCCTAATCGGGTTGGTCTCAGCCACCATGTACCCCACCGCGACATTTACCTACGTGGCACGTATTGATCCCCTGCTGGCACTCGCAGAGGCCCTGCGGCTGGCCACCTCTGGCCAGAGCAAATCCTTGCTGGTGCGTAGCCCGGCCGCGACCAGTTCAGAGCAACGCTGATTTTGCCTTAGAAGGGCTCACCCCACGGGGCTGAGCTCTTCTCCAGCCCTGACACCCGCCCTGCACCATACAGACGCTCCAGCAGTGCCTCAGGCACACGCAGGTCAAGCATCTCACTGGAGCGCTCCTCCGTGAGCAGCGCCTTCACGAGTACCTCAGGTACATGCAACTCGACACTGGCAGGCGCCTCAGACTGTGACCACAGGACAATGTGCGCTGCCGGCGGGTGTGGCAGTGTTGGGTCGTTGACAGTCGTAGTCAGTGGGACGGGCTGTGTCGGGGTGAACACCACCCACAAGGCAGCCAGGGCAATGGCGAGAGTCTTGCCGCAGATGCTATACATGTGTAACCCTTCCCTGTCTCCTTGCCCATCGATGCTCAGTCTACAGAAGGTCCGTGGAAAATACAGGCGGGAGCTATAGGAGGTCTGCATTGACCTCGATACCAGGTACATGCTCTACCCATCCCAAGGCAGGTTCCAACATAGCCTGGTTGCACACAGCACGGCAGACTATAGCTCCCTGAGCAGGGCAAGAGGCAAAAATTGTGCCAGTCATGCTAAGAAAGGCATCATGGATAGCGGTGGGTGGCCTGGAGCCACATCTCACGTAGTTTGATGAATGCAGGGGCTGTCATGCTCTGCCAAAGTGAGAGGGCTCAAGAGAAACTCTCCTAATATGAGAGATGCAGTGGCCCGGGCGCGGCCTGAACACTGGCGTGTCTGAGGGGGAGATGTGGAGCCGGAGAGAGACAGCTCACGCAGAGAGTGGCATGATTTTTGCCCTTCAGCCTCTGAAGACATACACAAGGCAACAGCAAGAGATACCGATAATAGAGAGATAGACAGAAGGAAGACACTATGAAACGGGTGGTTACCTGGATCGTTCTCGCCGTTTTCGGCATGGTCATGGCGGGCTGTACCATGGAGCAGCCGCGCCCCACAGCACAGGCGTATCCGCAGTACCGACAGACTGCGGATACCCAGGCACAAGACAGCGCTGATTATTCCGCCTGGGCCACTGACCAGACGGGCTATCGACCGTCCGGTACCCTGCAGGGCGCCGGGATTGGGGCCGCCGTTGGGGCATTGGGTGGAGCCGCTGCAGGGGCCGCTATTGGGGCTGCCACCGGCGGTGGATCAGGTGCCGCGAAGGGTGCCGCCATTGGGGCCGCGGCTGGTGGAGTTGGGGGAGCGGTCACTGGTGGATCTATGAAGTATAGCCGGGATCGCAATGGCTACAATCAGGCCTACGCTTCCTGCATGCAGACGCGGGGCTACAATGTCAGATAAGATGCTTCTGGCTTGGGAGAGGGTATGGAGAGCATGGCGCTCGCGCTGTGGCCTGGTGAGCCCAGCTTCCATGCTCTTGCAGTACGGTGCAGCTCTGACTGTCAGCCAGCGTCAGGGTGTGGCACGAGTTTTTGCAGTTCTTGCCTGAGCAACGCGAAATCCTGCCTAATGTTCTCGGCCATATCCTCGCGATAAAACGATGCTGCTGGGTGATAACCCGCCAGGTATTTGCGGTTGTTGTGTTCGATTACCCGTCCTCGTACCTCATTCACGCTGTTGACGCCGAGCAGCTTCTTGGTGGCCACGCTGCCAAGCACCATAATCAAGGCGGGGTTAATCAGCTCAATCTGCTCGAAGAGGTAGAGCGAGGTACACGTGTCGACTTCGCGTTTTCTCGGTGGGCGGTTGTTTTCTGGACGGCATTTGACCGTATTGGTAATGAAGAGATCGTCGCGGTTGACGCTACTACCGGCCAGCATCTGATCCAAAAAGCGCCCGGCTGCACCGACAAACGGCTGGCCACGTTGGTCCTCATCGCGGCCTGGGGCTTCGCCAATGAGCATCACACGTGCCGACGGCGTACCCTCTCCTGGCACGGCCTTGGTGCGTGTGGCATGCAACGGACACTGTACACAGCCGCGAATCTGTGTGGCCAGTGCTTCCAGTCTCTCGGCTTCCTGTAAGCGCGGCATGTCTCTATCCCCCTATTGCGGCGTTACCGGAATCTCCACTAGGCGAAACGGTGGGCGGTCGGGAAATGCCTTATGGAGAAGCGGCACCGCGACATTGTAGACCGGAATCCCGCCTGTCGTTTGGCCTTCTGGTGTCCCGTGATGGGCATGGCCATGAAAGACAGCAGTCACGGCATAGCGATTCAATGGTTCCTCAAGCCGGCTCGAGCCGAGAAAGGCAAAGATTTCAGGCGGTTCTCCCACGACCGTGTCCCGAATAGGCGAGTAGTGTAGCACAACAATGCGCTGCAGCGTCCGCAATTTTGCTAAGGCCGACTCGAGCTCCACCGCCTCATTGACCGCCTCGTGGACAAACTGCTTCGTGCTCGTCTCGCCCCAGGGCTGCAGCGCCCACTGGCCAAAGCCACCCCCAAAACCCTTCACACCGGCAAAGCCAATACCGTGGAGCTCACAGGCGTCTCCAGCGAGCATGATGATTCCCGCGTCGCAGAGGATCTTCCACACCTCCTCGTGCTGCCCGGATTGGTAGTCATGGTTGCCAAGCACCCCGAGGGTTGGAATCTTGGCATAGGTAACACACGCCTGCGCCAGCCGCTGGGCCTCGTCGGGTTGGCCATAGTCGGTGAGATCTCCACACAACAGGAGTACATCGGCCTGCTCGCTCGCCTGTGTGAGCAATCCCTGTAACATTTCTTGAGGAATCTTGGGGTAGTGGAGATCCCCGAGGGCCGCGACACGTACGATTTCCTTTGGGGTCGTCATAGTGCTCGTTCCTCTTCTGAGATTGCGGCTGTCCAATGCGCGATATCTGCCGCTGTCATCCGGCCTGTGGGCATGAGCCGCGCGTCGTGATATCCCCAGCACTCAATATCGACGAGGTATTGCGCTCTGGAGAGCAATGTGCCTTGACAGAGCTGGTCCGTAGGGGCTGGATGGTGCACTTCATGCTGCAGCCGGTCCAACAGGTCCTGCATAACCCAGGTCGGGATACAGGATTGCTTGGCAGGGTAGACAAAGCCAAAGAGGATGAGATAATTCACGAGCACCCGCCAGTGTGCTCCGAAGCGCCTGAGCAACCGATGCCAGTCAAACTGTGCACTACAGGCGTGCAGCAGGTGCATAATGTCCGCCCCGTCATAGCGTTCACGCTCCATGACATAGCTCTTGGACCAGAGCATTTCTTCTGGTGGGCAGAAATGCACGGGAATCCCTAGCACGCTGCCAGCCTCAGCATGGGCGAACCATGCCTCATCAACCGTGGCGATGCAGTTGCCCGAGCTAAAGATCACGTCGATACAATCCGAGCTGCTGCACGCCTTGCCCAGCCAATGTGGAAAGGTCAGCTCTGTGTAATACCCTGTGGTGTGGAGGACCTCGAGAGCCTGGGCACAATGATGTGGGTATACAAAGATATCAAGATCCTTGGTATGGCGAATAATGCCGGCATAGTGTGCCAAGGCATACCCACCGCCTACAAGAAACGGCACCTGCGCTGCCTGCAAGGCTATCAACGCCCGACGGTAAAAAGCGCAGGTATGGGGAGTCGGTTCACTCCCAGGGGGGGAACACCCTGACATATATACTTTCCTCTTTCTATCGAGTTTCAAGGTCCGTGGTTAGAACCTACTGATTACGCAAGTCACACAAACTTTGGCTCGCTTCTAGACGCTTTGCAGCAAAATATGTACCACTATCTAGACGCCTGTCTCCTGGTGCGCTGCATACGCGCGCAGGTGGCATTGAGTTTGCACTCTCTTGTGGTAGAGACCAGATCTTCCAGTGCTATACCGTGGCTGGAAGTAAAACACGGACCGTAAGAAAAGGAAGAGAGATGGCAAGCATACATGAGCTGCAGAAAACGGACACGCCCATGGCGGACGCTCAAAGCCATGACAAGCCCCAGACATTGAGCACGCAGATACAAAATGCAGGGACTCAGGTCAAGGAGACTATGCAGGCGGCGGGGACTCAAGTCAAAGAAACTGTACAGGACATGGGGACCTATGTTAAGGAAACCGCGCAGAATGTAGGGACTCAGGTCAAAGAGACTGTGCAGGCGGCGGGGACCCAAGTCAAGGACACTGTGCAGGACATGGGAACCCAGGCCAAGGAGACCATGCAGGCGGCGGGGACCCAAGTTTATGAGCAGGGGCGCGAAAGCCTTCAGGATTTGAACCGGACCATAGAAGGCCAGATCCGCCAGCGGCCGCTCCAGGCTCTCCTCGTAGCGGGAGGAATTGGGGTGCTTTTTGGCATCCTCTGGCAGCGGAGCTAGGCTCATGCGGCTACGGACATATACAACCGTCCCTGGGTGGCACTCAGCCGCCTAGGCGTGGTACCGATGAGTTGTGATAGCGTGTGGTTCGGTATATGCAGCGCTATAGAGCACCAATATGTCCTATCCATGACTCTCAAAATGATACACGTATCCTCTCAAATTGAGAGGAGCAGCGTATGATTCTTTGCGCCAGGGGGATGCACTTAGACATACTTACCTTGTCCTCACAAAAGAATATCCAGTACGCAACGTACTGGCCGACATTGAGCAGCCTTAGCCGGTAGAAATTTGATAAAGACGGCAAACCTCATTGCCAAACAACCGTAGGATTTTGATCTGCACGTCATTCAGGCCTTCAATGAGATCATGCGCCTGACCTTGCAC
>Ga0209382_10004238_pt1 | contig 19281 bp, 13 predicted proteins | sample SoiMetdeltSBSDD5_FD_187599 | JGI IMG/M metagenome (GOLD analysis project Ga0209382, IMG submission 187599) | Bulk soil microbial communities from a Populus tree surrounding site in Tennessee, USA - Soil MetaG P. deltoides SBSDD5 (SPAdes) (version 2) | ecosystem: Environmental > Terrestrial >... | reverse complement strand
TCTGCCCAAGCTCCAGTTCGAAGACCTCGCGGTCAAGGCCGGTTTGACGGCACGGCACGTGACGGGTCCTGAGTTAGAGAAGCAATACATTATCGAAACCACCGGCAGCGGTCTCGCCCTGATCGATTACGATAACGACGGCTGGCTCGATATCTTCCTGGTTAACGGGACCAGGCTCGAAGGGTTCCCTCAAGGCCAGGAGCCGGTCAATCATCTGTACCGCAACAACCAGAACGGAACCTTTACGGATGTCACGGCCAAGTCCAATCTGGCGCGGACCGGCTGGGGGCAGGGTGTTTGTGCCGGCGACTCCGATAATGACGGCAATCTGGATTTGTTCGTCACCTATTACGGGCAAAATGTGCTCTACCGCAACAGCGGCCAGGGCCCATTCGCGGACGTCACCGACAAGGCAGGGCTGATCCAAAGGACACCCCGCTGGAGCACCGGCTGTTCCTTCCTCGACTATGACAAGGATGGCGACCTGGATTTATTCGTCGCCAGTTACGTCGATTTCGATCTCCGCAAGACCCCGGCCAAAGGGAGCAACCAGTCTTGCCTGTGGAAAGGCATCCCGGTGATGTGCGGGCCGCGCGGACTTCCCGCCGGGACGAATATGCTCTATCAGAACAACGGCAACGGGACCTTCACCGACATCTCTGAGAAGAGCGGAATTGCCGGGCCACGCGGCCGTTACGCGTTCACCCCGCTGGTCTCCGACTATGACAACGACGGCTGGCCGGAGATCTACGTTGCCTGCGATTCCACGCCCAACCTCCTGTACCACAACGAAGGCAACGGCACCTTTACCGACATCGGGCTCATCTCCGGCAGTGCCGTCAATGAGGATGGGCAGGAACAGGCGGGGATGGGCGTTTCGGCTGCCGATTATGATCTGGATGGCCTCATCGATCTGGTCAAGACCAATTTCGTCGATGACACCCCGACGCTTTATCACAACAATGGAGACGGGACGTTCACGGACGTGACCCACCCGTCACGGCTCGGCGTCAATACGCGGTTTCTGGGCTGGGGGGTCGCTTTCTTCGACTTCGATCATGACGGCTGGAAGGACATTGTCATGGTGAATGGGCACGTCTACCCCGAGGTCGATGCCCACTTCGCCAATAGTCCATACAAGCAAGAGCGCGAGCTCTTTTGGAATTTGCGCGACGGCACCTTCCTCGACGTCTCGGGCCGAGCGGGGCCGGGGATGCTCGACCGTCGTGCCTCGCGAGGCGCGGCTGTGGGCGATCTCGACAACGATGGCAGTCTGGAAATTGTTATCAACAATATGAATGACACGCCCAGTTTGCTGAAGAATTCCGGGGAGAAGAGGAATTGGATCCAGATCAAAACCGTCGGGAGACAATCCAACCGGGACGGCATCGGGGCTCGCGTCACCGTGATCGCCGGGGGACTCAGGCAAATCGACGAAGTGCGCAGCGGTGGCAGTTATCTCTCACAAAATGATTTGCGCTTACATTTCGGGATCGGTGACGCCGCCAAGGTCGAGCGCGTTGAGATCCTCTGGCCGAGCGGAAGAAAGGAAGGGTTCGAAAACCTGAAGGCCAACCAGATTGTCGTGCTCGAGGAGGGGCGAGGGACCTTGCTCGCGCCACCGGCTCGACCCGGCAAAGGCTAATCCCCAAACTAATCCTGGTCCTGGCTGGAGCGGGGGGAGTTGGAGGAGGCGAAACACGCTCGTCATCTTCGCGTGTTTCGCCTCCTCTCTGGATCATCGCCTCCCTTCGACGCGCCCGGCCCTCATTCCCCCTAATTAGATTCAAGCCATCTTAATCCTGTACAAGACGTACCCACAACTCCAATGATTCAGTAGAACTGTTGTCTGTTTATGGCCGAAATGCGTATCCACTTGTTTGAATGCAGAGCATGCGAAAAATCAGCAACCCGTCTCCTGATGAAGAAGCTCATTTTTCCAGCGTCTCTTTGTGGGTCCCGTCAAAGTCGTTCTGGCACCGATAAAGCCAAGAAGGAGAGCCTCATGAGCAGGAATTTAATGATCGCTCTTTCAAGGTCGCTGAGCATCGTGATCGCGCTCACCTGCGTCGGTTCTGTGGCACGAGCCCAATTTACCAGTGCGGTTGAGGGGACAGTCACAGATCCTTCGGGTTCCGTCCTGCCGAGAGCTACAGTCACGGTCAAGAACGCGAGCACGGGCGCCGAGCGGACCGTCGAGACGTCGGAGGCCGGTTATTACCGGATTTCGTCGCTGCCGGCGGCTTCCCTCATGATCACCGTCAAGGCGAACGGCTTTCGGACCGCGCAGCAAGAGACCCGCCTGGAGGCAGCCCAGATCATGACCGTGAATTTCACGCTGGAGGTGGGGGCGCAAACGGCGGAAGTGCTCGTGACGTCCGAGCAAGGTGGGGTTGAATCCTCTCAGGCATCGGTCTCAGGGTTGATCAATCAAAAGAAGGTAGAGAACTTGCCATTAGTCGGGAGAAACTTCTACACCTTGGTGGTTCTCCAACCCGGAGTAACCGGCTTGCCATCTGGCGGTGGCCAGGCCTATGCCCAGGCGACGGGAGATATTTTTTCCGCCGAGTATGGCGTCAACCTCAACGGCAACGGACAGCGGGCGGAATCCAATGGTTTCCTGATTGACTCGGCCAACGTCGGCGCGACTCCACGTGGTGGGGTCACGAATGTCAACCCGAGCGCCGATACGGTGCAGGAACTGCGGGTGTCGGTCAATAACTACTCTTCTGAATACGGGCGCAACAGTTCGGTCCTGGTCAACGTCGTGACGAAGGGAGGGACCAACGACTTCCACGGCACGATCGGCTGGTATCACACCAACAATGTCTTGCAGGCTCGCAACGCTTTCCAGACCGAGGTTCCAGTCTTCCGGCGCAATGAAGCCAACTGGACTTTTGGCGGTCCGATCATTAAGAACAAGACCCATTTCTTCGGCTCCATGGACATCCTGCGCTCAGGTGTCGGCACGGGATTCAGAGCCAACACCGTCACCCAGGATTTCATCGATTTGATGAAGCAAAGATATCCGAACAATATCTCGACCATGGTCATGTCCACCTTCCGGGATCAGTTGACCGGCACCTCGCCGGCTCTCACCGCGGGCCAGGTCGCGGGAGCCAGCTGTACCGGAAGCGCGCCGATCACGACGCCGATAGGACAGCTACCCTGTAACTTCCCTCTGACCAAAGCCGGCTCCTTCTCCCAGACTCTGCCTCGGGACGGGATCCAATGGAACGCGCGCATAGATCATCAGTTCAACCGGGGGAATGATCGGATTTACGGAAACATTTATCGCACGACCAATCAACTGGTGACCTTCGGGGCGCCTTCCGTCTATCCGGACTTCACCACCATCCAGCCGCAATACACCAATTACGGGAACATCAATTACACACACATTTTCAGCCCGAACCTGCTCAATGAGATGGCCGTGGGCGCGACGAGAGCCTACGGAGAGGCGCCGCTCGCACACGGAGAGATTCCGCTGATCAATGTTCCCGGGATCGCGGCTTACGGCACGGGTTTTTCTGACGCGACCTTCATTCAGAATAACTTCGAGTGGCGCGACATGATGAGCTACAACCGGGGCAGCCATAGTTTCAAGTTCGGCGCCCGGTATGCGAAGGATGATGCCTGGAAGGGTGGGGCGAAATTCGCCAATGTCTTTACGCGCCCTCAGTTCAGCTTCAACAACCTTTTCGATTTTGCGCTCGATGATCCGTTCACCGAATCCAACATCGGCTTCAATCCGACGACCGGCGAGAATAAGGGGGTGGATTTTCGCCCCTACTTCCCGAGCCTGGCACTCTTTGTCAATGACGACTGGAAAGTTCGTCCGAACCTGACGATCACTCTCGGGCTCCGTTGGGAAACCTTCTTCGCGCCGGGGGATTACGACGATTTCTTCACCGGGATGGTGTTCCAGGGCGGCAATACTTTCCAGGAGCGGATCGCCAATGCCAAGAGTGTCCAGAAGCGGCCCCTGGATGGAACCGACTATAACAACTTTGGTCCCCGCCTCGGCATTGCCTGGGATCCGACCGGCAAAGGCAAGATGTCAGTCCGGGCCGGGGTGGGCGTCTTCTATGACCGTTTTGCGGGCCAGTTCTTCCATGATGCGCAAACCTTTGCCCCGGTCTTTGGCCTGGCCACCGCGAGTAAACAGACCCCGCCCGTGGTCCCGGTCTACGGCCTGAGCCGGACGACAGAGAGTCCCTGGCAATTCCCCGTCATCCCGAACCTTCGGGTCGGGGTGGATTCGAAGGGCGGACTGATTGGCGTGCCATCCGAGCTCTCGAATGCGGACCCCAACATGAGAACCCAGTACTCGGTCAACTGGTCCCTCGCCATACAGTACTCTCTCCTCAGGGATTGGGTCTTGGAAGCTGCCTACATCGGCTCGGTCGGTCGCAAGCTGTATCAGGAATATGATGTCAATCGCTTTAACGGAGATTTGCTCGATGGCCGGCTGGACCGCTTGAACACGAGCTTTGGCGTCATCGGCTACGCTCAGGCCAACGGGAATTCGTCCTACACCGGCGCTACGGCGAGCGTCAAGAAGCGTTTCAGTCAAAGCCTCGACTTCCAAGCTGGCTACACTGTCGGCAAAGCGATCGACACCGCGAGCAGCTTTGGCCGGGGATTGAATATGTTCGATCCCCTCAACCTGAGCTTGAATCGGGGTCGCGCCGACTTCGATGTCCGGCAGAAGCTCGCCGCCAGCCTCATCTACGAAATTCCACTGCCGATCTCCTCCGGTTTTCTGGGCAAGGTGTTTGAAGGATGGCAACTCGGAGCCGTCACCATTCTCCAATCGGGACCGCCCCTGGGGGTGACTTGCGGCCTGCCATTCCAGCCGGTGCGCGATGCGAGCGGCAGGATCGTCGGCAACAATGGGTGTGATTTCAACGCCGATGGCCGCACGGGCGACAGTTTGAATATGCCGGCCTTTGGCAATTCGTTGACCGGTCTCGAACGGTCAGCCTACATGGCCCCCAACCGCATCTTCAGCGTCTCTGATTTCCCCAAACCGGGGCTCGGCCAGAACGGGAATCTGGGTCGCAACACATACGAAAGCCCCGGTTACGCCAACACGGATTTCATCGTCGCGAAGAGGACCAAGATCCCCTGGTTTATCGGAAATGAAGGCGCCAACTTTCTTTTCCGGGCTGAATTCTTCAATCTCTTCAACCGGGTGAATCTGGACCGGACCGTCGGTGACATCGCGAGCCCTGACTTCGGCCGGTCGACGCGGGCCTTCGGAGCGAGGAATGTCCAGTTCGGGTTAAAGATTGAATTCTGACAAATCAAGCCAGGGAGCAGACGGAGAGCAGGGAGCAAGGAAAGCCCCCGACAGAGCTCCGTGCACTCCCTGGTATCGCCGTTGCTTGCTTGCCAAGAGCCAACCGCTTTGGTGTATCCTGGGGATGTGAGGTCAGTCTTCTGCAAAACCTGGGCGGTCGTGGCTCTGTTCTCTTTGCCGGCTCTCCCCCTGCGGGCGCAATCGCCTGCGCCCCCATCTTCACACCAAGAGGCGGCATCCTTAATCGAGAGACGACAGCTCCAGCCGGCCATCGCGCTCCTGCAGGAAATGCTTGAGCGGTCTCCGCAGGACATCAAGGCGCGCAATCTCATGGGCATTGCCCTCACGGCTTCCGGAAAGATTGAAGAGGCCAATGCCCACTTCCAGAAGGCGATCACGCTCAACCCCCGTTTCTACCCGGCCTTGAAGAATCTCGCCATCAACGAAATGATGCTCAACCGGACCGAGGAGGCCCGGGCGCACTTCATCCAGGTGCTTCAATTCGGACCCAACGATCCGGTAGTCCATCTGGCTCTGGGAGAGATTTATTTCCAGGGGAAGCAGTTTGGCGAGGCAGTGAAGCACTATGACCAGAGCCTGGACCTGCCCTCTCGGAATCCACGCATGGTGTTAAACTATGCGGCCAGCTGCCTCGAATTGAATCAATCCGCAAAGGCCCTTGGCGTGCTCGAGAAACTCCCGCCTGAAGCTGATGCTCTCTGCCACTTTGAAGCCGGGTTGATCTTCGCTCGTCTGGAGAAATATGAGAGTGCGGCGGGCCAGTTCGAACTGGCCCGCAAGGACTACCCTGATCCCTACGAAGTTACTTTTAACCTGACTCTGGCCTACATCAAGAGCCGCAATTACCCGGCAGCCATCCGCACGGCGCAGGGATTCCTCTCACCAGGCAACCAGAAAGCTGAACTTTATAACCTGCTCTCTCAGGCTTACGAGGGGAGCGGGCAGACCGTCGAGGCCTATAACGCCCTGCGCACCGCCACGCAACTCGACCCGCAGGACGAGAATAACTATCTCGATCTGGCGGTGCTGTGCGTCGATCACGCCAACTACGACCTGGGTTTGGAGATCGTCAATATCGGCATCAAGCATCTCCCGCGATCAGGTCGTCTCCGTGTCCAGCGCGGTACCCTCCTGGCGATGAAGGGGCAGTCGGCCCAGGCCCTGGAGGATTTTGAAACGGCGGGCAAACTGGCCCCAGATAAGAGCCTCTCTCAAGTGGCCCGCGGGATTGTGCTCTTAGAGTTGGGGGAGAACTCGAAAGCGGTCGAAATCCTTCGTCAGCAAGTGGCGGCCAGGCCAAATGACTACCTCGTCCACTATATTTTGGGCGAGGCGATCAATCGCAATGGTCCGGCGCTCGGGAGCCCCGAGGAGGCAGAGGCGGTCCAGGCACTTGTCAAATCAGTCCAGCTGAGACCCGAGTTCGCTCCTTCACGCGCCATTTTAGGCAAGACGCTGTTGCGTCGCGGGGAAGTGGACCGGGCGATTGTCGAACTCGAGAAGGCGCTGGAACTCGACTCCGGTGAGGCCTCCGCTCTTTATCAACTCGCACTGGCCTATCGGAAGAAAGGCAACTCGGAACGGGCCAAAGAGTTGTTTGCCAAAGTTGACCGCGCCAAGAGTGAGGAGAGAGACAAGTTCTTGAGCCGGACATTGATCCGTGTGGTGCGTGAGGACTCCAAATAGTCAGCGGTCGAAAGACCTGAGGCAGAAGACGCCATGGTCAAGCCGAGCGGGGAGGCGCAGGCCGACAGCAGGAGAGGATCTCTGAGTGGCGGCTCGAGTCCGGGAGATGAAGAGAGAATGCGAAATACGCGGATCGAGTTGGGGCGAGCCCCGGTGGTCTGCGCGTGTTTCGCATTCTCCATCTGGTTGGGACTCGCCACGATGGGATTGATGGTCTCCCGCTCGGAGGCGCATGACGACACGGCGCGCGACCTCATCCTCCGTGACATCGCAAAACCGGCAGGGCTCCATTTCGTGCATGACAATGCGGCCACGGCAGAGAAGTATCTGATCGAAACCATGGGTGCCGGCTGCGGGTGGATCGATTACGACACTGATGGTTTCCTGGATCTCTACCTTGTAAATGGCGCCGCCACCCGGCTCTACAAACCCAAACATTCACTGCGCAGCGCGCTCTACCGCAACAATGGCGACGGGTCATTCACCGACGTGACGGAAAAGGCTGGCGTCGGCGCCGAGGGCTTGTTCGGGATGGGTGTCGCCGTGGGAGACTATGATAATGACGGTTTTTCGGATTTGATGGTGCTCGGATACGAGCGTTCGATGCTCTACCGTAACAACCGAAATGGGACCTTCTCGGATGTCACGAGTCGAGCCGGGGTGTCGAATCAGGGGAAGTGGGCGTCGAGCGCGGCCTGGTTTGATTATGACCGGGACGGCAAGCTGGATCTGGCGATCGCCAATTACGTGGATTGGTCTCCGGACAAGAATCCCTGGTGCGGCGAGCAAAAGCCGGGATATCGGGGCTACTGCCATCCGAACAAATTTCGAGGGCAAAAGCCGACGCTCTACCAAAACAAGGGTGATGGCAGCTTCACGGACGTCACTGAAGCTTCCGGGGTTGGGCATCATGCGAGCAGCGGTCTGGGCATCGTGACCTTTGACTTTGACCACGACGGATGGCAGGACGTGTTCATCGCCAACGACGCTAACCCGAACTTTCTCTTCCGCAATAATCACGATGGCACCTTCAGCGAAGTCGCCCTCGAGGCCGGGATCGCCGTGAGTGACAATGGCAAGGCAGAGGCGGGGATGGGCACCGATGCCGCCGATATCAATGGCGACGGCTGGTTGGACGTGTTCATCACGCACCTCGATTTAGAGCATGCCCGCCTCTATCGGAATCTGTGCGACGGCTCTTTTGAGGATGCCACATTCACGGCCAAACTTGCTTATGCGACATTCCGGTACAGTGGATTCGGCACTCTCTTCCTCGACTACGACAACGACGGGGCGCCCGATATCTTCATGGCCAATGGACATATCCTCGACAATATCGAGCTCTATCATGCGGAAACGCGTTACGCCGAGCCCAAGCTTCTCTATCGCAATAATGGTCGCGGTCAATTCGAGAACGTGAGCGACAAGCTCGGGCCCGACCTGCAACTCCCGCGGGTGAGCCGGGGGGCGGCCATCGCGGATTGTGACAACGACGGAGATCTGGATGTCCTGGTGAGCAACAACGGCCAGGGGCCGCAGTTGCTGATGAACAACGGCGGCAATGGCAATCATTGGCTGGAAATCCTTCTCGTCGGGGCTCGCTCCAATCGCGATGGTGTCGGCGCTCGCGTCAAAGTGGTGGCCGGCGATTTGGCTCTCCATGACCAGCGCAAAGGTGGCCGGAGCTATCAGTCGGCCCATGACGGGCGACTCCACTTCGGTCTGGGATCGAAGAGCAGAGTCGACGTGATTGAGATTCGCTGGCCGAGCGGGCTGACCGAGACTCTGAAGAATGTCGCGGCTGACCAGATCCTGACGGTCAAAGAGGGCGCCGGGCTGGTGGCTTATCCCTACCCGCGTTGGGCCAGCAAGCCGAATCCACCATCAATCCGCTGACAGAGTTCGTCCTCCGTGCCCCTGTGGTTAATCTTCCTCGATACCCAAGATCGCCGATGGGATTGACTTAACCTTGACGGCTGTGAGCGCGCGTGGAAAGATCCCCGGTAATGAGTGCCGCCGGCATTTGTGGATCCAGGTGGTGACATACCATGGTATTCGACCTCAATCGCCGTGATCTTTTGAAGGTGGCGGGTGCAGTCATCGTCTCCGGCCTGCCGGTCCCTCAAGTCCTCGTCCAAGCTCAACGCCCCAAGAAGGTGATCGTGGCCGGCGGGGGCATCGGGGGCTTGTGCTGCGCCTACGAACTGACCAAACGCGGGCACAACGTGGTGGTGCTGGAAGCGTCCGGGAGGGCGGGCGGACACGTCCGGACGATCCACGATCCACTGGCCGACGGGCTTTATGCCGACGTCGGCGCGGAACATATTACCCGGCCCGGGTACGATCTCTACTGGCAGTACGTCGAAGAATTTCGCCTCACCGCCCTCGCTTATCCTCGGCGTGATCATCTGGTCCGCCGGATCCGCGGGCGGATGTACACGGAGGAGATGCTGGCGAACCGGGGCGTCTTGAATCAGCTCGGGCTGAATCAGCGCGAGGTCGAATACCTGGCCCGACACCCGTGGTGGGATCTCCCCAACTTCTATTTCCGACCTTACCTCGAGAGCTTCGAGGACGAGTATCGCCCTTTTGTCGCGAAGCTGGACCGGCTTGATCAAATGCCCTTAGCTGAGCTCCTGAAGCAGGACGGCGCCTCGGATGCCGCCATCGAGTTTATCGGAAGTTCGCAAGCCTCGGCTCTGCATGTGATTTGGCATGCCGCCATCCTGAAGTTCCGGGGTGTTCCACTGTGGCCCCCGAACGTTTTCCGGATCAAAGGCGGCAACCAGGTGATGACCGACACGTTCGCCGCCAAACTTGGGGGACGAGTATGGCTAGGCTGCCCGGTCACAGGCATCGAGCATGGGGGCGCGGGCGTCACAGTGCGGTATCTCGAGGCCGGCCAGGAAAAGAGAGCAGAGGCGGATTATTTGGTCTGCGCCATGTCAGCGGTCATGCTCCGCAAGATCCCGGTCACGCCGGACTGGCCCGAGGATAAGGGTTACGCCATTCGGACGATCCCCTACTACACGATGGCACGGGTCATGTTCCAATCGCGCACGCGTTTTTGGGAGAAAGACGGCGGCCGCCCGAATCTCGACTTCGGGGAGGAGAAGCTGCATGACGTCTGGAGGATGGCGGAGGAGGTCGAAACTCCTCGTGGCCTCCTGGTGGGGAGCGCCGCCCCATTGACCACGCCAGGGGAAGCACTTGAGACTTTTCGCAAGGTCTACCCGGGAAGGTCAGAGGATGTCGAGCAGGCGTTGGTCCATGACTGGTCGCGCGATCCCTGGGCCGTGGCCTGCGAGACGGTTCATTACGCGCCCGGGCGGCTTGTCAAAATCTGGCCCCGCATCATGGAGCCGCACGGGCGGATTCACTTCGTCGGGGCTTACGCCGATAACCTCAACTGGGGGATGGAGGCCGCGACGAGGTCGGCCAACCGCGTCGCGCGGTCGATCGATGCGGCATGAGTGAAGGGGCAATCACGGGGGGCACGGGGTTTCATGAGATGAGAACGACATGTCAAATACTATAGCCGCCGGGTTCATCTATTATTACCAGGACTTCGGCAGTCGCGTCCGCTCGCTCGCTGAACAGCTTACAGAGGAGCAATTCTGGGTAAAACCGTACCCGTACGGGAACAGCTTTGGAAACTTAGCATTACACCTGACCGGGAACCTGAGCTATTATATCGGTGCTCGAATCGCTCAAACGGGGTACATCCGGGAGCGCGAGCTTGAATTCACAGAAAGCCACGTTGGTCAGAAAGAACAAGTGCTCAGGAAGCTTGATCAAGCCGTGGTCATGGTCATCGACACACTGAGAAATCAAGCGGACGATGATTGGCATCAAGAATACAGTGCTGAAGGCGTAGATGATGTGAAAGATCGCTTCAGCATTTACCTGCGGTGCGCGGTGCACTTCCACCATCATCTTGGGCAGATGATCTATCTGGTCAAAGAGCTAACCAAAGGCCATTGAAGGCAGGCGGCAACCTAACCCAGGTTGCACCCGAGCCCGGCCAGCGGTCCTCTCAGCTGCGGCCGGGGTAATAGGCCGGCCGGGTGAACTGAACAATTGGCGCTTCTCAACCGCATCAACACGCGATGGCGGTGTATGCGGAGGCGGCGGCTAAACGAGTACTCAGAAGACAGAAAGGAGGCTATCGATGGCCCACTTTTTATTGCAGGGAGCTTACACGGCTGAGGCGTGGAGTGCCTTGGTCAACAACCCGCAAGACAGATCCGTGGCAATACGTCCGGCAGTAGAAAAACTCGGGGGCAGCATTAAGAGTGTTTGGTTCGCGTTTGGAGAATACGATGTGGTGCTGATCATGGAGATGCCTGACAATGTCAGTGCCGCCGCCTTCTCGTTAGCTGTCGCAGCAGGTGGAGCGTTTAAGGTCCACAGGACCACGCCACTGATGACGATAGAGGAAGGGGTCGAAGCCATGAGGAGGGCGGGGGGGGCAGGTTATCAACCCCCAAGCAGTTAGACAGGGCCAGTAAAGACACGGCTGATTTTGCAAGGGGGACGCGGCGATGCCGCCATTTTCGGTGGCCGTGCTTCGTCTGAGTTGGGTACCCGAGAGCGCGCCTAACAAACGCTGCACCCGAGCCCGGCCAGCGAGACAACTCGATGACCACCCGGCCTCGGGCGTGGTCCAAGCGATTCAACCAGGGGGGCGCTGATGCGACGACGCGAGTTTCTCAAAAGCGGTCTTGCCGGAATGTCCGGTGTGCTCGCGGGCACGCTTGCGCCGGAGGCGCTGCGCGCGGCCGCCGACCACCGCAACCTGAAGATCACGGCGGTAGATGTTTATCCTTTGAGAGCCGGCTCGAATTCCATCTTCGTGCTGGTGCGCACGAGTGGTGGCGTCACCGGCTACGGCGAGTGCAGCCCGATGAACACCAGGGTCATCGTCTCGATGCTCCGCGACGCACTCGCCCCGATTGTCGTCGGCAAAAATCCGCTCGACATCGGCCTCTTGTGGGATGAGATGTATCACCGCACCTACAAGCTCGGCGTCATGGGCGCGCAGCCCGAGGCGATGGCGGGCATCGACATCGCGCTCTGGGATATTCTCGGTAAGGTCACGGGCATGCCGCTCTGGCAATTGATGGGTGGCAAACGCCGGGATCGCATTCGGCTCTATTCCAGCATCGGCGGCGGCGCCCGCGCGGAAGTTAAAGAACAGGTGACCAAGGCCGTTGAGAGCGTCAAACAGGGCTACACCGCGCTGAAGATGCGGATGGACTGGAGTTCGCGCCAGGTGGATGTCAACCCGAAGAAAGACTGGGAGATCGTCAGCACCGTTCGCAAAGAGGTCGGCGATCAGATCGATCTGCAATACGATGCCAACAACGGCTTGTCGGTCAGCACCGCGATCCGCCTCGGTCGCCGCTTTCAGGATGAGCTGAACGTGATCCATTACGAGGAACCCATCGCACAACACGATTACGCCGGTTATGCGGAAATATGCGCCGCGCTCGATATGGCGGTCGCCGCCGGCGAACACGAATACACACGCTGGCAGTTCCGCGACCTGATCGAGCGGGCGAAGGTGGACATTCTACAACCCGACCTGGTCAAATGTGCCGGCCTGTCCGAAGGCATCCGCATCGCGCACCTGGCCGGGACACACGCGAAGTTTCTCGTGCCGCACCAGACGCAGCCGACCATCGGTACAATCGCTAACATCCATTTTGCCGCCTGCTTCGACAATTCGTCGCGGGCGCAGGAATACGATCTCAACCCGGATAAGTCGAAACAGCTGTGGGCGATCTTCAAAAAGAGCTACGAGCCGCAGCACGGCTACATGCAGGTCCCCGACGGGCCGGGACTGGGGCTGGAGCTAGACGAGGTGGCTATGAAGCGCCTGGTGGCCGAATGAAAGCTGATCTATTCGCCAGCCCACTTCTTTGCCTGACCGTCTCGGCCGCCGTGCGGCAGACAGCGAGATCGACTTCAACGGCGGGATCGTGACATGGTGGGACGCACAGCCCTCCGTCCGCTATCGGCCAGGACCGTCATCCCTCCTGTTGAAAGTAAGTGGGCAGGTTGCGCTTGGTCTCGCGCAGAATTTCGAGTACGGCTTTGCGATCCGCCGGTGGGATGGCGGCGAAATCCTTGTCCTTCGCCTGCCCGGTCAGCGCCAGCCACAACTGGCGGTGAACCTCATCGAGCGCCGGTCCTGGCAGCGCGTCGAACGCGGCCGAGTAGATCAGGTAACTACACGGATAACGAAACAGCTTCTGCCGCAAATCCAGATCGCGCAGCGAACGGCCCTGTCGGTCACGCGGCCCCTGCGCGGCGAACTCTCTGGTGAAACCGGTCGTGCCCGTGATGGGCGATCGCCAGCGGGCCTCGCCGACGAAGAGCAAGTAGCGCACCAGATCGTCAGCCGCGCGTTCGATCCGCCGCCGCGCGCTCTCGGTCATCTCGCCATGCGGCTGCCCGAGCGCTTCATACATCACCTCCTGATGGTGTAAGGCCAGCCGCGTATCGTAATTCAGCCGCGTGATGAGGTTGTGCATCTGCGTCTGATGCTCCAGGACCATGAGCGCTACGATGTCGCTGTGCGCCGACAGATAGCCGGGAGCGGGAAACATCTCACCCAGGCTGGTCAGATTCACGCCGGTTAATTGCTCCGGCTTGTCCGGGTTGCTCGATTCATTGAAAAGAATGTTGCCCGCGTGAGGCTCATCGCCGTGCGTGCCGGTGACGTACCAGCCGCCCCACCGCTGCTTGAGCGGGCTCGTGTGATTGGTGATGTGCGAACCGAGTGGCGCAATCGGGTAGCCGCGCTCGTCCGGATAGACCGACCGCACGACGAAGCCCGGTACGTTGCGAGTGGCGTTGGACACGTGGCATTGCAGGCATTCGTCGTTGCGCGCCAGGCGCGGCCTCTCAGCTTTGGTCTGTTCCAGCATGTAAAAGACGCCGCCCAGATTTGGATCCACGGCCGCCAACTCCAGCAGGTCGCCGCCGCGCACCCAGCCGACGTAGATTTCGTCGTTGAAGAAGATCGCGCGAGGGTTGTGTGGTGAGATGCGATGCAACTGAAAACTGGTCTTGGAGAAGACCAGCCCTTGCGACGAGACCGGCACTCGCAACTGTTTCAACACCGATTCCAGATAGCCGCTTTGGTCGGAGTACTCGAGTTTGACCTCGCCACTGTTGATGCGCCGCTGCAACTGCGCGACGGCGTCGTTGGTGCCCGCGCCGCGGTAGCCAATCACTTCAGAGTCCTGAAGCCGGTCCTGCCGGACGGCAGACGTCAACGGCGATGGCCAGAGGAGGCCAACGCCCGCCGCCAGCCCGATGGCCAGAATGATTTTGCCGGGGATTCTTCTCATCACCTTCGCTCAAGCTCCCGCGTCGTTGATCGCGTCGGGAAGGCCGAAAGGGACCCCTTTACCGCTCGCCCGCTCGCCCGTTGATGCCGCCGCCTGCGTCGCGCAAATATCCTAACGTTTCCCCAGTGGCGAAGGCAAATGATTCGGCGGGTGTGATCGGGGGGAGATTTGAGCAACCCTTCGACAGCGCCATCGGCACTGTCAAGGCTCAATGCCCGAAGCATTGATGCCGGTCGGCCAGCGCCTGCCATTCGGGTTGCGCCCGGGTTTCCACCTCCACCGCCCGCGGGAAAAGAATGTTGTTTTCCAGGTGGATGTGCTGATGCAGGTCGGCTTCAAACTCCATCAGCGCCTGATAGAGGGTTTGATAGCTGGCGCAGGCGTCCGGCGGCAGCTGGTAATCAACGGTCAGCCGCCGCACCTCGCGCAGCAAGTCGCCCGCCACGTCATGCTCCGCCATCATCATCCGCACGGGGTTCCGCACCGTGGCGAAGAACGGCGGCTGCGGTTCACGCCCCTCGCTGACAGCCTCCTCCAGGCGCGCAATGTAAGGGAAAAGCACCTGCTCTTCCTTGAGCATATGGGGAAGCAATTCCCGCTTCAGACGCTGGCAGACGTGGCTCAGTTCCAGCAGCTCTGTGTGCTTTTCGCCGTGTCTCGCGCTGACCTTGTCGATCAGTTTTTCCAGCCGCGCCAGTTCCTCTCTGGCGAAGCCGTGATGCGTGTCAACAATATGCGCCGACAGGGCCGCGAGCGATTCGCTCTGCCAGTCCCGCAGGTCGTCGCCGGGGTTGACGGCGTTTCCGGCGGCTTCCAATGAACGCACAACTTCCTCAACCGGCACGCGGAATTCCTGGCACGCATCCGCGAGCGTTCGGCCGCCCCCGCAGCAGTAATCAATTCCCAACCGCTCGAAGACGCGCGTTGCGCCCGGAATCGTGACGGCCAATTCTTTGACCGTACTCGTGAGACTCACAGACATAATCCCTCCGTCGTAACTGATGAGAACTTTAGCCATGGCCATTGCCGCTATCAAGCCTTTCGATGACAACGGTATCCTAGTAAGGAGGAGGCTCGTCGCGCGATGACATATGTCATCGCCGAAAAATTCTTGTGATGATGTGATAGCCGCGGAATCGAGAGGGGGGTGATGAGCCTACATTCGAGGTTGCACCTGCCAAGGGAGCACGGCGCCTGGGCGATGTTCTATGTGCCGTTTGCCCTGGGCGTGACAGTGGCGGGGAGAATCAATTTTGCCGTGATGTTGCTCCTCGTGGCGACAACGGCGCTGTTCATCTCGCGCGAATCATTACTCGTCTGGTGGCGCGCGCGAAATCGCGGGAGGCGAAATGAGCGGGCAGGCCGGTTGCTGATCATCTATTTCGCGATCGCGGCGGTGGCGGGCGGGCCGTTGCTTCTGGTCGATCGGTTAGGGCGGCTACCGGCGCTGGCGATTGCTGGCGCGGCGCTGCTAGCCATCAACGGCAAACAGGCGACCGAGTTAGAAGATCGAACCGCGCTCGGCGAGGTGATGGCGATTGTGGGGTTGGCGATGGCGGCGCCGGCGGCCCACTACGTTGCGAGCGGTCAGTGGACACTCGCGGCGCTGTGGTTGTGGGCGCTGAGCGCGGCCTATTTCTCCAGCAGCGTCTTTTACATCAAGCTGCGGGTAACCGGGCTGCACGCCAAAAACCAGCAAGACAAAGAGCGCGCCCGCCGGCAATGCATCGGCTATCACTCACTTCTGGTCGCCTCGCTGCTGGCGCTGGCAGTCGCGCGAAGCCTGCCGCCGCTTGCACTGATCGCCTTTGCGCCGGTACTGGCGCGGGCCCTGTGGGGCCTGCTCAAGCCGGCACGGCGGCTCAACTTGAAGCGCATCGGCATTGCCGAGGTCGTCTACGCGCTGTTTTTTCTGTTCGTGATCACGCTCACCTTCCGCTCGGCGGTCTAGCCCACCCTTCTTGTGTCCCGCCCAACTCAGTGTGAGCAATGCTGGCGCGATGTGACTCAGGCCCAGCTCTCGCCGACGCCGGTGAGCTTGTCGATCCGGATGCGGAACACTATCATGCCGGGCCGCGCGGAGACGTGCGCCATTTTCGACTCGACCGGGGTCAAATGCGGCAGGCGGCCGAAGAGATCGCGGAGGATGCGCTCGCTCTCGTCGGGGTCGGTGACCTCTTCATAGTTGCCGTAGGCGATGACACTCCGCCAATTGTACTCGTCTTTGATCGCGTCAACCTGAAGGCAGGCGCGCGGGTTGGCGCGCAGCGCCGCGATCTTGCGGCCGGGCAGCGAGTGAACGTAGACACTCTCGCCGTCGAAGAGGTAGTTGACCGGGACCACGTAAGGCTCGCCCTCGGCGATGCAGCCGAGGCGCCCCACTAGGCCGTCGCGGAGGAGTGCGCGCGCATCTTCCTGCCTCAGTTCGATGATCATTTGATAGCTCCCAAGGTGGTTGCTCACGCGGGCGGCCTGCGCCGACGCCACCGCGGAGCCCCGCGCTTCATCGGATCAGGTGACTGATCCGCAAGACTGTGTTTTTTTCGCCGGAATTGATCGCTGTCATTACAGCTACCCCTGCGCCGTCGCCCTGCCGAGCCCCTGATGTAGCCCATGCAGCAAGGGGTGTGCCGCTTAAAACCAGCTATTCAAGTCGCTCATTGCTCCCGATTGCGGAAATTGCCTGACATGGTCCACAAAAAAGGGAAAATTTACGCTATTCAAAAGGGTGCAGGACCATATCTTCGTGACTTCGCGAGCGCGGCAGAGGCACGTGAATTGCCCAGGCTTAACATGACTTAAGCGCTACGAGGGCCGGGCGCGGAATTGCGCCTGCCGCAAGCGGGCGCCACGCAGCGTTCGAGCACCTTGGAAGGTAGTCACAGGATTTGCCAGCCCGCCGGGACGCCCACTGAGACGGAGGCGTACATTATGTCTCGTCCGATACACGCCCTCAAACACGAGCACCGAGTAATCGAGCAAGGCTTGCGCGCCCTCGACGGGGTTTGCCTGAGGCTCGCGAGCGGGCACCAGGTTCCGCCCGAGGCCTTGTCGCAGGTCGTTGATTTCATCCGCGCGTTCGCGGTCCGGTACCATCACGGGAAGGAAGAGGCCCACCTCTTCCCGATTCTCGAACGGCGGAATGTCGTCCGCGCGGGCGGTCCCCTCGACGTGCTCACCTACCAGCATGAGACCGAATGCGGGCTCGCCGATCAGCTGAGCCTCGCGGCTCAAAAATACTCTGAGGGGGACCTGGAGGCGCGCGGGCGGTTCGTGACCGCTGCCGGGCGCTACATCGAACTCATGGTAGGGCATATGGAGAGGGAGGACCAGATTCTTTTCAGGCTGGCGGAAGAAGTCCTTGACGAGACGGACAAGGCAGAGTTGACTCGCGCTTTCGAGCACGCGGCCACCGAGTTTGGCGCGGGGTCGCTGGAGAAGTACGAGCGGCTCGCCGCAGAATTGGAGAGGGCGTGGGCCGCATAGGCGTCAGAGGCCGGGGGGCTTCGGGCGTGCCGGAGATATGTAATTCGCGATCCGATAGTGGAGGGGCCCATGAAGGTCGAAGACATTCTGGTGCCGGTTGACTTCTCGTCTAATTCGCTGCGGGCACTCGATTTCGCCACCTCGCTGGTGGACCCGGGGGGTGAAATCTACCTCCTGCATGTGGTTGACGCGGACTTCGTGGCGCGGCTCAGCGAGGAAGGGTTCGGCGACGCGGAAGCGGCCATAGCACAGCTGCGGCAAGGGGCCGAGCGGCGCCTGCAGGAGATCGTTCAGAGTCGGGCCGGGCCTGGCCCGCGCATCGAGTCAATGGTCGTCGTGGGTAAACCGTTCGCCGAAATTCTGCGCGTCGCCGCTGATCTGGACTTCGCCATGATCGTGCTCGGCGCGCGCGGGCGGCGTCAGGGGGATATCGAAGAACTCCTCTTCGGCTCGACGGCGGAGAAGGTGTTGCGCGCCGCGCGCCTCCCCGTCGTGTGCGTGCCGGCCGCGTGGGCGCCGTGAAAGTCTGAAACAAACATCAATGACGAGCAGGGCCTCGAGTGTGACTTGTGGTAATGCCCGCAGTGAAATGGCGGGCCCGAAGAGGACATGACAGCTCCCCACGGCCCGAAAGCCGGGGGCTGCTACTGACTCCCACAGACGGTTTGCTGCCCGATACCGCGAAACCAGATGTTGGTTTCGCCGCTTCAGCGATCCAACGTTTACCCGGCAATCTCCCTGGAAGCGCGATGGTCTGCCACACCCGCCGAAACTACTCTTCGGCCGGCTTGACCCGCTCGAGCGCGTGCAACCGCGGCCAGTACCCGGCATGCGATCGTTTTGCCCAGCCCCAGAACCGGCCTTGACGCACATCGGGTTCCCCTCCCTCCCACAGCTTCTTGTGCAGGTAGATCGAGTCCTTGCCGCCCTCATCAATCACCAGCATCAGTTCATGGTTGTACTCGGCAGCCAGTTCCCGGCCCTCGATCCCGGCGGCGACGTTGGCCGCGGCGACCTCACCCTGGAGGACAGCCATGTGCCCCATCTTCGGCCCCGGGAAGTTGACCGCGTCACCGGCGGCGTACATCCGGTCGGCGCCGGTGACGCGCATCCAGCAGTCCGTGCGGACGTAGCCGTTCTGGTCAGCGATGCCGGTGTCGATGGCTTCGCCCGGCCCCTGGAACGGCGGGATTAACATCAGCAGGTCGTAGCCAATGCGCCCGCCGTCGCCGGCCCACACTTCCTTCGCCGTCACGCGATTAACGGGGAAGTCGGGGAGAAATTCGATGCCGTGTTCTCCGAGCGCCGCGAGGAGCGCTGGGGCGACTCTTGTCCCGCCCACTGACCCGCCCGGCCTTTCCGGGGTGACGATTGTGATTCTCGTGCGCCCGCGCTCGCCGCGGGCCCTCAGTAACCGGTCAA
>Ga0209382_10004237_pt1 | contig 19289 bp, 21 predicted proteins | sample SoiMetdeltSBSDD5_FD_187599 | JGI IMG/M metagenome (GOLD analysis project Ga0209382, IMG submission 187599) | Bulk soil microbial communities from a Populus tree surrounding site in Tennessee, USA - Soil MetaG P. deltoides SBSDD5 (SPAdes) (version 2) | ecosystem: Environmental > Terrestrial >... | reverse complement strand
ATTCCGAGCGCGTGCAGGATTGCAAACATCGCTCTCAATGATGCGATGATTCTGTCTTACGATGCGAATCTGGGTCGGATGGAATTTTCGGAAAGGACAGGGGATCGAACTTGGCAAAATTGGACAGATTAAAAGCAAACGCCGCAAATTTTGAAGGCGGCACCATCCAGATGGAAAAAATTGTCAGGTCATCTCAGATTTTTGGCCTATTAAATAGGGTTGATCGGCTAAAAATAGTTCGGTGATGATTTCGACGGCAGATCGAATCGAAGAGAGTCCGCTTTGATCTTTGGTAACAGAAAGCCAAATTGGCCGGTACACCACGACCTCATCCGGAAGAACTCGGGAAAGAGCGCGCGCTTCACTGCCGACAAAGATGGGTAAAACGACAAGCCCAACACCGGATGTCGCGGCGTTGGTTTGCGAGATGATACTATTGGTAGCAAAGACAACATTTGGATTGGGCACTAATTCTTCGAGCCAGCGCACCGATTCAATCGTAACCATCTCGGAGATATAACTTACAAATCTATGTTCCTGAAGCTCGCTTCGAGTTTTCGGAAATCCATACCGCTTTCGATACTCTTTCGAACCATAGACGTAAACCGCGCATTCGCTAATCTTCTTGCTGGTCAACCCAGTAATTTTTGGATTGAAAAAACTGATGAAGAGATCCGTCTCTTTCTTCAAGAGATCGACAATGTGAGGATTGCTGAAAAGCTCGATCTTCAGTCTTGGATTCCTTTCGGCAATTCGGCTGATCCGCGGTGCGAGATAACAGCTTGCAATTCCCTCCATGGTCGCAATGCGAACAGGTCTGGCTTGTCCTTCAATGATTCGTCCCACTTCCTCCTGGACTGCAGTCGCATGAAGTTCCATGGATTGTATGTGTTTGAAGAGCTCAGCCGCCTCCGGCCGCACATTGATCCCGCGATTAGAGCGGTCAAACAGTCGACGTTCTAAAAGAATTTCGATCTGGGAAATGCGCCGAGTTACCGTTGAGTGATCCAAACGCAATGACTTAGCCGCACTATGAATGCTCCCCTGGCGCGCAACCTCGAACACGATGCGCAGATCGTCCCAACTCATCCGGTTGGAAATCTTCATCGTTCCACTCGTGCAGCGTCGTTCGAGCGACGTCTAACTCCCAAAATCGAAGTTTAGATCGAATACGGACTCATCGACCAGCGGCATCTAAGGCGCTATTTTGCGGTCGACTATGTTGCAGACTGAGCCGGAGCCTGACGCAGCTTCCGCTGCAGGTAAATACAATATCCGCTGAGCGCGACAATGAGAGCAACTTGAATATAAGGGGAGAGCGAAGCCAACAGCGTGGCTGTGTCTCCACTCAGGCCGGTAATAGCCAGAATTCCTCCCGACATACCAGAACCACCGTGGCAACCAAGTAATCCCGCACTGCTCGCACCAACCGTCGCCAGCAATCCTAGGCCCAGGATACTCCAGGCACTTCCACTGCTAGTCGTGCCGCCCTTTGATTGGATGCGTATCTGCGCGACGACGATCAGCCCAGTGAATATCCCAAGAATAAGGCTAGCGACAAGCGGACCAATAGTAAAAGCGTAAACATTGGAGAAGAGATGACCGCTGGTCATGTTAAGGGATACCAACGGTGCCCCGAGAATCTTGCTGAGGCTACCGGATCGCAACGCGATCATCAGTTCCTCGTAGGGCATGTAACCAGTAACCTTCAAATAGTCGAACTGCTTGTAGGACAGATAGCCGTAGACGATGGGCGGAACCTCGAGAAAGAGCGCCAACGAGGCTACCACGACTAGCCACTCATGGGGTCGGATTCGAAATAGCATCCGCTTCTTTCCCCTTCGGGTCCGTCGGGATTCCGCCGCGCGGACATCTTCTTCCGATGGCCGCGCGGCGAATATCTGACGGCGCTCAACGAGCGCCGTCCATCTTTCGTTAGCTCAGCGTTTCCTTCGTGAAGTCGACACGAGCTGGGAAGAATTGCTCGATCGCCTTCCCAGAAATTGTGTTCTTCACGTTGATCTCGCCATCTTCGATCTTGCTCATATAGAAGTTGATGACAGCTTTGTGATCTTGCGGCCTGATATATTTCGCGCCCTGCGGATGCTCGATCGATTCCTCAACTTCCATTCCTTCGAGAGCCCGGATGAAGTCGGGTGTGTCTTTCTTCGACTTCCAGCCGCTTTTCTCAACGGCCTTCTTAATGAAGAAGAGGGTCTCCCAGTACGCCCAGTAGTGGCTGCTAGCGAGCACGCGGTTGCTGCCCGCTTCGCGGCCGTCGACCGGATCAACTTCCATGATCTCGCGTACCTTCTTATTGAATTCAGTATTCTTGTGCTTGAGCATGCGAGGATGATACTCGAGCAGGTGAATGCCCTCAGATGCACCACCGATGTCTTTCGGGCAGATCGCTTCGTGCGTGCAAAGCACCGAGTAGCGGTGCATATTTTTGTCGAGGCCGAGCGACTTGCTCTGTGTGTAATACGCCACCGATTGCGACCCGAAGAAGATTGAATAGAGTTGCTGAGTGTCCGACGGGACCTTGGTGAGGTAAGGCAAGAGATCCTTGGCGTCGAGCGGGACTGCGATCGGGTCATGCACTTTTGAGCCAAGCTTGTCCAACACTGCCTTGTGATCTTTGTAATGCGACCAGCCCCAGCCAAAATCGGCGAAGAGGAAAGTCCAATTCTTGCCAAGATTACTATTGGCCCACTCGCAGCCCGCCGCCGCTTGTGAATAGGTATCGCTGTTGACCCGGAAAACGTAGCGATTCCCCATCGAGCCAGTCATTTCATCGGCCATCCCGTGCGGGATGTAGACTGTCTTTAACTCCTTCGCGATCGGGCAGGTCGCCAAACCGACGCCCGAATGCACAGACCCGATCACGAAATCTACGTTATTGCGCTGAACCAGCGAACGAAACTTGCGCGCGCCTGTTGGGGGATTCGATTCGCTGTCTTCGATGATAAGTTCAACCGGACGTCCAGCAATCCCTGTGGTCTTGTTGATGTATTCCACTGCCTTACGCGTGGCTTTGTCGTGCCAATAACCCCACGAAGCAAAGCCCCCGGTCAGATCGACCTGAAGGCCGATCCGAATAGGCTCACCACTGGGCGCAGCAAAAAGATTCTTGGCGAATGTCAACGAGCAAGTGCTGCCTAATCCGCCGGCTACCGCAAGCTCAAGAAAACTTCGTCGACTTGTTTTCCTCATTGTCGGCTCCCACTAGTCAGTGTCCTAGTCTCTAGAGATACTCCCAAGTACCGATACACAAGTTCCGAATTCGATCGTAGCTGTTCACTCTTCTCCTCAACGCAGATGCGTCCTTTCTCCATGATATAAATCCGCTTGCACACCGAAATTGCGGTGAGCACATTCTGTTCGACCAGCAGAATCGAAACTCCACTACCATTGATCCTTTTGATCTCCTCGCGAAGCTCGGCGACGAGCTTCGGCATGATCCCTTCTGTCGGTTCGTCAAGAATAAGGATACGTGGTTTCAACACGAGGCAGCGCGCAATCGCGAGCATTTGCTGCTCACCGCCTGACAGTGTTCCTCCGGCCTGATGCGCTCTTTCCTTTAGCCGCGGAAACTGCTGAAAAATCGGGTCAAGCTCGCCATTCTTCGGATTTTTCGTGAGGCCGATGCAAAGATTTTCAATCACCGTGAGCTTGGGGAAGATATGCCGGCCCTGCGGAACGTAGCCAATTCCCCGACGCGGGATATTGTAGGCGGCCAATTTGTCGAGCCGCTCGCCATCAAACGAGATTGATCCATCGGAGACAGGCGTGAGCCCCATGATCGTGCGTAATGTCGTGGTCTTGCCGACACCATTGCGACCGAGCAACGCCACGGAATCGCCGTCACTAACATTGAGCGACACCGAATGCAAGATTTGGCTCTTACCGTAACCCGCGTTGACGTTGTTTATCGCCAACATTGTCATACCTCTTCCGGCTGTCCGAGATACGCTTCCTGCACACGCACATCCTTGGCGATCTGGTCCGGAACGCCTTCAGTCAGGATCGAGCCGTTGGTCATCACCGTGATCCGTTCGGCAACATTGAAGACCGTCTCCATGTCGTGTTCGACCAGTATGATATTGACCGATTTCTTGAGGGCCTTGATCTTGGCAACCATCCTTTCCGTTTCGACGTGGCTCATACCGGCGACCGGCTCGTCCAACAATAAGAGCACGGGGTCGGTTGCGAGTGCGATCGCCATCTCGAGCAGCGCTACGTCGCCGTACGAAAGATTGCCCGCATTCTCATTGCGGAGATCGGTCAACCCGACATCACTAAGTATTCTATCAACCCTTTCGGCGGTCGCATGATAACTCCTGGCTGGCTTCAGAGGATTGAGGAACCGTGCGCGCGAATGTGCCGCGATCCAAACGTTGTCGAAGACCGAAAGGCGATCGAACACGCTCTTGATCTGCAGTGTCCGCGCAATTCCAAGTTGGCTGATGCGATAGGGCGCTAGCCCGGTAATCTCACGGTCGTAAAGATAAATTGCGCCGCGGTCTGAGGCGAGCATGCCGGAAATCAGATTGAACAATGTCGTTTTACCGGCGCCGTTTGGTCCAATGATCGCGTGCAGCGAGCCCCCCGGTAGCTCGAAGTCAACATTGTTGACGGCGATAAGGCCGCCAAAAGAGCGGGTCAGACCTTTTAGTTTCAAGACCGGCGTGCTCATGATCGGGCCGTCCTGCTCGTAGTGCTGCCAAGCCGTGCCTCGGTTGGCTGTTTCGGCGCGCGGCGACGGGTACTCCAGCGATCCAGCATTCCCATCAGTCCCGAAGGGGCGAATGTAACGGTAATTATCACGATGATCCCTACAAGGATCAGGAAGTGCTCCCAATGAACCGAGAGCTCCTCGCGCAGGATAATGAGAAGTGCCGTGCCCAAGGCCGGGCCGAATAGCGTGCCGGTTCCGCCGACGACGACCCAAACCACGCCCTCGCCTGACACCGTCCAGAACATGTACTGAGCAGTCGTGTAACGAGAAAACAGCGCGAACAGGACACCGGCAACTCCTGCCAGCATTCCGGCGAGAAGAAACGAATAGTAGCGAACGCGATAAGGGCTGATTCCGATGAGGCTTGCGCGCTTATCGTTTTCGCGGACCGCGATGAACGCGTAGCCGAGGGGACTGCGCATTACGGTCCACAAAAGCAGATAGAGCGCGGCAACAATTGTAAGTACGAAATAGTATTGGAACGTTATATCGAGCAAAGTGGGCTGCCAATTACCGATCTTGAAAACCGGAGGGATCTGGAAGGCCATTCCATCGTCCCCGTTGGTGATATCCTTCCTTCCGACGGCGAACAGATAGAAGATGAGCGAAAAGACGACGGTGATGATGGTGAAGTAGCTCAATGTCAGTCGCACCGCAAAGATTCCGGTGATCGCAGCAGTAACTGTTGCGGTGACAATGCCGAGCAAGAATGCCGGCCAAAAAGACATTCCGAATACACTCAGCCCGAAAGCCACTCCATATGCGCCCATGCCGAAAAAGAGCGCTTGCCCGAACGACAGCAATCCAGTGTAGCCAAAAAGGAGATTGATGCTCGCGGCCAACAGACTCCAGATTAGAATCTCGGTGAGAATGTTGACCCAGAAAGTATTGAGAAAAAGCGGAACGATATGAGGTGCCGAAAGGAGGAACGCCAACACGAGAATGCCCAACACTAGAAAAAAATTGTTGCGCTGGTTCATGCGCCGCTCGCTTTTTTTAGAAAAATTTGGATGAGACCCCACACGCCCATAGGCGTGTAGCGCACGACCAGAATGAGGATGATACCGATAAGTATGGTAAAGCTCTCGAAGTAGCGCGACAGATGCTCGGCCGCGACCATGTAGATCGCGGTCCCGATAAACGGGCCGATAAGAGAATTAACGCCCCCGATCACTGCCATCACCACCGCGAGTCCCGAATAACTCCAACTAAAGAACTCGAGATTGGTGTAGCGCGCGAGCAACGCGTAGAGCGCGCCGGAAAGCCCGGCAACTGCGGCCGCAACAACAAATACCGTGAAGCGCAGCAATATAATGTTTAAACCAATCAGCTGTGCGCGCATTTCATTGTCCTTCTGGGCCACCAAAGCACGACCGAAGGGCGACGACACGAATAATGCGCAAAGTCCGACAGTGAGCGTCACGAAGGCGAGCGTGAAATAGTAGACGACGATCTCGTTTGAATAGCTGAGCGTGACAAAGCCCAACGGAACCTCGGGCACGAAGGTCAATGATCGCGTCACATACGGCCCAGCGATCCACCGCCAATGGCCGGAGGAAAGTATCATGTAGACCAGCACTGAAAAAATCACGGTGACAATTAGGAAGTGATGTGAGCGTGCGCGGGTCGCGATCAAGCCGATGGGAGCCGCGAGAGCAATCGCCGCCACGACAGCGGAAATAATGGCTCCCCATGTATTGAAGCCGTAATAAAAGGTGCCGAGGTTGAAGCCATAACACCCTGCCCCAAAAAAAACCGCCTGGGCGAAGGACAGCATACCGCCATAGCCGTAAACGAGCGCGAACGACATCGCGAACAGTCCCCAGATGAATATTTCAGCGACGAAAATCCGCTGAAACTCGGCGAGGACCATAGGCAGCAAAAGCAGCGCCGCCACAGGAATTCCGGCGAAGAGCAACATATGTTTTCCTGCGTCGCTTGATGGGCGCGTTGATATGCTCATCACCAAAGCAGTCATGCTCTAGCTTTCGCAAAGATTCCTTGTGGCCGTAAAAGCAACACTGCACTCATCAGCACCAATGAGGCGATGCGTGCCGACGTCGGCTCAACATAGGCTGTCATGACGCCTTCCATGAAGGCGAGGAGAATCGCCGCTGCGGCAGTGCCCGGCAGATTGCCGAGTCCACCAATGATTACCGCGATGAAGCACATTGGAAGCACATCGAGTCCAAGCCTGAATTCGACACTTGTTATCGGGGCGGCGACGACGCCACCGAGCATGGCAAGCGACGTGCCAAGTGCGAATGTAACGATGTAGATGCGGTCGGCAGGGACGCCCATGGCGATCGCCATCTCGCGGTCCTGGCGGACCGCGCGCATCCAGGTACCGAATTTCGTTTTGTGGAGAAACAGAAAGAATCCCGCGATGGCGACAATGGCAACACCTGCTGCAAATAAACGGTAGACTTCGTATTGGAATCCGACGATGGGAAAAGTCTTGCCAATCGGATCGAGAATGCGCTGGGGCGTGGAGCCAAAAGTCGCACGTACGCTTTCTTGAAGGATAAGGGAAAGGCCAAACGCTACAACAATTGTAAGATCGGCGGAGTGCTCGATGGGCCGCATGACGCCGCGTTCAATCATCGCACCGAGGGCGAAGCCAATCAGGGGTACAATTATGAATGCGATCCAAAAGTTACCCGTGAAGTAGATGATCGCCCAGGCGAGCACCGTGCCCACCATAAAGAAATCGCCATGCGCTACATTGATGATCTCCAGCAGCCCGAAGATGATGGAAAGGCCGAGCGCAATCAGCGCGATGATGAGCCCCCAAACGAGGCCGTTCAAAGCGAGGATGATGATTACTTCGGACACGGTCTCCCTCCCCCCGACCGGTGCATAAACAGATCCTCACTCGCGTCACTTTTTGTTTCGGACCAGGCCGGTCGAAACCCCCGTCTCCAACCGAGAAACGATACCTCAGCCAGCCGAGCCCCTTCAATGAATCCGTGGCCTAGGTCCATGATAAAATCTCTGTTTGTTTCAGCCTGTCCAAATCGCGCCGTCGTTAGCGTAATGAAACATGGCTAGAGCGCATTCTTGTATTTCCGCACCGTGCGGTGATTTTATTCAAAGGCCTGGCGGTGCTCCGCCGGCCCGATCGGATGGCCACCGGCGCCTTGCTGCATCCTGGCACAAGCCGGTGCAGGAACGCATAATGTTCATTCTGACCCAGGCGAGTTACTTTCGTAACGATCAACCGTGAGGAGAGCGTAGGATGCAGACCTATCCGGCATTTAAAGTTGCGGCGATGCATGTCAGCCCCGTCTTCCTCGATACCGGCAAGACGGTTGAAAAGGTCTGTTCGTTGATCGCAGAGGCAGCAGGCCAAGGAGCGAGGTTGATCGCATTTCCCGAGGCCTTTGTTCCCGCATTTCCGCTTTGGAGCTCGGTGCGCGCCCCCATCACGAACCACGACTTCTTCCGCCGGCTCGCCGCAAACGCCGTGAAACTGCCAGGCCCCGAGATCAGGCGCGTAGCGCAAGCGGCCAAGGAACACCAAGTTATCGTTTCTCTTGGTATCAACGAAGGCACTGACGCAAGCGTCGGCTGCATTTGGAATTCGAACGTTCTTATCGGAGAGGACGGTCGCCTCCTCAACCATCATCGCAAAATTGTGCCAACCTACTTTGAGAAAATGTCATGGGCGAACGGCGACGGAGCCGGGCTACGTGTCGTCGAGACGCCACTCGGCAGGATTGGCATGCTGATATGTGGTGAGAACGGCAATCCACTCGCGCGATACACGCTCATGGCCCAAGGCGAACAACTTCATATCGCCAACTACCCGTCGCTGTGGCCAAACGGTGGCAGCTACAGCCTCCCCGACGCCATCCGAATTCGCGCCGCCGCCCATTGCGTCGAGGGCAAGCTATTCACCATGGTATCGTCTTCATTCCTTACCGAGGATGTAAAGGATCTCATCGCCGCCGGCGACAAGAAGATCCGCGAGATTATGGAGAGTTGTCCGCGAACTGAATCCCTGATCATCGGACCAAACGGCGAGCAAAAGGGTAAAGTGCTTCGCGACGAAGAGGGAATTGTCTACGCTGATATTGATCTTGCCGACTGCGTTGTGCCGAAGCAGTTCCACGATGTCGTCGGCTATTACAATCGGTTCGATATTTTCAAACTCAAAGTCGACCGCTCGCCCAACAATCCGGTTACGTTCGAAGACGCTGCAACGGATAGAAATACGTCAAGCCTCGATCTCACTGAGGCCGGGGAAGAGTCGGTGTCGCGGCTGCGCGTGGCTGCGGCCTGACATGTCATTGAGATTCTTCGGGCGGAAAACTTGCGGTCGGAAATTGGATCCTAGCCATAGGCGCTGGACGGTAAGTATCGGCCTTTAAGGTTCACCGCATGAAGGTGTGCAAGCCGGATGTGGTCGTGGTCGGTGGAGGCGCGGCCGGTTGCTACGCAGCGCTCAATCTCCACCGGCTCGGCATCAAGCCGCTGATCGTCTGCAAGGGCCTGGTTGGCAAAAGTGGCGCCTCCATCTTCGCTGGCAACTTGGTGCTCTCCGGCAAGCTGCTCGGCAACACGGCGGAACAGGCGCGCAACACCGCCGAATACCTAATCAAGTATCACAATCAATTTCTCATTGATCAGGAATGGGCGCGCCGCTGTGGTCAGTGGATCGAGTCGGTCTATTACGCCGAACTTGAGGAGGCAGGCCTTTATTTGCGGCGCGACAACGCGGGTAATGTGGTTACCAGCCCGGGCAAGATCCGCAGCGTGGCCGCCAACGTGCAGGGCAATTCCGGCGTGCCATTCATGGACCTCAGGCGCAAGCAAGTCCTCAAGGCTGGAATTGACATGCTTGAGGAAACCGCGGCGACTGCCCTCCTCCGCCGCCCGGATGGCAGTGTGTGTGGAATTTTTGCGATCGATTACCTGCATGGTGAACCAGTCGTCGTTCTTGCGCGCGCTGTAATTCTCGCCACCGGCTATTCGGACCGCATGCACTCGCGATCGACCGGAACCCGCGAGATGTCAGGCGATGGACTCGCTATGAGTTGGCGAGCGGGCGCTTCGCTCGTGAATCTCGAAATGCAGTGGTGGCATACCAACGACATAGCGTGGCCCGAGAGCTGGCAGCGCATGCAGATTTATCCCAATCCGATGCTCGGCTCGGAGAAGTCAGCACGCATGGTCAATTCCAGCGGTGCCGAATTCTTCAACCAGCAGAAAGACGACCCGATGGCCTATGGGCCTTACACCGTTCAGCTCAAGGCACTGGTGCGTGAGGTGCGCGCCGGGCGAGCGCGCTATGATGGTGGCTACTTCTGTGGTTTCGATCACTGCGCGGAAAGTGAAGTCGACGCTTACACGACCTACACCAAGCCGTTCCGGCAGCTTGGGCTGTCTCCCAGCAAGTTTCTCGTAGAAACGGCGGTGAGCGCGCATTATCGCCAGGGTGGCGTACTCGTCGATACCGATACGATGCGTTCGACGGTTCCTGGCCTCTATGTGGCCGGCGGACTGGCCGGACATAGCAATGGCTTGATTGCGCTTGCCACCTACGACGGCAAGGTCGTGGCCGACGGCGTTGCCGCGGAAATCGATGCCTTGCCAATTGTTGAGGTGCCACAAAGCCAGATCGAGGAGGAAGAACGCCGTCTCGACCGACTTCTGGTGAACGGCGTTGCCGGCGGGCCCTCAGCCATCCAAGTGAAGGAGATGATCCGCCACATCATGTGGACGCGCGTCGGCGTGGAGAAAGACGAACCCTCGCTCACTCGCGCACTCGATGAACTTCGGCAGGTTCGCCTTCATCAACTTCCCTCCATGGCCATCCGTTACCAAGGACGGCGAGCGAACTTCGAGTGGCTCGACGCGATCGATGCCGCCAACATGCTCGATGTGGCTGAACTGATCGTGCATTCCTCGCTGGAGCGAAAGGAAAGCCGCGGGCCGTTCATTCGCCGCGACTATCCGGAAACCGACAACGAGAACTGGCTGACAGCCAATATTCTGGAAAAAACCGAGAATGGATTTCACTTCAGAACTCGTGCTTACCAACCTTCGATGTTCAAGCCGGGATTCGCGCGCAAGGACAATCTTGAGGTCGCGTGGTGATTCACACACGCGAAGAACGAAACGATGAATTTTAACAACGACGCCGCATTAACAGCGATTATGGCGGGCGACAATCTCGCGGCGCGCAACACGCGTCTACGCGAAGGCGACGTCATCGGCGTCCGCATTTTGCGTTCGGCAGCCAATGGTAAAGCTGCGGACTTTGAAACCTTTGAAGTACCCTTTCGAAAATGGATGCGCGTACTAGACGTTCTCAATTACGTGAGCGAGCATTTCGCCAGCGACCTCGCCTATCGCTGGTCCTGCGGCTCAAAGATGTGCGGCACTTGCGCTGTGCGCATGAATGGGCGGGAGGTACTCGCCTGCTGGGAGGCAGCGGAGCCCTCCATGACCATCGAGCCCCTACGTAATCTGCCGGTCGTGCGCGATCTCGTGGTTGATCGCGAGCCATTCGAGCGCAAGGTCCTTTCTTTCGAGCCATGGGTCAAACGCACAAAAGATTACGCCGGCTTTCCTGAACCTCTCTCGCACAAGGAGATGAAACACGCCTCCAAAGCGCTCGACTGCATAGCCTGTATGGCCTGCTACTCGGCGTGTCCGGTAATCGGACTGGGCGAACTTACTAATTTTGCTGGCCCTGGGCCCCTGGTGCAGCTAGCGCAGACCGCGCTCGACCCGCGTAACGATCTTGCGAAAGTTGCTCGCGCGCTTGAGAAAAGCGGCATCTTCAACTGTGTCTCTTGCTACAAGTGCGAAGAAGCATGCCCGGCCAAGATTCCGATTGTTAGCGAAATCATTGAGCCTCTCAAGGCGAAGGCTGCGCGGGTTGTTCCGCATATGGCAAAGCACGCGCTCGCTTTCCATAAAGTAGTGGCGCGACGTGGCCGCATCGACCCCACAGAGCTGATTGTTCGTGTCCAAGGCCTACGCATCCTGGGCTTCATACCGAGGGCGTTGCGGCTGTTGGTGCGGGGAAAAATAAATCCGCTCGTTTCGATCTTCGGCTCGCGATCGGGGATACCTGCATCAGGAGGCGATCTCCTGCGCAAGCACGGTGGACCATGAAGCTCGCATACTATCCCGGCTGCTCCGCCAAGAGCACGTGTCAGGAGCTCAACGAGGCCACACATGTGGTTGCGTCCTCGCTTGGGCTCGATTTGGTGGAGCTTGAATCGGCTACCTGTACCGGCGCACGCGAACTGCGTGCGATCGACCCGATCTGCTTCCATTCGCTCAATGTGCGTATTCTCGCGCTGGCGGAGCGCGAGCATCTCCCGCTGATGACCATCTGCAACACCTGCACACTCAATTTGCTTGACGCCAACGACAATTTTCATAAGGACACCGAGCTTGCCAACAAAGTGAACGAACGGCTCGAGCAGGAAGGCTTGGAATACCGAGGGACCACTCGCGTTACTCATTTTCTCTGGGTCCTGCTCGAGGAGATCGGTGAAGAGAAATTAAGGCAACGCACCGTCAACCCGCTAACCGATCTCACAGTTGCCGCTTTTTATGGCTGCCACATCACACGGCCGCCGGGTCGCTATGGCTTTGTCGATTCGAGGAACAATGTCGCAATCGAGAAGCTTGCGCGCGTGTTTGGTTGCAAACCCATCGACTATAGCGGCAGAACCGAATGCTGCGGATTCCACACCGCCGCCCATGACGAACGGGTGGCGATCAGGCTGACGGGTCAGCACATTGATTCGGCCAAGAAAAATGGGGCGCGGGCGATGGTAACACCCTGCCCCTTGTGTCATACGGTGCTCGATAGCATGCAACGCGAGATCGAAAAGGATTTGGCGAAGAAATTAGACATGCCGATCCTGCATCTGCCGCAGTTGGTTGGTCTCGCGATTGGTATTCCGCCCGAGCAGCTTGCGCTCCAGCGGCACATGGTGCCGGTGAACCTGCTTAATAGCGCCGGAAAGATCGATGGCTGATTATTTCAGTCCACGTAGAAACTCGCCCAGGACGACGCCAAACCGCTCAGGATCCTCCGCCATCATGAAGTGACCGGTTTTAAATTCCGCGACTTTCGAATTGCGGATTTGCCGGTGCATGTCCCGGGCGATGGCGGGAGTGGCGTTATCATCCTTTTCACCGACGACGATTAGCGTCGGTGCCTCAATCGGGGTCAGCTTGCCGCGCAGATCAAGTATCGTCATTGAGGCCAGAGCTTCGCTGATGACAGCGGCATTCCATGTGGGAATGCGATCGAGAAGAGGCTGGTAAATTTCGGACTTGGTTCCCGGCGGAAAGCTGCCGATGATGATATTCCGGGAAACCTCTTTGTAGTCGCGCGGCTTGCCGATGGTGGAGGGGTTCTCGTCAAGGATCATCGGCCTATCCATGGTCGAGACCAGCACCAAGGCGCGAACGCGCGACGGATTATCCAGAGCTAGACGCTGTAAAATCATTCCTCCCATGGAAACACCGACCCATACGGCGCGCTTGATATCGAGTGCATCAGCCAATGCGATCAAATCTTGCGAAAATTGATTGATGTTGCAGCCCGACGGTTTTTCCGAGTCGCCATAGCCACGAAGGTCAACAGCAATGCCGCGAAAATTCGGAGAGTACGCGCCGAGATACTTCGGGAAGATATTGCTGGTTGTAACCACGCCATGGACGAAAATGACGGGATCCCCCTGTCCTTCCTCCAGAATGCTCAATTTTACCCCGTTGACGACAACTGATCGACGTTGTGCCTTGTTGCTAGATGGCATTTGTCCTCCCCGCTGCCAGCAAAGACTACGTCTTTCGCGATGCTAAGTTATTATGTTGATCAAAGCCAATGTCCTGTCCCTCCCGAAAATCATATCCGGGCGTAGCGATGATGCAGTCCGCACAGAATCGGCATGGTGACGATGTCTCCGCATTGTTGGACAGCGCGTCGTCGCGGCGCGTCCTTGGCCAATCCCAGGTGTGTACGGGTTTCGTTGTAGTAGAGCGCATATAACGTCAGAATTTGGCGCAAATGCCGTTCGCCCAAGACCAGAACATGATCCAAGCACTCGCGGCGAAGCGTCCCGATCAGGCGTTCCACATATGGGTTTTGCCAGGGCGACCCGGGTGCGATCGGGCGGTCGCGAATCCCCATCCCTCTCACGCGGTTGGTGAAGGCTTGCCCGTAAGCACAATCATTGTCGCGGATCAGATAGCGCGGTGCCGTATTCCATGGGAATGCTTCCACGATCTGCTGTGCTAGCCATTCCGCCGTGGGATGCTTGGTTACCGCGAACCAGAGAAGCTGTCGTCGACCATGGCTCACGACCAGAAAAGCAAACAGGCACTCAAATGTCACCGTCGGAACCAGGCAAAGGTCGACCGCCGCAATTGTATTCGCATGGTTGCGCAGGAATGTTCGCCACGTCTGCGATGGCGGTCCTCGGTGTTTAATCATGTACTTGGAGACGGTCGACTCTGCGACCTCAAAGCCAAGCATGAGCAGCTCGCCGTGGATACGCGGGGCGCCCCACAACGTATTCTCTTTGCTCATCTGCCGGATGAGGTCGCGCAATTCACGATCGATCTTCGGCCGACCTGCCCGATGTCGGGATTTCCAGCGCCAGAACGCTTTGAAGCCTGCGCGATGCCACCGCAGGATTGTCTCCGGCTTCACCACCTGGGACAAGTCAAGCAGATTTGGCCAAATCCGCGTGATCCACACCAGTAATGCCCGGTCACTCCCGTGTAGCCGCAGACGAGATGGCGCCCGCCGCAAGGCGATGTTGAGCTGATGGCGGAGAAACAGATTCTCGGCTTCGAGCTCGCGTCGCGACTTGAACAGGTCGACGACGACCATTGCCAGCAGATGAAGGATCGCAAGCATCACCTCGAATGATGCGCTGATTCTACCTCATGGCGCGAATCTGCGCGGATGAGATTTTCGGGAACGACAGGGGTCGTGCGCAAGCGTCTCAAGCTCGATTTGGAATCGGCGGTTGTCGAAGGTATCCGGGTCTATCGGATCACGGCTGAGCAAGATGCGACGCCCGCGGAAACGAGGTCGGACGGTCGCAAGTCCTGACCGCATGCCGCGAGACGATTATGAAGTCGGGTACGGTAAGCCTCCCGCGAAAACCAAATTTCAGAAAAGGAAAGTCGGGCAACCCGAGCGGCCGGGCAAAGCGGAGGAATCGGACCGAAGAAGCGCTTGATTTTGAGAAGGCGCTGATCGCTGAATTAAAATCGACGATGACGATCACCGAAGCAGGCAATAAAAAAAGGGTGCCGAAATGGCGAGCCTTTGCGAAGGCTGTCGTCAACTGCTCGTTCCAGGACAAAGCCATGATGAAGTACCTGCTCAACCGGATACAAAAGATCCCTAAGGAGGCGTTTGTTGATGAGAACGTCCTCACGTTCAAGGTTAGCCAGTCCACGTTGGACCTATGGGAGAGAATCGAACAGGATGCTGCCACGTGGTCAGCGAATTCGAGCGAAGCAACAAACAGTGACGCCTCTCCTCCACAGACCTAAAACGCGAGAGCATTTACGCCGATGCTATCGATTCCGAGGGCCGACCAGGTAATGCGGATGAACGCGCAGACGGCGCGGATTGAGGCGGGATCGGTTCTGTTACCGTGACACGGGCCGCTTCGCCGATCAGGAAAATGCGCAAAGAATCTTGTCGATGCACGGCTTGCCCCGTGGACATGACGATTGCACTACGAAATATCCGCTTTTGACCCAAAGCGGATATCAACCTCGTCATCTGCTGTCATTTGTTGCAGACCACTATGTAGTAGTCTCCGTAGGTTAGTGCTTGGAAACCGAAAAAGGGACGGCCTATGCCCTCACTGATTCCCGATTTCGCGACCTTCGAGAGGAGGCTTGCACGCTTGCCCGTAGTAAAGCATCCAGCCCGCGAAGTTGTACTAACCGCCGGTTCAAAGACGGGCGAGCTGCTTTTCCTCAGGAGTGGCGCTGTGGAGGTCGTCAAGGATGGAGTGCAGATCGCCAGTGTGTCGGAACCCGGCTCGGTGTTCGGCGAACTGGCCGTCCTTCTGGACCAGGCCCATACGGCAGACGTAAGGACTCTGGAGCAATCTGAGTTCTATGTCGCCAACGCGCAGGCGACGCTTACTGTCAATCCGACCGTTGCGCTCTACGTCTCAGCGATTCTTGCGCGACGTCTCGACGCCGCCAACCGATCGCTTATCGAGGTTAAGCACCAACTCCAAACTGGCGAGCCTCCCAGCGTAATCGGCAAGGCGGTCGAGAAGGTGGAGGAACTGTTAAGCTACGGTGGCTGAGATCCAACAACTGGATGGTGATCTGCGCCAATCCGGGCGCAAAATGTCTTGTGTTAGCCGCCAAGGTCGCAAACTAGGCAAGCGGACGGAGACAATCTATGTCCGCTATTGGCCCAAAGCGGACATGAGGGCACGCTAGTTAGGACCGACAAGCAGATCGCGTTTCCCCGGTCAGCAATGTACGGTGCTCCGGGAGCTCGCCATGGACGCGCTCATCAATGTTGTCCTCCCCGTTTACGGCATCATTCTTACTGGCTACCTCGCTGGGCGTTTTGAGGCCTTGGGACCCGACTCAGCCGCTGCCCTCAACCGCTTCGTGTTTTACTTGCGTTGCCCACAGCCCTTTTCGTAATCACGGCCCGTGCGCCCATTGACAGGATTTTGAACTGGCCGTTTATCGGCGCCTTCATCGGCGGCGCGCTGTTGACGCTTCTGATTGCAGTAACCGTTGGACGGTTTTGGTTTCACCACCGCGACGTGTCGACGCTCAGCATGGTCGGGCTGACCGCTGGATGGGGCAATGTCGGCTACATGGGATTGCCGCTCCTTCTTACGGCCTATGGACCGGATGGAGCGCTGCCAACAATCGTTTCCATCCTCAGTGTAATTATATTTTTCGTTGGAGGTGCCATCGCCGTTTTGGAGGGCACACGCGCTTCAGGCGCATCGCCCCTTCAAGTGGCCTTGCATTTGGCTCGCATGCTTTTGCGCAATCCGTTGGTCATTTCGACACTGCTCGGGATCTTTTTTTCGATGACCGCATTCTCTCTTCCTAAGGCGGTCAGCAACTACCTCGATTTGATGGCTGCCGCCGTAGCCCCGGCGGCCTTATTCGCTTTGGGTCTTTCGCTCGTTGGCCACAAACTGATTGGCAATGTCGGCGAAGTCATATGGCTTTCAGCGCTGAAAACGGTCGTCAATCCTATTCTGACCTTCGCGCTAGTCACCAACGTATTTACTATGGAACCGTTGTGGTCACAGGCGGCAGCCATACTCTCGGCGATGCCTACAGCTGCAAACACCTACGTCATCGCTCAGCAATAGAATGTGTACTTCAAGACAGTGTCCCCGGCTGTAGTCATTTCGACCGGCATGTCGGTGCTTACCATTTTCATCTCACTGATCTGGTTTGGGGTTCGCTGAGCGAAGATAGCCTCCCCGGTGCTGGCGCCACATTGGCGAACTCGTTACCGTTTCACCGTAAGCGAAGTTCGTGCATTCAAATGTTCGCTCGTCGTATCCGTCTTCATCGACTGTAATTGTCCAATTTCGATAGCGATGCTCGGGCTACTTGGTCGAAACACCCCGCTTTTCGATATGGCCGCAGTTGTCACACTGAAAGGTGTAGATGTCGCGTGTATCGCTCTCCGGCTCGGTGCCGAACAGGCGCATCTCCGACAGGCAGTTGGGACACAGAAGCAAAGGTTCTACGCGCTGGGGTTCGTCCATGGCCCCCTAGACTAGAATGACTGGGGGCACGGGCCTATGCGGTAATGTGTCGGCTCGGTTGGACCTTGGTCCAACTTCAAAAATTTACCCGAGGGTACGCCCGGAAAAATCGCAACTTCATGGAACGTACAAAGCGTTCCTATGTTTGGCCTCATAAGACCCGTTTAAAAAAGGAGGTCATTATGCGGCCGGAGCACGAATATAGGCATTTAGCCGATAGTACTCGCAGGCGCGGATATGTGGAGCAAAGCGCGCTAAGAGCGCAATGGGAAATTTTGGCCTGGGAAATTTCGGCCGCCACTTACCGAGTGGATGCCGCAGCCGATGCTCTTCGCGCATCGTCGAAACGAACCTCGGTGGGTGCGACAAGCGTAACGCAGACTTCGTTGCAGGCCTTTGTTTGAAGAAAGGGCCAGGCCACGAGGAACCCGGCCCTAACAGCCGCGACGCATCGAGGCTCTGGGGGGCTTTAGGAGCGGCGCAGCCATCTAATTAACCGGCACGACAAAAGCACGTTCCCGAAAAATCTGAGGCGGCCCCGGTCGGAGCCATGCGGGGAAAGAAGCTGAGCCGCATGGATCAACTAGGGCCGTCCAGGAGCGGGCTCGGTGAGGGGCCCCGCTCGCGAACATTGAAAGCCTCTAGGACGGTATGCGCATTGATTTAGCGCAAAACGCCACTCGCGCTATAGACGGTACGTTTTAGATAAATTTTCCAGTCTGGTTGCCAGAATTTACTGTTCCTGGCACCGACCGAAACCTCTCGGCTAGGTAAGCTCTCTCAGGCTTCTGTCCGAAATTTCCTCCACCAGGATCATGCGTCGGATGGAAGCACGGGAAGAGCCGCGGCGCCTGGCAACACTGCGGCTCTTTCTTTTGAACGCAGGCAAACCCGATCGATGGATATGAATCCAGAATTTCGCGCAATCCTTTTTGGATTGCTGATCGCTGCGCTTGCTTGTCCTGTAATCCTCGCGCTCTTTTACAGACCGTAAGGCGACGGCAGGTTCTGAATTTTACACGCCAATGGAGAGTGCCGTAGATGGACATGCTCGCGAGATTGGGCAACGTTCTTTATTGGCTCTGCTGCATCGTGGCCGTGGCGTTAATTGGATTGGCCGTTTGGATTTGGGTTGATGCTGCGCAAGTTGGAACGGCCAGTGTGTTTGGGATTCTGGGGATCATTGCGTGGCTGTTTGGTTGTGCGTGCCGATATGCCCTCTTTGCCGAATAAACGCTTTTAGGCTAGCTGAGCGCCGCTGCCGATGCACTGTCTGCGGATGGCGGCGAGCTGATCTTCGACCTGACTACAGCAAGCAGCAAGCAGCGCGGCAGAGCGTTGGCTGGATGATGCCGCCATAGGACGAATCCGCGCCGTAGCTAGAGATCCAGCTTCAATTTCAGCCGCCCGCTCTGCGGGCTTTTTTATTGGAGAAACAATGTCGAAAGGCACGTGGGCTTTTCGCCCAACAGACTTAAAGCGCGCCATTAAGGCAGCCGGTAGCGCTGGGCTCGAAATTGCTAGAGCCGAAATCGAGCCCCAGACAGGCAAGATTGTGCTAATGTTCGGGAAATCAGTTGCGTCGCAGGTGGGGTCCACTAACGAGTGGGACGGCGCAGAATGACGAAAATCAGACTCGCTCACGTTCAGGAATTTACGGACCTGTCCTTTCCGAAAATCATATCCGGACGTATTGATGATGCAGCCCGGCCAAGATGGGAATGGCGACAATGACCCCGGACCGTTGGACTGTACGATGCAAAGGCGCATCTTTCTGTAAT
>Ga0209382_10004236_pt1 | contig 19289 bp, 13 predicted proteins | sample SoiMetdeltSBSDD5_FD_187599 | JGI IMG/M metagenome (GOLD analysis project Ga0209382, IMG submission 187599) | Bulk soil microbial communities from a Populus tree surrounding site in Tennessee, USA - Soil MetaG P. deltoides SBSDD5 (SPAdes) (version 2) | ecosystem: Environmental > Terrestrial >... | reverse complement strand
CAGTAGGGATATCCTTGAGGAGTGCTTCGCCGAGAATTTTGTCTAAGGCATTATGGCGTCCCACGTCCTCCGCGAGCAGCAGTACCTGCTGCGTATCACTGAGTGCCGCCGCATGAATACCCCGTGAGGCGTTGTACATGACAGCACCGTCGAACATCTGCTGCATGAGCGGAAAGATGTCCTCGGGCACCAGACACAGGTCGTCTGACAACGGGGCATAGTGGGAGATCCGGAGGGTAAAGGTCAACCCCATGCCACACCCGGAGGTAAAGACACGCCGCGTCGGTTTGACCACTGAGGTGGTCAGTACCACGTCCGCAACACCAGTCTCGGCATCGATGTCCAGCTCGCGAATCTCGTCCGGGCTGTGAATGAAACCTTCAAAAGCTAAAAATCCCACCGTCAGATAGTCGAGTTTTTCGGGCGTGCACAGAAACGTCGCCATCTCCACCCCATTGACGAAGATCGTCAACGGTTGCTCGCGCACTACGGGCCTTTCAAATTGCTCGAAACGCCCGTTGTCATAGCGATAGATGTACGCCATAGGCTATGTACTCTTACTCGACCTCGGCTCTCCCACGTTCCAGAAGAGGTATAAGGCCAGTGAGATCGGGCAGAATCACATCAGGCTGCTCGAGGCCGGTAGCGGCTTCTGCTTCCGCCCGTGTAGAGATGCCAGTCAGGACCAATACGGCCAGACATCCGAACGCCCTGGCAGCAGCGATATCGGTATCCAGGCGATCCCCCACACCGGCGATGTCGGCAGGGCCAACACCCCAGAAGTCGGCCACGAGTTCCAGACCCGTTGTTTGCGGCTTCCCAATGACGATGGGTTCTACCCCGGTTGAGGTGCGCAGCGCTGCGACGATCGCCCCCCCACCTGGGGTCGTGGTGGTCAGCGTATCGGGATAGGTGGCGTCCAGATTCGTGGCAATGAAGGTCGCCCCACGGCAAATGGCATAATGCGCATGTTTGAGTTTGTCGTAGGTCAGCCCCATGTCCAGACCGGCCACGACGTGTGTTGCCCCCTCGTGCGTCGGGACGACGGTGACCCCAGCCTCGTGCATCTCGCGCACCATACCCGCGGTGCCCACCGCAAAGACGCGCGCGCCAGGCGCATTCTTGGCGATATATCTGGCTGTGGTGTAGGCCGATCCCCAGATCTCGTGCATATCGCAGGCAAATCCCAGGCTCGACACCTTGGCGGCCAACTCCTCCCGATGCCGGCTGGCATTATTCGTGATAAAAGCGACCTTGACACCTCGCTGGCGGAGGGCATTGAGGGTCTCAATCGCTCCAGGAAGCGGCTGGTCCCCGCGATACAACACGCCATCCATGTCCATCGCCACATGTTTGATCACCTGCACATCCTTCCCTGTGTCCCACGGTTTGCCGTATCTCTGTACGCAATTCCTCTACGCCCGTAGGGAGAGCATTCCCTATGGCTGTAGACAGACACCGTCTCCCCACACAGTGTCGTGCTCCGTGATCGTTCCTGTCGCTCAGTACTCCCGACGCCCACCGTCCCGACGCGGCTCACGTGGGCGGGCTTCGTTGACCGTGAGCGGGCGATTGTGGAGCGAGGCGCCATTGAGGGCCGCGATGGCGGCTTTGGCCTCATCGGCATCCGGCATTTCCACAAACCCGAAACCACGTGAACGTCCTGTATACCGGTCCGTAATCAGGTGTACTTTGTCGACGGTGCCATGCTGCTCAAAGAGCTCGCGGAGATCTTCCTCACTTGCCGTGAAAGCAATATTGCCAACGAAGATATTCATGCCTTATTCCTTATCGGAGCTTACTCTTGTACATACCAGCACGCCCGGGCAGTGTACAGTAACGATGGCGGCTACAACCTGCAGCGTCCCTGCTCCTATGATCACCCTGGGAAATGCCAGAGCATTGTCGCAGAGGATGCGGGCGCGGGCAAGATGAAACCGCTATGGTCATTGGAGAATTTTATGTGCCAGCCTCCCCCAGCGCTGTATCGACCATTAGGCTCGTGTGGCAGCAGCAAAGATCCCTTGCTGCAGCAACGCTTGCATCTGCACTGCCGTATACCCAAGCCAGTCCCTCAGGACATGCTCCGTATGCTCACCGATAGCCGGTGCAGGACGGAGTGACAGCCGCTCGTGGGCGCTCAGCGTCATGCCCTGACGAGCTACCGGAATCTCACCCATAGCGGGCTGAGTGATGCGTGGAAACATCCCCCGTGCCTGGGCATGGGCGTCGTGCGCCAGTTCGTCCACCGTGCTCACCTTCTCGAAGGGCAGACGAAATTGTTGTGCTGTCGCCAGGACTTCGTCAGTCGTCAGGGTACTGGCCCAGACAGTGATATACGGCATCAGCACCGTGCGGTGCGTGTAGCGTGAGACATCAGTGCGAAAACGTGGGTCGTCCAGCAGTTCGGTGTGCCCAATCATCTCACATAAGCGTTGAAACATGCTGCCGATACAGTTAAACACCACGAACTCGCCATCCCTGGTCTGCACACAGTCACCCAGACCAAACACCAGCGCATTGCCCTGCTGGCGGCGCGGTGTGCCATTGAGGATAGTTTCAGCAACCATCCCATAGCTCCCCACGAAAGCGCTCACTGTCTCCATCAAGGAAACCTCCACGCATTGCCCCTGGCCGGTACGCTCGCGCTCGTAAAGCGCCGACATGACACCAAAACTCCCGTATAGGGCCGTACTAAAATCGACGTATGGCAGGTGATTCAAAAACGGCTGGCCAGTGCCATTGCAGGCCATCGCCCCACTCCGCGCCTGCGCCAGGCCGTCGAAGGCGACACGCTCGGCATCAGGGCCGTCGGGGCCGTAGCCGGTAATGGACAAGAGAATCAGGCGAGGATGCAATGCCAGCAAGCGCTCTTTGGTCAAACCGAGATCACGGGCCGTGCGTGGCGAGTAGTTCTGAATCAGGACGTCGGTCTTGGCGATGAGCTCATCGAGGAGCTGACGGCCTGCCGCAGCAAACATGTCGAACGCTACCGAGCGCTTGCCGCGGTTGAGGGTAACAAAATAGATCGACTGCCCATCAAGATACGGTCCGCGCTCGCGGTCCGGCTCCGGGCGCGGGCGCTCGACACGCACGACGTCTGCGCCTAAATCGGCGAGCAGTTGCCCGGCGTACGGTGCCGCAATGAATCGACCCAGATCGAGCACCCGAATACCTTCAAGCAGCGGTTTTTGCATAGTCAACTTTTCCTCCTCGCACTAGGCGTGGAAAGCCTGGACGAACTGGCGCCAGCGCGCCTCGGGCTCACCGAGCTGATAGGGAAAGTAGAAAGCCACCCGGTCGAGCAGACCATCGTACCGAGCGCGCAGCATGGCAGGGACTTCATCCGGCGTCCCCGTCACTGCGTAGACGTCAAGCATCTCGTCCGTAATGGCTCTGGCCATGCCGTGCCAATCGCCCTGCGCGGCCAGGCGGTTGAGTTGGCGCCCCACGTCCCCCCAACCATGCGTCTCTAACACCGGCCAGTAGGAGCGTGTCGAGGCATAAAAGGCGATCTGCATGCGCACTTTCTCACGCACGTCAGCAAGTTCTTGAGCGCTGTCGCCGGTGATGACAAAGACCGCGCTGACGAGCGCGATGTCGTGCCGACTGCGACCCGTTTTCGCCGCTCCCTGCATGATGTTCGGGAGTACGTGCTCTTGTAGATACTTCACTGAATGCAATGGATGTACGTGAAACCCCTCACACAGTTCCCCCGCCAGACGACACATGAGCGGGTTGACGCCAGCAATATAGATGGGGGGCATGGGATAGACCATCGGTTTGGGGCTGAAAAACGGCGTCATCAGGGTCAGGCGATAAAATTCGCCGGTAAAATTGAGCGGTGTCCCATTTTGCCAGCAGTCCCAAATGGACCGCATCGCTACAATCATCTCACGCAGCTTCTTCGCCGGGGCTTCCCACTTAACCCCAAAGCGTCGCTCGTTGTGACCCTTGACCTGGGTACCGAGTCCTAAAATAAACCGACCATGTGAGTTCGCTTGCAGGTCCCAGGCGATGTGCGCCAACACGGTCGGGCTGCGCGGGAACGCCACCGCAATGGCTGTGCCGAGCTGTAACTGGTGGGTGGTGGTTGCCGCGACCGCCAGGGGCAAAAAGGGATTGTGCTGCGTTTCCGCCGTCCACAGGGCTGCGAAGCCCATCTCTTCTATGGCCTTGGCATAAACGCCAGCCGTAGTCAGGTCATCCATCGTGAGCAGCATCATATCGAGTTGCATCGCACCCCTTCCTTGGTATGCAGCAGTCACGGCGATACGCCACGTCCACCCAGCTCATTGGCGAAAAACTGCGTCACTTCACGGATGGCATCCGCACGCGCTGCTGGCTCGGTGCCGACGGTGGCACCACAGCACCCGCCGGGTTTGTTGCGGTTGCGCACCTCAGGGCGAACGTGTACCGGATTATGCGGGGCATCAAAGCCATGGTAAGCGTCGGGATAGACTTTGAGGCGCATCGGAGCACCGAGCGCTTGGGCGCGCTCGGTCCACTGCACGCACGGCGCCGCCGGGGTCCAGTCATCCTTGGCACCGATGAGCACGAGCAGCGGCGCGTAGGGTCGGTAATTGGGTCCACCAGGATAGGTGCGCAGACAACTCGGGTAGAACGCAATGGCAGCACGGAAGTCGCGCTGTGGCTCACCCTTATCGAGCACCACACTCAGGACTGCCCCCGCGCCGTTAGACCAACCGATAAGGCCAACCCGGGCTGCCTGGACATCAGCGCGCTGGCGGATGAACTGCAGAGCGCCGCGGGCATCGTCGGCACGGTCGTGTACCACAGAGAGCTTGTGGCGGCCTGTGCAGACCTCGTCGATGCCACGGGATGTGAAGCTATCCACAAGTAGCGCGACGTAGCCATGGTCCCGGAGGTGCTCGGCCCAAAAGCGGGCATTTGACCTCACCTTCCCACTACGCGTCATCAGACCGCTGCAGCCATGCAGCATCACGACGGCGGGAAAAGGCCCGGGACCATCGGGGCGGTAGAGATAGCCTGCAAGCTGGACTACCGCGCCAGCCTGGTGTAGTGCACTTGGGAAATTGACACTCTCAGAGGCGAGCAGCGGCGTGACCACGGCGAGAGTAGTGGCGAGGACAAGACTCGCCACGTAGAGGTTCCACTGTCTAGGGACAGATGTTCGCATGCCCCTCCCTTTCCTTACAGCGTGTTTTCTGCTCCGATCATTATATGCTGCAGCGCAGCATTTGTCGTGGGCTAGCCCTACCAGGCACCACGCAGGACCCGGAGCAGCATCATGAGCGCCAGCACCACCACAGTACCAACTGCGGCAACCCACCCGGCCACGATCCCGCCGGGCCAGACAAAGATAGTCAGCGCCGCGCTGGGGACGAATATCCCCCAGTTCAGCAGCAAACCAACCAGCATAGGCCAGCGGGTGTTCCCGGCACCGCGCAAGACTCCCATGGCAATCAGATTGATGCCATCAAAGACCTGCAACAGGGCCACGCAGAGGAGCACACGGACACCCAGGGCTATGACGGCCTCGTCATGCGTAAATAAGCGCACGAGGGGATAACGCCCGACGAAAAATCCAAGCCCCAGGCTGCCCATGAGCCCGATCACCAGCACCAGGCAGGACAGCATACTGCGCCGTGCGGCGGCGCGGTTGTGCGCTCCCAGATACTGCCCGACGAGGGTCGTCGCAGCGACACAGAGACCATAGCCGGCCATGTAGGACAGGGATGTCACCCGCATGGCAATCGCGTGCGCTGCCGCATCCGCCGCTCCCAGACGGGCAATGAAGGCCGTAAACAGTGTCCAGGCGCCCATCTCCAGGGCCCCTTGTGCCCCGATCGGCCAGCTCACTCGCATGAGGTGCCAGCAGGCATGACGATCAAAGGGGAGGCGTAGTTGCACCAAAAACCCCTCACGCCGACCACGGTGCAGGAATAGCCCTAGATAGATCACCGTCCCCACAGTTCTACAGATGACGGTAGACAGGGCCGCTCCAGCAATGCCCAGACGCGGGCAGCCAGCCACGCCAAAAATGAGCAACACATCGAGGATGACACTGAGGCTCTCGACCACCAGCACCACCACGAGGGGTGTTCTAGTGTCCCCAATCCCACGAAAGAAGCCAATCATCGTCATGTTGAGCAGCGCTGGGAGTCCCCCGAGAAGCTCGATACGTAGATATAACGCCGTGGGCTCAATGAGCTCTGGGCTGGGGGCGATGAGCCGCACGAGTGGTAGGGCGTATAACCCCAGGACAAGCATGGGCAGCCAAGCGAGCCCCGTGATATACACCCCCTGCCAGGTGATCGCGCCGCAGTCCGGACGGCGCTGTGCACCCATAGACTGCGCCACACAAATTTGTACCCCCATACCACTACAGTTACAGGCGACCAGAATAGGCCAGAGCAACGCCCCACCGAGGCCGGCGGCCCCCTGCTCCACCGTCCCGAAGCGTCCGAGGAAGGCGGACTCGAGCGCTGACGTCAGGGTTTGCGTCAACATACTCACAACCACAGGTAAGGCCAGACATACTACCTCGCGATAGCCACCTGGCATACGCACGCGCAGTGCGGTGTGTGTCATGATGCGATTCCTCATGGATGTATTGATTGCACCAAACCCAGGGGGCGACAACCATGGCAGTGGTACCATCGCGACATGCGGTCAAGCCTGTAGCACATCAGCCCACGACGCGCTTCGCAACGCTCTGCTACAGGGCCTCAAAAGCTGGCTGACCTGGGACGCACGGCCGGTGTATAAGTGACGCTCCTGGGTTTTCCTGTTCAACCCGTCGGAGGCACTCCAGGGCCGTAGGCAAGAAAAACAGTGGGGAAATGCGAGAATAATAGTGCTTTACAGCCGCAGAGAGCCTTCAGGAGGAGAAATGCCAGTCAGAGAAACAGCCGCCATACATATCATCTCCACGACAACAGGTGTAGTCACGTTCTGGGTCCTCCGCAAGATGTTATTGCTCCCTGCATCCCGCGTCATCTATGACGACGAAGACACGTGTACAGTATACACCAGTCTGGTGGCACCAGGTCAACCCTATCGCTCAACTCAGCGACCTAACAGGTGCTTCGCGGCTCGTGGCGCTGAGCCCCCCTTTGATAAGTAGGGCTGGTTTCATCAGATATGGACGGAAGGGCGGGGCGGGGCACGCGTGCAGACCACCGCGGCCGCCTGCCTACAGAGCAGTGCCGACTCAGGCTGCCGTGGTCGTGCACTATTCCTTACGGCCTTTTCCGGCAGCCTGAGCCTCACAGAGGGGTGAGAGAGTCTCTGACAGAGCAGGCTTACTGCCTTGGGCTCGCTGTACAGTTGATCATATAGCCCGTATCGACACAGCTCATTTGCTCTCCCACCTTTACCCCTTCACCGACGACGACAATTACTCTGCCGTCTGGACCTGCCGCCGCCGTGCAGTTGCCCTTGCCGTCCCCGGCAGTACAGGTCAGCTCATCGGCTACCGCCAAGGTAGAGACGAGACAGGGAAGAAAAAAATGGGTAAAGGAGCTTGACAATAGCGGCAACATAGAAGGTTTTTTCCTCCTGCTTAATGGTGTGAGGTCAGTCACCTCATCTCTTTTCTCCTGTGTACCCGCGGCGTTGCTCTTCCTTTCAAAAGGGATACGCCTGGGCCGCTCCATGAGCGGAGCAAATCGCATGCCAACCACCTCCGTGCCGCGGCGTGGGCGTTCCAGGAGTCACATCAGCCAGCGCGCTGGGACGGCTTGCTTGTCACTACACAGCGATGGAGGAGCACATGGCCATGTCCGGTCTCAAAATGAGCGGCGTCTGTGCCGCATTTGGCATTAGGCGTTCGCTTAGACCTACTATTGCACGTGCCTCAGCAACATGGTGATATCAGGTTGACATTATCGCTTTGATCACCTCAGTGGCCTTGAACGAGACATGGCGCGCCGCCAGTCCACCTTGGAGCCGTCATTCTGGCGAGAATTCTCGGGCTTTGCGCTATAACGCAATCTACTCCTGTGTGGCTGCGTGCCGTCGGTACCGATCCTCATGCCCGTCAGTTGTGCAGGACGCTGTCGATGGCTGCGTAGAGGTCCTCGGGTTTTATAGGTTTGGACACATAGCTATCCATACCGGCGGCGAGACAACGCTCTGCATCGCCCTGCATAGTGTGGGCCGTCATGGCAATGATCGGCACGTGTATGCGGGTCTCCTGTTCCCACCTACGAATGGCCGTGGTGGCTTCCAGGCCATCCATATCGGGCATTTGCACGTCCATAAGCACCACATCAAAGGGTTCCTGGGCCAGGGCTGCCAGCGCTTCTCTCCCAGTACTCACTACCACCACGGCGTGGCCCCGTTTTTCCATGAGGCGGGTCGCTAACCGCTGATTCACGACGTTATCTTCCGCCAAGAGGATCCGTAAAGGTCGGTGTGTCTCCTGTAGTGCACGGCTGGCGACAGCAGGAGAGAGTGTAGCGGCGGGTATGGCAGGGTGCAGCACGCGTCCGATCGCTTGCCAGAGTTCCACCTGGGTGATGGGTTTCGTCAGGTACGCCGCGATACCGAGTGCCTGGCAGTATGCGGCGGCGTGGCGCTGGCCGCGCGAGGTCAGCATCATGATGGTAGCGCTCGCCAGCGTAGGATCATGCTTAATGTGTGCGGCCAGGGTAAAGCCGTCCATGTCAGGCATCATGGCATCGAGGAGCACCAGCGGAAATGGTGTCCCCAGGTCCCGTGCGTGCGTGAGAGCAGCCAGTGCAGCCTCGCCGCTCTCGGCTGTCGTCGGTCGCATACCGCCGTGGCTGAGCACCTCGTAGAGGATACGGCGAGTGGTGGTATTGTCATCGACGATCAACACGGGCAGGTCGCACACCCGCTCCCGATCAGGCAACGCTGGCGGGTCTTCTGACCGAGCTAGACGGCCGAAGCGGGCAGTGAAATGGAAGGTACTACCCTGGTCGACGGTGCTCTCTAGCCACATCTCTCCCTGCATCATCTCCACCAATTGTTTGGCAATCGCCAGGCCGAGTCCGGTGCCGCCATATTGCCGCGTCGCAGAGCCGTCGGCCTGCGTAAAGGGTTCAAAAATCAGATGTTGCTTGTCGAGAGGGATACCGATTCCCGTATCCCGGACGGCAAAGTGCAGGAGGCAACTGGCTGGCCCTTCCTCGTACTGGGCAGCGGTCGCGCCATCTGGTGCTCGCATGCTCTCGACCTCAACCACCACCTCTCCGTACGCGGTGAATTTGATCGCATTACCCACGAGGTTCACCAGGATCTGACGCAGGCGCCCCGGATCGCCTTGCAAGGCGTCCGGCACGTCTGGTCGCACACCATAGGTCAGTTCCAGTCCTTTATCGTGCGCACGCAGCGCCAGAGTCTTGAGCGTTATGCCCAGACTGTCGCGCAGGTTGAAAGCAATCGTCTCAATCGTGAGCTTACCGGCCTCGATCTTCGAGAAGTCGAGGATATCGTTGAGGATGCTGAGGAGCGACTCTGCCGAGGTCTTGACGGTTGACAGGTAGTCACGCTGTTCAGCGGTGAGTTCGGTCTCGAGCGCAAGCTCGGTCATGCCAATGACGCCATTCATAGGGGTACGGATCTCGTGGCTCATGTTGGCGAGAAATTCACTTTTGACCCGTGCCGCTGCTTCCGCCGCATTGCGCGCCTTGGCCTCGGCGGCGTAAAGCGAGGCGTTACGAATGGCGCCGGCGGCCTGGGCTACGAAGCTATCCAGGAGGGCCTGATCCTCGGAGGTCAGGTCAAAGGGCTGGTGACCACGAAACGCCAGCACGGCGAGAAGCGAGTCCTCGAAGAGGATGGGAAGTGCGAGAAAACTGCGAAGACCGCGTTCTTTCCACCAGTCGTTGGCCACGAAGCGCTCGTCATCGAAAGCATCGGGGACGTTGAGGGGGCACCGGTGGGTCGCCACCCAGCCGACCCCACCCTGGTCGAAGCGCAGCTTCCACGCTGGGAAATCGGGATGGATGGACTCAGTAGCATGCGCTTCCAGCGTTTGGGTGGTCTCATCGGCAATAAAGAAGTGCACGACTGGCGCGCCGGTGAGTGTAGCAGCAACCCTGGCAATTTCTTGTAACACCGCGTCCATGTCCAGTGATGAAGAGATGAGCTGATTCAGGCGGGTCAGGGCGTGGAGACGGTCAGCGCGCGTTTCCAGCGTCTCGTAGAGCTGAGCGTTTTCAATGGCGATGCCAGCCTGATCCGCCAGACTCATGGCGAGCTTGATCGTATCCTGATCAAAGTGGTAGCCGCGTTCGCGATAGATATTGAGGGTCCCAAGCACGCGCGTCCCTACCCGTACGGGCAAACACATGAGGGCACCGGTCCGCTCCCGCTCGACCCCGGCCCGATGTTCGGGCAGGGCCCGCACGTCAGCCGCTGTATCCGCGGTGATGATGGCTTCGCCACTTGTAGCCACGCGCCCACTGATGGATTCCCCGATGGGTATGCGCTCCCGGCGCATGGCCTTCAGAGCGCCCGGGGTGGCCCCGACGCGCACGAGTTCTCCCCCTTGCACCACGCGGAAGCCAACCTCCCCCTCGAAGACCAGCGCGGTGGCTTCCGCGATGGCATTGAGCACGGTTGGCAGGTCCAGACCGCGTGTCAGGCGTTGCGCCACTGCGACCAGGGTCTCCAGCCGCTGCTGCCGCTTCTCGGCTTCCTGATAGAGCCGGGCATTGCGGATAGCCACCGCTGCCTGGGCCACAAAGCTATCGAGGAGATCACGGTCATCCGCACCGAAGTGGAAAGGTTGCTGGCCGCACAACGTCAGTATACCCACGAGCGTGTCTTCAAAGAGGCTAGGGATGGCAAACATACTGCGCAGTGCATGGTCTCGCCACCAGTCCTGAGCCGTGATCTGCGCCTCGACGCACACGTTGGGTATGTGGAGGGAGCGGCGATGGGCAGCCACCCAGCCAACGCCACCCTGACCAAAAGGTATCTGTCTGAGGGCGAAGCTTGCCCCCAGGCCCTCATCCGAAACGGCACGAAGTTCCAGGGTTTGTGCGCTTTCATGAGGAATCCAAAACGCCACAAACGGTACCTCCATGAGTTTCGCGGCAGCTCGGGCGATTTCGCTCAGCACCTTGTCCATGTCGAGTGACGATGAGACCACTTGATTCAGGTGGGTGAGGATCTGGAGGCGGCTCAGCCGGGCTTCGAGGGTCTCATAGAGCCTGGCGTTTGCGATAGCGGTGGCTGCCTGGTCTGCCAACAGGCCAAGCAGTTCGCAGTCCGCGATCGTGAAGCCCCCTGTGGTCTTGTCTTTGTCGATCCAGATGGTGCCGATGAGCCGCTCCCTGTATACCAGGGGTGCGGCGACGACGGCATAGGTCTTAAGGCGTTCCACCCAGGCGGGGTGCGCATACGGTGACGTCTCATAGTTATTGATTACTAATGGCTCGCGTCGCTGCGCTACCGTCCCAATGACTCCCTCTCCTAACTTTATGGGCACTTTGATGACATATTCCTCACGTCCGTGACGGGCGCGCGGCGTAAGTACCTGGAGCGCCTCGTCCCAGAGCCAGATGATTCCCCCTGCGGCTTCCAGGAGATTGACGGCGCGCTCAAGGATGAGGTCCAACAGCGTATCCAGGTCCAGTTCCCGGGCGACCTCCGCCGCCACGCCCCTAACTGCCTCCAGGCGTCTGGTGCGCTCGGCCAGAGCAAGGGCGGCCTGTCGGTGCTCGGTGACGTCGTGCGCTAGGACGAGGCGTGCCGGCCGACCAGCAAAGAGCAGGGAGTGCGAGGTAATTTCGACCTCGATGATCGTCCCATCTCGCTTGCGGTGCCGCCACGTATCAGCATGGTCGAGCCCTGCTGGCGTGTGTGCAACACGGTCAAGCAGAGCAGCGACGTCTTCAGGAGGACGAATGTCCTTCAGGGTCATACCCAGAAATTCATCTCGAGTGTAGCCATAGTAGTGCACGGCGGCGTTATTGACAGCAAGAAACACGAGGGTATCACAGTCGTAGACCCACATGGGCTGGGGATTGTAGTCGAACAACAGGCGGTAGCTGGCTTCCGAAGCAGATGGCGTCTCTTGCACTGGCACCCTCTCGCCAGCGGCCCCAGCCAGGCGCTGACTCTGCTGTGCGACGGCCTGCTTAAGACGTCTGGCGTGCGTATACAGGCGCACCAGGAGGATGAGACAGAGCGTGAGACTGCCGAGCAGGGGCACGTACAACATCTCGACATCTGCTGCCATGATGTGGTCCAGAAGTATGGTGAGTGCAAAGCTCAGAGTGCCCACCACTGCGAGGCGGCACAGGCTGCTCAGGGGGGTGGGGCGACGGCAAACCTGCACGTGCGTCTTCTCCTTCTTATAGCCGAGCACATACAAGACATGGGCTCTAGAGGCCTGCGTTGCATAGGATCGAGGTGGACGGTTCATGCTATGGCAGGGCTGGTTGCAGCAAGCGTTGCAGTTAGTGGCCGTCCACACTCGTTATCGGCCTCTGCAGACAGGAACTTGAGACGTCTGCTATACTTGCGCAATGGGTCTTTTCCAGTGGGCAGTCAGCGTTCTACCTCCAACAGAAAGCCTTGTCTTATGCATCTTGGCATCTTCAGTTACAATGTGGAATACGGTGCGCGACCTGATGAACTGGCACGCGCCTGCGAAGAGCGCGGCTTTGAGTCGTTCTGGGTGGGGGAGCACACGCACATCCCGGCGAGCCGCCAGACCCCGTATCCGGGTGGCGATCCATTGCCCAGGCCCTATTACCACATGGCAGATCCCTTTGTATCGCTCATGGCGGCAGCCGCGGCGACCACAACGATCAAGCTGGGCACCGGTGTCTGCCTGGTCGTTGAGCATGATCCCATTGTGCTGGCGAAAACGGTCGCCACGCTGGACTGGCTCTCACATGGCCGGGTCCTGTTCGGCATTGGCGGCGGGTGGAATCGCGAGGAAATGGCCCATCATGGCACGCCGTTCCAGCGGCGCTGGCAGGTGCTGCGCGAACGCGTCGAGGCGATGCGGGCGATCTGGACCCAGGAAGAGGCGTCGTACACCGGGGAGTTCGTCACCTTTGAGCGCATTATCTCTTACCCGAAGCCCGTGCAACAACCCCATCCGCCGATTCTATTCGGCGGTGCGACGGCCCAGGGGCGAGCACGCGTCGTGCGCTACTGCGACGGCTGGATCCCCATTGATGTCCTGCTGACTGACCTCCCCGCGGCTCTGGCCGACCTCCGCCGTAAAGCGGTAGCCGCCGGCCGCAACCCGGCAAGCCTCTCTGTCTCTGTGTTCGCGTTCGAGGGGACCCAGAGCGATATCCTCAAACGTTACCGTGACCTGGGGGTCGTGCGCGTCGTGCTGGTCGCGCCGCGACGTCTGGCAGACGCGCTGCCGTTTCTCGACCACACGGCCAGGGTCATCCCGGATATCGCCTAATCAATGCTACGCCTAGGTCCCTTCTCTCTTTCCCGCAGCGCCCCTTTGACCTATGACCTCGTCGGCCTGCTGCTGTCTCTCGTTGGCCCTTTTGAGGGCGCGCGGGTCATGCTGCTGCAGCCATTCTCGCAACAGTTCCCATCCCTCCTGGCGTGCTGTCATGTACTCGACACGCGTTGCCACTAGCTGCTTCTGCCGTGCTGGGAGTCTGGACAGCCTGGTGAGCTGGTGCAACGCTTCACGCTGCGCCCGCCATGGTGGTAGCACCTCCTGCTCCAAAATCCGTACCATCTCTGCCTCGCTGAGCTTACCCTGCTGCAATTGCGTAATGGCGCGGTTGAACGTCGCCAGGATGGTGCTATCCAGGGAGGCAAATTGCTGCAGCCTGGCCTCAATATCCTCGGCGCGCGGTAGGAGGGCGCTCAGCCCAATGATGAGTCCCAGCCCCATGACGCCTACCAACACACTCCGCCCCTGACGCCTGCTGTGACCGACGAAGGTGAGCGAGGGCGCCAGCACAAATCCGCAGACAAACCCACCGACCAGCCCACCAAGGTGTGCCGCCATGTCGATGCCCTGTACAATGAAGCCATAGACCAGGTTGTATCCAAGGAATGCCAGCGTATTAGTACGCAAAGCCGCCAGGGTGGCATGCTGCTGCATGGCACGGTGTCGCACCAGGAAGGCGAGCAAGCCCCCATAGAGACCAAAAATGGCGCCAGAGGCACCGGCGCTGACTACGAAGGGATTCCAGGCCACGCTGGCCACACTCCCCAGCAAGCCGGCCAGGAGATAGAGCACAAGAAAACCCGTACTGCCCAGCAGGTGCTCCATGAAGCCCCCGACGTTCCAGAGCGCTACCATGTTGAACAGGAGATGCAGCACACCGATGTGCAGGAACATGCAGGTAAACATACGCCACCATTCGCCCTGCGTGGTCTTTGGCCCGTAGTTGGCCCCCCATTGGATAAGTTTTTCAATCGCCGGTTGCATGGGGTCAATGCCCCATGCCAGCATGAGGCCAAAGATCACCACATTCAGGGCGAGGAGCACTGACGTGACAGAGATTTTGGGCATCAAAGGCGTCCTTCCAGCATGGGGGGGTAAGGTAGGCAATGCCGGAGTGCTTTGTACCTCGGTTGAGCTTACGAGCTCCTCACAGTACAATGAGTGGTCTGTCCGTGAGAACAGCGCACATATCTTTGTCGCATCTCACCAGGCTCATGCTCCATCCCTGGAGGTTGACCTATGCTACTGTTGAAGCCCGATTCAACGTTTTATCCTTCCGCCAAGCTGGCTATGCAGGCCCCTGCAGAGGGCTTGGCCTACGTTGCGACCGTGCAGCGCAATGGTAAGCCTGATGCCCTCCTGGTGGTAGACCTCGATGCCAATTCTCCCACATATAGACAGTTCGTGCATACCCTGGAGTTACCCTATGTTGGGGATGAATTGCACCATTTTGGCTGGAATGCCTGCAGCTCAGCGTTGTGTCCTTATGCGCCACACCCATATCTCGAACGGCGCTATCTCATCATCCCAGGGTTGCGCTCGTCACGCCTGTACATTGTCGATACGAAGCCGAATCCCCGCGAACCACGCCTCGTCAAAATCATTGAGCCCGAGGAAGTCAAGGCGCGCGCCGGCTATACTCGCCTGCATACGGTGCACTGTGGGCCGTCTGGCATCTACGTCAGCGCCTTAGGGGCGCAGAACGGTGGCGGACCGGGCGGCGTGTTTATCTTGGACCATTACGACTTCCAGATTCTGGGCCGCTGGGAGGTTGATCGTGGCCCGCAGCTTTTGGGGTATGATTTCTGGTGGCATCTCGGACACGATATAGCCATTACCAGCGAGTGGGGGCCGCCGGAGCTGTTCGAAAATGGCCTAGACCTCGCAGATGTGGTCAACCGCCGTTTTGGGCACTCTATTCATCTGTGGGACCTGCGCCGCCGCACGCATCTGCAGCAGCTTGACCTGGGGGACGAGAACCAGATGGTGCTTGAACTGCGACCAGCCCACGATCCCACAAAAACGTACGGCTTCGTCGGGGTCGTGGTGAACCTGCAAAATCTTTCCAGTGCTATCTGGTTGTGGTACAAAGAGGGCGAGCAGTGGGAAATCCGCAAGGTGATCGAGGTGCCAGCCGAGCCCGCGGACCCAGCCGTCCTACCGCCTATGCTAAAGGATCTGGGGGTTGTGCCGCCGCTGGTGACAGACATCAATCTGTCGCTGGACGACCGCTTCCTGTACGTGTCTTGCTGGGGCACTGGTGAGTTACGCCAGTATGACGTCTCCGACCCCTTTAACGCGCGACTCACAGGCTCCGTACGCATCGGCGGTCTGGTCAATGCCACGCCGCATCCGAAAGGCGGTGCCGTGCAAGGGGGACCGCAGATGGTCGAGGTGAGCCGCGATGGACGGCGTATTTACTTTACCAACTCGCTCTACAGTAGTTGGGATGACCAGTTCTACCCTGACATGCGTGGCTGGATGGTGCGAGTAAATGCCAACCCGACTGGTGGCATAGCCTTTGATCCAGACTTTTTTGTGGATTTTGGAGAGCTGCGGGCGCATCAAGTCCGGCTCGAGGGCGGGGATAGTTCGTCGGATTCGTTCTGCTATCCATGAAAGTGCTGTGGCCATGGCTCGTATTGGTGGGTTTGGGCGCCTTCCATGGCCTCAATCCGGGCATGGGGTGGTTATTCGCCGTTGCCCTGGGACTCCAGGAGCAGAGTCAGCGGGCCGTCAGACGGGCGCTGCTCCCCATAGCTCTGGGACATGCGGCGTCCATTAGTGTGATCGTCCTCGCCATGGGCCTGCTCCAGGCGGTGCTCCCGGAGCAGGTCCTGCGCTATCTCTGTGCGGCTCTGCTCGGCGTGTTTGGTCTGTGGCGCCTGGTGCGAGCGCGGCATCCACGCTGGGTCGGGATGCGGGTGGGTTTTCGGGATCTCATGCTGTGGTCGTTTCTGATGGCCTCGGCACATGGGGCGGGATTGATGTTGGTGCCCCTCCTGTTACAGTGGCCAGCGCCAGACGCGTCGCATGCCCGCCTGCTGACGGCATTGTGGCCGCAGGCCGCGGCGACCTCCCCTGCACTCGTACTCGCTGCGGTGAGTGTGCATACCCTCAGCCTCTTTCTAGTAACCAGTGCCATCGCCTTGCTGGTGTATGAAAAACTGGGGGTGGCGTTTCTCCGCCACGCCTGGTTCAACCTTGATGTCCTGTGGGCTGCAGCGCTCTTCATTGCAGGGGTGATGGCGCTGGTGTAAGGCCCTGAAGTGGCAGGACTATTGTGACTGCCTTATATCTCTAGGGTTATGTATAATTGTGCATATTCTCGATCCACATGACGATTCAGCACGACCAGAGGCTTCATGTGCGGCATCCTGTCTTTGATTGCGTCCTAGAAACCGTTGAGAATACCATAGCCACTAGAGAGCGTTTCGGGTGTGAGGTGTGTCCCGCTCTGACGTGTAACGTGCGAGGCAGGGATGGAAGGGGAACGTCGCTATGCAGACGAGAGGTGTACGGGCAGCCACAGAGCTCAGAGGGCTGTGGCTGCATCCAGGGCCAGTCAGTACCTCTATCAAGCCGCTCTTGCTCCGTATGCTGGAACGCACCCATCCTGATCCAGTGTTGCGTGAGGCGGTGTTGGAGGAGTTGCAGCGTCGCACCAAGTTCAAAGATGTGGTACTCCGGGCTCTGGGTTTGCAGGAGCGCAGCGTCGACCGGCAGGGCGACTGCCCCCTTTGGATTGTGATGCTGGACCAGGTCATGCAGCATCCGTGGCATGAGGCATTGCTCACCTCTGGCGGGGACTGCCCCATCGGTTTTGTCGTCAATACGTATGATCAGGGCACGATTGTCCTCGTACACGAGGTGTTCTATGAGCTGACCCAGGAGCAACAGGCTCTGATCCGGCGTTATGCTGCCTTGACTATGCATGGGAGGAAACACAGCAATATTCTGGCGACGCTCAACCAGGACACCACCCAAAACGACCACGCGTTGAGCGTGCTCCGAGATGCCCGCCGGCGGGTGCAAATCCTGGATCCATCGGTCCTCTTTAGTCCAGATGGTGGTTTGCGCGTCGAATTAGGGAGCCTGTCGCAGACCACGAAAAATTTGCTGCGTGAAGGGATTACCGGCGAATATCTGTTTATCCTACCGAAACATCTCTTTGAGAGTAGGACAAACTATGCTGATGTGGAATTTCTAGTCTATCTCAACTTTTTTGTGCGCTACGGCACGCGCACGCGTATTGTGGGTACCGCCCGACAGCGCGATGTGCTCGAGCATCTGCTGCGGCTAACGATCTTTGGGTTATTTGTTCCACATACCTATGAACAACCGTCCTTTGAGACCTTGCACGCCCGCTATAATGTCCCTGATCGTGAGACGTATGCGCTGTTTCGCATGCTCTATGAAAAATATGGTGTCCGCCAAAATTGTTGTGCCACAGGGGCGATTCTCGATCTCGACGCCTATATCGATTTTGTCGTCCTCGATGATACGGCACGTCCACTGCTTATTACCTCATCCCAGCAGGGGATAGTCCCACACCAGGCTGTTCCCGGGCTGTATAGTGTGCAGATTGCACCGTTGCCGCATGGGTCATTCGAGGTCTCCATCGCCCAGACAGATGGACGGGTCGCCACGAAAACCCTTGAGGTCCATCGCCCCACCAAGCGGCAGAAAAGCATTCCAGAAGACCTCTGTCGCGCCATTCGCTTTGCCACGGACCGACCGCGCTTCGGGGTGACGCCGCTGGGGACAAGTCACGGCTTCGACCCCGCCGGGGACCTCACCTGCTTTGTGATCTGGGTGAATGGCTTGGGTATTCTGGTGGATCCCTCCCCCGAAGGCCTGGAATACCTGGAGCATATTGGAGTGTCCGCTACTGATTTGCCCTATATATTTCTCACCCACATCCATTCGGATCATGATGGTGGGCTGATCAGCAAACTCCTCAGCGGACGTCGGACGACCATCATCGCCTCCGACGTGGTCTTTCGCCTCTTCGTCGAAAAGGCCAAGTTGGTCACGGGGCAGGATTTCCAACAGGCCAGGCTGGTGGAACACATTGCGGCCAATCCAGGACGACCTGTGGTACTCGACGTGGCTGGTGAACGCGTCATCTTGCAGACGCGCTGGAACCTGCACACCATTCCGACCAACGGCTTCATGATCACGATCGAGAACAAAACGTTTGGCTATGCCGGAGACACCCAATATGAACCTACCATGCTGCAGCAATTACTGGAGGCGCAGCAACTGACGCCGGCCCAGTACCATGACCTGATGTATTTCTTGTGGACCGAAGATGGGACTCCGAAGGTCGATCTGTTATACCATGAAGCGGGTATTCCCCCGATTCACACCGACAAGCATACGTTGACGACGCTGTCTGAGGCGATGCGCTCCAGGACATTTCTGGTCCATGTGGCTGATTGGGATGTGCCCACCGGGTTCATGCCCTCCAAACCGCCGCTCTTTGCCACCCATGTCTTGTTTCCCGCTACAGCGCGGTCACGCAACCAGACTTTGCTCCATACTTTGGGTCTGGTGAGCTATCTGTATGATGCACCCAGAGAAGTCATGGAGGAACTGCTACGCCGATGTACCCTGCTTGTGTTCGAGCCAGAGGAGGTCATCATTCAGGCTGGCCAGGTCCAGTACACTGAGCCACTGGCTTTTTATGTCATCGCGGATGGGCAAGTCGAGGTCATCGAGCATGGCCGGGTGGCCTCCAGGCTGCGTAAGGGTGATAGCTTTGGGGAATGGGGCATCAGCCACCAGCGGGGCTTCCGGATCGCCGACGTGATTGCCCGTCGCCCCACCCAGGTCATGGAGTTTGATGAGGAGACCTACCGCTGGCTCGTCGAAAAACACCCCG
>Ga0209382_10004235_pt1 | contig 19292 bp, 19 predicted proteins | sample SoiMetdeltSBSDD5_FD_187599 | JGI IMG/M metagenome (GOLD analysis project Ga0209382, IMG submission 187599) | Bulk soil microbial communities from a Populus tree surrounding site in Tennessee, USA - Soil MetaG P. deltoides SBSDD5 (SPAdes) (version 2) | ecosystem: Environmental > Terrestrial >... | reverse complement strand
CTCCACGCCCTCAAGCTCACCGCCATGGCGGCCGCGTGGACGGAGCAGCAGCACCAGGCCGACCTGACCGCCCTCGCCTTCGACGAGCGCTTCGGCCTCCTCGTCGAGGCCGAGTGGCTCGCCCGCGAGAACAAGCGCCTCGCCCGCGCCCTGCAGGAAGCCAAGCTCAAGCTCTCGCAGGCGTGTCTCGAAGCCATCGACTATCCGGCGCGCCGCGAGCTCGACAAGGCCGTCATCCGCCAGCTCGCCACCTGCCGCTGGGTCGAGGAACACCACAACGTCATCCTGGTCGGGGCCACCGGCGTCGGGAAAAGCTTCATCGCCTGCGCACTGGCGCACCAGGCCTGCCGCAAAGGCTATCGCGCGGGCTACCGCCGCGCCTCGCGCCTCTCCCATGAACTAGCCCTGGCCCGCGCCGACGGCACCTACATCCGCCTGCTCACCAAGCTGGCTCGCCTCGACGTCCTCGTCGTCGATGACTGGGGGCTGGCGCCCGTCCAGGATCCCGAGCGCCGCGACCTCCTTGAGCTCCTCGAGGATCGCTACGGCACTCGCTCCACGATCATCACAAGCCAACTCCCGCCCACCCAGTGGCACGACTACCTCGGCGAGGCGACCTTCGCCGATGCGATCTGCGACCGCCTGCTCCACAACGCCCATCGGATCGTGTTAAAAGGGCCTTCGCGGAGAAAGGAGGCGAAGCTCGACGACTGACCGATCGCCCCGCGTCGCTTCGCTCCGATCACGATCCGCCGATCTCGCTGTTCACGATCGACCGATCTGCGTGATCACGATGGCCGAAATGCGCAGGACAGCAAGGTGCGGGACCGCACGCTGCGAGTACGCGTGCATCGACGATATCGCGTGATCGCGGAGGTCGCGCGTGGGCGACCGGTCGCCGAGGTGGCCGATCGGGTCGGCTGCCACCTCAGCATGGCGTACGAATGGATCCATCGGTTCAACGCCAGCGGGTTCACGACCTTCGAGCAGGCCCCCAATCCGAAGGGGCGGCCGCCCATCATCACGGGCCCCCAGGTACGGGAGTTGATCGACATTGCGCTGTCGAGCCCGGCCGAGTGGGGCTTGCCCTTCTCGGCCTGGACCGTCCCCAAGCTCGCGGAGTATTGCCGACGACGGGGATTGCTGCCGCCGATCACGGACGAGTGGGTGCGGCGGCTGCTGCGCCGCCAAGGGCTGCGGGCCCAGCGCATCCGCACGTGGAAGACCTCGGATGATCCGGCGTTCGATCGGAAAAAAAACGCATCCGGCGGCTCTACCGCACGTGCCCGCCGCGGGCGGCGGTGATCTGCTTCGACGAGTGGGGGCCACTGGAACTGCGCCCGTTGGGCGGTCAGGCCTGGGCGCGTCGGCGGCGGCCCCAGCGGATGCGGGCAACCTACCATCGGCGCAAGGGGGCCGAGCAGTTTCTCGGCTTCTACGACGTGCACGCCGACTGTTTGAGCGGCCTGTTCGGCGCCGGAAACGAGTCAGCAACGTGAGCGAAGCGTTCCGGCACCTCCGAGCCTGCTATCCCCGGCGCCGATTGTTCGTCATCATGGATAACCTGCACAACGTCCACGACCATCCGCGCTTCTTGGCGTTGCTCCGCCGGCTGCACATCCACCCCGTGTGGACGCCGACCGAGGCCTCCTGGCTCAATGCCATCGAAGCGCACTTCGGTGTCACCAAGCGCGCGACTCTGACCGGGTCGGATGATCGGGAGCATGTCCCGCGACGGCGCCGGATCTACCGCTATCTCGGGTACCGCAACTGTCGCGTCGGCCAGGAGGCTCATCCCTTGACTCGTATCCGTTCCATTCGGCCCATCAAGTTGGAACGTCGCTAGACGCGATCGGTACGGTCCTCGACGATGGTGGTCGATAGCGGAGGATCGAAAACCGGCATCCGACGGCGGAACGACGCAAGATTCGGCGCGCTCGTGCTGCGCGGGTGACCCGCGGTACCAGCTTCGCCACCGGGCGCCCCTGTTCCATGATCACGACCTCACGCCCTTTGATGTGCACCCGATTGGACATTGACCCCGCGCTCGCGAGACACGAAAGTGGCGGCGCTACACTCGTGTCGGGAGGAAGCGATGTCGGCGCGAGTCATCCTGACCTACGACGACTACGCCGCGCTGCCGGACGACGGCCGCCGATACGAGCTGCACGAAGGCGAGCTCGTCTTGATCCCATCCCCGAACACGCGCCATCAGCTGGCCATCGGCAACCTTCACATCCTGATGGCGGAACACGTGCGCCGCCACGGGCTCGGCCAGGTGTTCCTCTCGCCGATCGACGTCATCCTCAGGCGCGTCATCGTCCTGCAGCCGGACCGGTGTACGTCGCGGCCGACCGCGCCGGGATCGTCACCGAGCGCGCCATCGAAGGCGCGCCCACGCTGGTGGTCGAAGTGCTCTCGCCCTCGACGAGCGCGCGCGACCGCGGCGTCAAGCAGGCCCTGTACGCGCGTTACGGCGTGCCCCACTACTGGATCGTCGAGCCGGTCGCACGTGTCCTGCAGGCGCTGCGCCTCGATGGAGCGTCGTACGCGGCGGGCGCCGTGCTCGAGAACACGGTGCCCGCCGCGCTGCCGCCGTTGCCCGGCCTGACGCTCGATCCGTCAGCCGTCTGGCGGTAGGACTCGATCGCCTACTTGCCGCCCTTCGGCTGCCACAGCGACAGCGTGGCGCCGGTCGGGTCGACGATGACGCTCATGGTGCCGTACTCGCCGACCTCCAGCGCGTCCACCACCACCTTGGCGCCGAGGTCCCTTGCCTTCTTGGTCGAGGCGCGGACGTCGTCGACGCCGACGTAGGCCATCCAGTGGGGAGGGGTGCCGGGCGCCTGGTTGGTCATCATGCCGCCGCCGGTGCCGGAACCGACGTTGATCATCGTGTAGGTGCCCCCGCCCGGCATCGGCGCGTCGTCCAGCTTCCAGTCGAAGAGTCTCGAGTAGAACTCCTTGGCTCGCGGCAGGTCGTTCGTGTGAAGCTCCACGTGCACGAAAGCGTTACCCATGCCTACCTCCTTCCGATGCAGCGTAACGCCGCCGTCCACGGCGAGCCAGCGTTGTATTCTCGACGTCCATGATCGTCAACACGACGCGGGCCCGATAGCGTGCGCGTCGCCATCCTGCCGTCCGGCGCGCTCCGGCTCGACGCCGGCGTCGAAGACGACGGTCTCTCCGCGGCGGCGCGCAGCCGTCTCGCGCGCGCCTTCGAGCGCGGTCCCGGCCACTTGCTCCTCGATCTCGGCGCGACCGAGCTCGACGCTCCGCTCGCTCACGACCTCGCCTTCCTGCGCGATCTCGGCCGCGCGTTCGTGACCCGTCTCTGCTCGGTGCCGGAGCTGGAAGACCGGCGCGAGCGCATCGAGGTCGATTGCCCGAACGACGAGCGCGCGCGGCTGGCCGGCGCGGTGCCGCCGATGGACGGCGCCGAGTATGTCGATGGCGACTGGGTGGCCGCGCGGTGGGCGGAGCTGAACCGCGCGTTCGCCGACGAGATCCGCGCGCACCGCGGCCCGGTCGCCGCGTGGCTCCACGCCCGTCACCCGTCCTGGCACACCGTCGGCAAGGTGTGCCTGCACCTGGCCGAGAACCGCGGCGACGAGGAGCATCCGTTCGCGTTCCTCGCCACCTACGCGGTGCGGGCGGGCGCCCGCGGCCGGGTGCAGCACCGGCCGCTGTCGAAGGCTCTCGAGGAGTCCTCGGCGCGCAAGGACCGGCAGGCGCTGCTGCATCTGCTGGTGCCGCTGCAGCGCGCCGCCGAGCGGGTGCCGTGGCTGGCCGAGCTGGTCGATTCGGGCGCGGTCTACGAGGCGATGGCGTGGACGCCGGCCGAGGCCCACCGGTTCTTGCAGGCGATCCCCGCCTTCGAGGCGGCCGGCCTGGTCGTGCGGGTGCCCGACTGGTGGCGCGCGAAGCGGCCGCCGCGGCCCGAGGTGGCCGTGCGCGTGGGCGACAAGAAGCCGAGCCGGCTCGGCACCGACGCGCTGCTCGACTTCTCGGTGGCCGTCGCGCTGGGCGACGAGACGCTCACGGCCGCCGAGGTGCGTCAGCTCCTGGCCTCGTCGGAAGGGCTGGTGCGGCTGCGGGGCCAGTGGGTCGAGCTGGACCGCGAGCGGCTGCTCGAGGTGCTCTCGCTCTGGGAGCGCGTTCGGCGCGAGGCCGAACAGGGCGGCCTCTCGTTCCTGGAAGGCATGCGGCTGCTGGCCGGGGCCGCGCGGAGCGAGGGCGAGGCGACCGCGCTGGCGGCGGCCGAGGGCTGGTCGCGCGTGGAAGCGGGCGCGTGGCTGGCGCGCACGCTCGAGGGGCTGCGGGGGCCGGACGGTCTGGCCGCGGCCGACCCCGGGGCCGACCTGCGCGGCACGCTGCGGCCCTACCAGAAGACGGGCGTGGCCTGGCTGGCGTTCGCGTCGTCGCTGCGCCTGGGCGTCTGCCTGGCCGACGACATGGGGCTGGGCAAGACCATCCAGGTTCTGGCGCTCCTGCTGCTGCGCAAGCGCCGGGCGCGCGGCGGCGAGCCGCCCCACCTGCTCGTGGCGCCGGCGTCGCTGCTCGCCAACTGGCAGGCCGAGATCGAGCGCTTCGCGCCCTCGCTGACCACGCTCATCGCCCACCCCTCGGTGATGCCATCGCGCGAGCTGGCGGACCTCGGCGGCGCGGGTCTCGACGGCATCGACCTGGTCATCACCACCTACGGCACGCTCGCCCGCGTCGAGGCGCTGCGCGCGCGCGAGTGGTCGCTGGTCGTCCTCGACGAGGCCCAGGCCATCAAGAACCCCGGCGCGCGCCAGACGCAGGCGGTGAAGGCGCTGAAGGCGCAGGCCCGCATCGCGCTCACCGGCACGCCGGTCGAGAACCGGCTGGGCGACCTGTGGTCGATCTACGACTTCCTCGACCCCGGCCTGCTCGGCTCGGCGCGCGAGTTCTCGGCGTTCGTCAAGCGGCTGGCCGAGCGGCGGGACGAGAGCTACGCGCCGCTGCGCCGGCTGATCCAGCCCTACCTGCTGCGCCGGCTCAAGACCGACCGCGCCATCGTGGCCGACCTGCCGGACAAGACCGAGGTGAAGGCGTTCTGCCTCCTGTCGGGCCGCCAGGCCACGCTCTACCAGCAGACGGTCGACGAGCTGGAACGCGCGATCGCGGGCAAGGCCCAGGGCATCGAGCGGCGCGGCCTCGTGCTCGCCTACCTCATGCGACTCAAGCAGATCTGCAACCACCCCGCGCACTGGCTGGGCGGGGGCGCCTGGGACGAGGCGGGCAGTGGCAAGCTGGCGCGGCTGCGCGAGATCGTCGAGCCCGTCGCCGCCCGGCAGGAGAAGCTGCTCGTCTTCACGCAGTTCCGCGAGGCCACCGAGCCGCTAGCCGCGTTCCTGGCCGAGCTGTTCGGCAGGCCGGGCCTGGTGCTCCACGGCAGCACGCCCGTCCGCGCCCGCGGCGGGCTCGTGAAGCGGTTCCAGGACGACCCGGCGGTGCCGTTCTTCGTGCTCTCCGTGAAGGCCGGCGGCAGCGGCCTCAACCTGACGGCTGCCTCGCACGTGGCCCACTTCGACCGGTGGTGGAACCCCGCCGTCGAGGACCAGGCCACCGACCGCGCCTACCGCATCGGCCAGCATCGCAACGTGCTCGTCCACAAGCTCGTGTGCCGCGGCACGGTCGAGGAGCGCATCGACCGGCTGATCGAGGACAAGCAGGCGCTGGCCCGCGGCGTGCTCACGGGCGGGGCGGAGACGCTGCTGACCGAGCTGAGCGACGCCGAGCTGATGGCCATGGTGGCGCTCGATCTGAGACGCGCGACGGCGGAAACGTGATGACGGCCCACTCCGGGACGTGAGATAAGAAGGCGCGATGGCCTGGTACGGCTCGAACGGCTGGGACTACTACCCGCCGTACATGTCCGTCGGCGAGAAGAAGGCGCGCGGCGCGCTGGCCCTCGCGAAGCTCCTGAAGAAGAGCAAGCGCACGGCCGAGCCGGTCGTGCTGGCCCACCGCAAGCGACAGCTCGCGACCACCTTCTGGGGCCAGGCCTGGGCCGACAACCTCGAGCGCTACGCCGACCTCGCCAACCGGCTGCCGCGCGGGCGCGCCTACCTGCGAAACGGCTCCGTGCTCGACCTGGCGATCGGCCGGGGACGGGTCGAGGCCTACGTCGCCGGCAGCGAGCTGTACCGGGTGACGATCGGCATGGCGCCGCTGGCGAAGGCGCGCTGGCGGCGGATCGTCTCGCGCTGCACGGGCCGCATCGGCTCGCTCGTCGGCCTGCTGCGCGGCGAGCTGTCCGCCGAGGTGCTCGGCGTCCTCACCCACGCCCGCGAGGGGCTCTTCCCCGAGCCGCGCGAGCTGGCCCTCGACTGCTCGTGCCCGGACGCCGCCGAGGTCTGCAAGCACGTGGCGGCCGTCCTCTACGGGGTGGCGATTCGCCTCGACACCCGGCCGGAGCTGTTCTTCGACCTCCGCCAGGTCGACCAGGCGGAGCTGATCGGCTCCGCCACCACCGGCGTGGTCGGCCGGCCGCGGCCCGCTGCCGGCAAGCGCATCGCCGCCAGCCGGCTGTCGGCCGTGTTCGGGATCGAGCTGGAGGGCGCCGAGCGCCGCCGGCGTCGGCACCGGCAGGCTCGCGCCGCTCGGTCGTGACGTGAGCGTTCTGCCTGCCGAGCTGCAGGCGCAGTGGCCGTACCGTCCGCGCTTCGCCCGGGTCAACGGCTGGCGCATGCACTACGTCGACGAGGGCGCCGGCGACCCGGTCGTCCTGCTGCACGGCAATCCGACCTGGGGCTTCCTCTACCGCGATTTCGTCGCGCCGCTGACCGCCGCCGGACGGCGCGTCATCGTGCCCGACATGATCGGCTTCGGTCTCTCGGAGAAGCCCGCGCACGAGCACGCGCACAGCCTGGACGGCCACATCGCCAACCTCACGGCCCTGCTGCGCGGGCTCGACGTCGCGCGGGCGATCATCGTCGGCCACGACTGGGGCGGGCCCACCGGGCTCGGCTTCGCGCTCTCGAACCCCGCGCGCGTGCGCGCGCTGGCCCTGATGAGCACGTGGGCGTGGCCCCTGCCGCCCAGCGAGTTCCACACGCGGATCTTTCCCTGGCGCCTGATGCACGCGCCGCTGGTCGGCCCCTACCTGCTCGGCCGGCACAACGCGCTGGCCGGGCGCGGGGTCTACCTGTCGGTCGTCGATCGCGAGAAGTTCCGGCGGCGCGCGCAGGCCGCCTACGAGGCCGTGCTGCCCGATCCGCAGACGCGCCTGCTCACGTGGACGTGGCCGCGCTGGATCCCGCTCGACGACACCGGCCGGGCCGTCGAGCGCTTCCGCTGGCTCGAGCGCGGGCTCGCGGCGTGCGCGCTGCCGACCCTGCTGGTCTGGGGCCGCGAGGACGACGTGTTCGACCATGGCGTGTTCGCCGCCCGCTTCAAGGCGTTGCTGCCGCACGCCGAGGGCCCGCACCTGGTCACCGGACGCCACTTCCTGCAGGAGGACTCGGGATCGCAGATCGCGGCCCTGCTGGTGGACTTCCTGGACCGGCTCGATCGCGCCCCGGCGCCGCGCTGATGCCGGTCACGGTCATCGCACGGCCGCCCCTGGAGGACCGGCGCCTGGCCCTGGTGCTGGCCGAGGACCGCGTCGGGCACTATCCGGAGTTCCGCCGCTTCCTCAGCCGTGTCTTCGACCTCGACCGGGTCGGCCTGGCCGAGCCCGGCTACGTGCAGGCGCCCTCCGGCCTCGCCTACGCGCTCGTGTTCGTCGGGCGCAGCGGCGAGCCGTGGCCCTCCGGCGTCGAGCTGTTCGCGATCGTGCCCGCGCTCGAGCCGATCGACGAGCCGACGGTCGACCGCGACCTCTGGGCCATCCTGGAGTGGGTGATCGAGGGCGTCGGCGGCGACTGGACCGTGCGGGACCTCCAGGCCACCGGACGGCTGTACCGCCTCCCCGCCGTGTCCCCGTAGCCGGCGCCTTCCCCTCGGGGCCGCCCCGGCCCCCGGGGGAGCGTCCTCGTCGTGGCGTGTTTTCTTTGCTCGATTCGGCCCACCTGTGTCGGACACTATCTCGCGCGTGTCGTCGCATCCAGGAGAAGCGAGATAGCCTCGACCCCGGACGTCTTCAACGGGTACCAGCCGCTGGTCAACAGCGCCAGCATGCGCCACATCAAGACGATGGTGACGCGGGTCGCGGCGACCGACGTCACCGTCCTCATCTCGGGCGAGAGCGGCGTCGGCAAGGAAGTCGTCGCCCGGACGCTCCACGAGCGCTCCGACCGACGGCAGCAGCCGTTCGTGAAGGTCAACTGCGCGGCCCTGCCCGTCGAGCTGCTGGAGAGCGAGCTGTTCGGCTACGAGCGCGGCGCCTTCACGGGCGCCCACCAGCAGAAGCGCGGCAAGTTCGAGCAGGCGCACCGCGGCACCATCTTCCTGGACGAGATCAGCGAGATGCCGCTGTCCGTGCAGGCCAAGCTGCTCCAGGTGCTCCAGGATCGCGAGTTCTCGCGGCTCGGCAGCAACCACGACATCCGGGTCGACGTCCGGGTGATCGCGGCGACCAATCGCGACCTGGGAGGGTACGTCGCCCAGGGCGGCTTCCGCGAGGACCTGTTCCACCGGCTCAACGTCGTGAACATCCACGTCCCCGCCCTGCGCGACCGCCCCGAGGAGATTCCCGTCCTGGTCGAGCACTTCCTCGAGCTGTACCGGCGCAAGCACCGCAGCGGCCCGCGCGAGGTCTCGTCGGCGACGCTCGAGCGGCTGCAGCGTTACCGCTGGCCCGGCAACGTCCGCGAGCTCGAGAACGTCATCCAGCGCATCGTCGTGCTCGGCACCGAGACGGTGGTCGCCGACCTCGACGGGTCCCGAGCGGGCGCGGGGGCGTCCGGGTCCGACGCCGACCTGTCGCTCAGCGGCACGCTGATCGACGACTCACTCGGGCTGAAGGAGCTGGCCCGGCGGGCCGCCGAGGCGGCCGAGCGAGAGGCTTTGAAGCGGACGCTGGCCCACGTGCACTGGCGCCGCGTCGCGGCCGCCCGGCGCCTGCAGATCAGCTACAAGACGCTCCTGGAGAAGATCAAGCACTACCGCCTCGACTCTCCCCCCGGTCTGTAGCCGCGGCGGCTCAGTCGCCCGATCGCATCAGCTTGACCATGACCCGCCGCTTCAGGTCGTTCTTGACCGCGCTGTCGACGAGGGGGCCGCGGGCCGTCGCCGCCACGATGCGGCTGGAGGCGATGCCCTTGTCCACCAGCCAGCGCTTGACGACTTCCACCCGCCGCTGGCTGAGCTTGACGTTGTAGTCGAACCGCCCGACCGGATCGGTCGCGCCCTCGAGGTCGAGCGTCACCTGCGGGCTCTCGCGCACCTCCTTCACGATCGCCGCCAGGGCCGCCTCGCCGCTCGGATCCAGGTCGGCGCGGTCGAACGCGAACGGCACGTTGATGACGCTGACCAGCGTCCGCCCGGCCGGCAGGCTGGCCGGCGCCGGGGCCGGCTGGGTGCTGCGCGCGACGACGACGTTGGTGGCGGCCTTCGGCGGCGGGGCGCCGTTCACCAGGGCGCGCGTCTCGCTGACCTCGGCGCCGAGATCGGCCAGCCGGACCTCGACGCGGTCGATCCGCTCGCCCTGCTCGCGCACGCCGGTTTCCACCTTGACGAACCGCTCGTCGACCTGGACCTGGCGCTTGGCGAACAGGTCCTGCGTCCACTCCTCCGTCGCGATGCAGCCGGCGCAGACGACCGACAGCGCGACGGCCCCGACCGTGAGCCGGATGCCGAGTCGCATGGGACACCCCTCCCGAGGGGAGAAGCTAAACCCGTCGATCGGGAGCGCCAAAGTTTTTCGTGCGCCGGGTCCGACCGACCTAGTCCAGCCAGTCCTCTTCCTTGAGCTTCCGCGGCAGGTAGGTCTTGGTCAGGTACCGGAAGTCCTTGTTGGCGAGCGCGTCGAGCTCGTACTTGAGCCCCGCCCCCAGCATCCGCTTGATCTCCTCCTGCCAGGGCTTCTTCTGGAACCAGCGGTACCGGAGCAGCTCCTTGGCCCGGCTGACGTCCTTGTCGTTGAGCTTGATGCCGACGTTGCGCGGCAGGCCGTAGCGGTCGGGATCGGCGCTGGAGAGGCCGATGAACTTCGCCTTGGGGATGGCCATCCGCTCGCTCTCGAAGGCGAGGTTGATCGAGCCCTGCTTGACGACGGAGTAGATGTAGTAGCCCCAGGGGTCGTTGTCGACCAGGACGTACACGGGAATCTTGTACTCCTGGTGCAGGCGCCGGGCCAGGCGGCGGACGCCGCGGGGTGGCTGGCCGTTGCCGGTCAGCAGCACGCAGTTGTACCGCCGCCAGAACTTGTCCTCCGACAGGCGGTTCCACTGGGTGCCCTTCTCCACGAGAAGGACGAAGTCGGCCGTGCATCGCCGGATCTCGATGTACTCGGGCTCCACGATGGACGGCACCGAGTAGCCCCCCTTGCCCAGCCGCGCGCAGTCCACCCGGTCGCCGTCGTCGCCCAGCACGAGCGGGCCCACCACGCTGCCCGCGTTCTCGGCGCGCACGTGCAGCTCCTCGCGCAGCGCCGCCAGCGCCACCTCCAGGTCCTCGATGAGCGGGTCGGACTCGTTCTGGCCGTCGAAGGTGTTCTCGTGGGAGTCCTTCATGGTGTGCTTGGTGCGGTAGTAGATCTCGCGCAGCGAGGTGGTGAGGTCGGCCCGCTGCAGCTCGGCCAGCGCGTCGGCCACCAGCACCGTCTGCATGAACTTCTTGGCCATGCCCACGTTGAAGAACGCTCGCTCCTGCTTGCGCTTGCCCAGCTCGATGATGCCGCGCTTCTCGTTGAAGTTGACGTTGGCCAGGCTGCGCACCGGGATCGCCAGCGTGGGGTCCTTGCTGCGGTCGGCCGCGGTGATGACCACGTCCGCCACGCTGACGAGCTTCTTCTCGACCGCGGCGAGCTTATGGGACCGGGCCTGGGCCATGCTCGCGCCTACCGCCTCGCGCGCTTCGGCGCGGCTCGCCGGCGCTTCGCCGCCGTCTTGCGCGCCGGCGCGGGCGCGGTCTTGCCCCGGCGTCGGGCCGGCGGCTCCGCCTCGGCCGCCGCCGTCTCCGCCGGCGGCCCCTCGCGCCCCCTGACCGCGGGCAGCGACGGCGCCTCGCCTTCGGGCCCCTCGGGCGTGACGATGATGGAGTGCGGGAGGCCTTCCGGCCCGCCGCCGTCCCGGCCCAGGATCTCGTCGGTGCGGGCGCCTCCGGTGCGCCGGGCGGCGATCTTCTGCAGCTGGTTCTTGAGCTTGTCCTTGGCCAGCCTGCCGCCCTTCAGGCGGGCGCAGGCCTCGACGACCTCCTCGATGTACAGCTCGAAGATGTTGCGCCGGCGGAACTCGCTCTTGGCCCGCTCGCGACGCCTCAGGAACACGCCGAGCCGTCGCCCGCACTCCTGCAGCGCGAGCTTGATGTCCTTGCGGATCTCGTCGTAGTCGGCGATGGCTTCCTTGGACTCGCTCGTGAACGGCACCCACACCGAGGCCATGTGGACGAAGATCACCATGGGCCCGGCCGGCAGCGCGCCCCGGGACTGGGCCACGCCGTAGTTCTTCCAGGCCGTCTCCAGGGCCGCCTTGAACGTCGCGCAGGCCGACTGCTGGTAGAGGAGCGGCACCCGGTTGGCGTACCGGATGACCCGGGCCAGCTCGTCGTCGTCCTTCGCCTGCTCCCCCTCGGCCAGCGGCGCGGCGGGCGCGTCCGCCGTGGCCGACTCCGGGCCCCGGCCGAAGGCCAGCCCGGCCTCGATGATGAACGGGTTGCCGCGGTACACCGAGGGGGGCCGCGTCACCGCCGTGTAGAAGTCGCCCTTGATCTGCTTGTACAGGCCGTGGAGGATGGCCCGCTCGCCGATGGGCGAGATGCAGTTCGAGGGCGGGGCCATGATCTTGGTGGCCTGGATGGCCTTGTAGAGGGCCTCGGCGTCCTCGCCGTGGATGTTCCGCGGCGTCGCCCCCGGGGAGAGCTTCGCGGTCTTGCAGATCTCCTGGGCCAGCGCCGGCGAGACCCGGCTGAAGTCGCCGGCCAGGAATCCCGCCAGCGAGTGGCTCTTGGTGTCGTGAAGCATGCGCAGGAGCACGCCGAACTCGATGCCGTAGGGGTGCGGCTTGATCTCGCGCGGCTGGGGCGGCAGCTCGTGGATCGTCCGCGGGTACGTCCGCGTGTCGCCCTCGGGCGTGTGGTAGACGAGGTCCACGTGCGGGTTGGCGATGGCCGTCTGCTCGAGGTACTCGTCGACCGAGGCGCGGCCCTTCTGGTAGCGGCCCTCGATCTCCAGCATGACCTGGGTGCCGCGCGGGTGCTGCCAGTCGATCTTCTTGTTCTCGAAGATCCGCGGCTCGTTCTTCTTGGTGTCGATGGAGACCTCGAAGAAGTGCGCGGCCGCCCGCGCCCCCGGGCGGGAGATGATCTGCACGGGCTTGCCCGTCGTGAGCTGGGCGTACATGCCGGCCGCCGAGATCCCGATGCCCTGCTGGCCCCGGCTCATGCGCAGCCGGTGGAACTTGGAGCCGTAGAGGAGCTTGGCGAAGATGGGCGGGATCTGCTGGCGGACGATGCCGGGCCCGTTGTCGATGACGGTGACGCGGAAGCGCGTCGCCTGGCTGGCCGGCGGCGCCGAGCCGTTGCCGGCGACCTCCAGCGTGACGACCACGTCGGGCAGGATCCCCGCCTCCTCGGCGGCGTCGAGCGCGTTGTCGACGGCTTCCTTGACGCAGGTCAGCAGCGCCTTGCGCGGGTTGTCGAAGCCCAGCAGGTGCCGGTTCTTCGTGAAGAACTCGGAGACCGAGATCTCCCGCTGGCGGGCGCCCATCTCGACCGCGGACACGACGGTGGCCATCACCTTCCTTGATACCAAATCCCTGCCCGCCTACCCTCCTTTTGCGTGAACGGCCGCCCCGGCCGGCGGCGTGGCGCCGGCCGCCGGCCGCGCGCCTACGGGCGCCTCCCCGTCCAGTCGCCGGCCTTCTCGAAGGCCGACGCGGCCCGGTAGATCGCCACCTCGTCGAAGTGCTTGGCCACCAGCATCATGCCCACCGGCAGCCCGTCGCTGAGGCCGCACGGCACGCTCATGGCCGGGTGGCCGGTGACGTCGAACGGCGCCGTGTTCGGCAGCATCTCGAACGCGCACTGGATGATCTCCAGGCGCGGCGCGTCCGGCGCCGGGATCGGCGTCGCCGTCAGCGGCAGCGTCGGCATCAGCAGCAGGTCGTGGTCCTGCAGCACGGCGTCGTAGGCGGCCCGCAGCACGCGGGCGAGGTTCTGGGACTGTGCGTAGTAGTGGCCGCGGTACTTGTTGAGCGCGTACTGCCCGAACAGCATGGTCGTCTTCAGCGTGTCGGAGAACTCGTCGGCCCGCTGCCGCCACGCCGCGTGGGCGTCGATCAGGCTCGTGACGTACAGCCCCTTCCAGTTGAAGCCGAAGCCGTTGCCGTTGAGCATCTGCCACGTCGCGCCCTCGACGGCGATCGGCGTCCAGATGGCGGGGCCGGCCAGGTGGAGCGGCACCGAGACCTCGTCCACCTGGGCGCCGAGCTGCCGGAGCGTCGCCGCGCCCTTGCGGACCAGCGCGTCGACGCCGGCCTCGGAGTTCGCGTGGCCGAAGCCTTCCTTCACCACGGCGATCTTCAGGCCCCGCGCGTCGCCGGTCAGCGCGCTCGTGTAGGCCGCGGTCCTGACGTTCACCTGGCGCGGGTCCAGCCCGTCGGGCCCGGCCAGCACCTCCAGAAGCAGCGCGTTGTCGGCCACCGTGGCCGTCATCGGCCCGGTGTGGTCGAGCGTGACCTCGATGGGAAAGATGCCGGTGTACGGCACCAGGCCGTGGGTCGGCTTCAAGCCATACACCCGCAGTAGGCGGCCGGGATGCGGATCGAGCCGCCCTGGTCGCCGCCGATGGCCATGTCGACCTCGCCGGCCGCGACCACCGCCGCGCTGCCGGAGGAGGACCCGCCGGCCGAGTAGCCCGGCCGCCGGGGGTTGTGCACGGGCCCGGCGGCGCTCGTGTGGCTGCCGCCCGAGAAGCAGAAGTACTCGCAGTGGACCTTGCCCGCGATCGTGCCGCCCGCGTCGAGGATGCGGGTCACGATGGTGGCGTCGACGTCGGGGACGTAGCCCTCCAGGCTGGAGGCGCCGTTCATCATCGGCACGCCGGCCAGGCAGACGTTGTCCTTCAGCGCGATGCGCTTGCCGCGCAGCGTGCCGGCCGGCGCCCCCTGCACCTCGCTCTTGTAGTACCAGGCGTTGTACTTGTTCTCCGCGCCCTGCGGCCGGTAACCGGGCGTGCGGGGATATCGCACGGGTGGCATCGGGTCGGCCATGGCCTCGATCGCGTGGTAGGCCGCCACCGTGCCGCCCATGGTCTGCAGGAAGAACGCGACGTCGGCGTCGGACAGGTGCAGGCCGAGCTGCCGGCCCGCAGTCCTGAGCTCGTCGGGCGTGGGAAGGTGCGCGCTGGCCATGGCATGTCCGCCTTCGGCCCGAGTCGCCCTCGCGCCGGGCCGGGTCGGTCCGTCGACCACAGGTGTACGGCACGGCCCCGGGCTCCGCCAGCCGCGGCGCGGCAGTCCTTCCGGCTGGACCGGCGCTTCCCCTACACTGATGTCTATATGCGGTCCCAGCAGCCCCGGAGTCTCCGTCGGGCCGCCGACACGATCTTCGCCATGGTCTCGCTCCTGCCGCTCCTGCTCTTCGTCTTCTTCATGTGGCACTTCGGCCGGCTCAACGAGACGATGGCCCAGGTCGGCATCCTGCTGGCGCTCATCATCGCCCTGCTCGGCCTGGTCATCTTCCGTCAGATGGTCGATCGCATCTCCGACCGCATCATGGATCTCAACCGCGTCGCCGGCGGCGCCCTGACCGAGGGCGCGCCGACGACGCCCGACTCGTCCGCGGTCGTGCCCGGGCTCGGGCACATCGCGGAGATCGGCGACATCGCCCAGGCCTTCAGCGGCATGCTGCGCGAGCTGCGCGCCTCGACCGAGCGGCTCGAGGATCTCGTGTTCAAGCTGGGCACCCTCAACGACATGGTCGAGATGGCCGCGCGCATCCCCAAGATCGAGGACCTCCTGGCCCACGTGCTGGACCGCACGATGCGCGCGGTCAGCGCCACCATCGGCTCGATCATGCTGCTCGACCGCGAGCGCCAGGTGCTCCGGATGGCCGTCGGCCGCGGCCACGTCGACCACGAGGGCCCCCGCGTCGAGGTGCGGGTCGGCGAGGGGATCGCCGGCAGGGTGGTGGAGCTGGGCGAGGCGGTCCTCGTCGAGGACATCGAGAAGGACCCGCGCTTCGCCAAGGTCAACGATCCCAAGTACGGGGGCGGCTCCTTCATCTGCATGCCGCTGCGCGTCGGCGAGCGCATCGTGGGCGTGGTGAACCTGGCCCGCAAGGAGAACCCGCCCGGGTCCTCGTCGCAGTCGTTCGCCTCGACCGACCTGCAGTTCCTGAACGCGCTGATGACGTACACCGCCTACGCCGTCGACAACGCGCGCCTGTTCGAGGAGGCCCGGCAGGCGGCGCAGCGCCTCGAGGAGGTCGTGGAGGACCAGAAGCTCCGCCTCACCCTCGCCCAGCAGCAGATGGTGCAGGCGGCCAAGCTGACCGCGCTCGGCGAGCTGGTGGCGGGCGTCGCTCACGAGCTCAACAACCCGCTGACGGTGCTGCTGGGCACCGCCGACATGATCGAGGCGGAGGCCTCGGAGTCGATCCAGCGCCACGTGCGTCTCATGCGCGAGGCCCTCAGCTCGGCCCAGTACGTCGTCCGCGGCCTGCTGACCTTCGGCCGGCAGATGCCGCTGCAGAAGACGCGGGTGGACCTGGCCGAGCTGATCGAGCGGGTGCTGGGGCTGACGTTCGGCGAGCTGCACGTCAGCGACGTGAGCATCCAGAAGGAGATCGCGGGGGGGCTGCCGCCCGTGTGGGCCGACGCCAACCAGCTCCAGCAGGTGCTGGTGAACCTGGTGACCAACGCCAAGCAGGCCATGGCGAGCGTGGAGGGCGACCGCCGCCTGACGATCTCGGCCAGCCGCGTCGCCCCCGACCGGGTCCGCCTCCGCGTCACCGACACCGGACCCGGCATCCCGGCCGACACCATCGGCAAGGTGTTCGACCCGTTCGTCACCACCAAGAGCGAGGGCACGGGCCTCGGCCTCAGCATCTCGTACGGCATCGTCCGCGAGCACGGCGGCACGCTGAGCGTGGACAGCCTCCCCGGCCGCGGCGCCACGTTCACGGTCGAGCTTCCCATCGAGGGTTCGCCGGCGGCGGCGGCCCCGGTCTCCGCCGCCGAGGCGCTCACGATCTGACCCGTCCCCACCCCGGTCCCCCGCCGCTTGACGGCGCCGCGCCGGTGGCCCCATCCTCGGGCCAACGCCGACCGGCACCCTGGAGGGACCCGATGATTCCATTCCGGATCATGCGCTGGCCGCACCCGTTCCTGCTCGCCCTCGCCGTGCTCCTCGGCGGGGCCCCCTCGCTCGACGCGCAGTCGGGGCCGGCGGGCCGCGCGGTCATGGCGTGGCACGTCACGATCGCGCCGAGCTGGTTCGATCCCTCCACGGCGCCGCCGCAGATCACCCCCTTCGGCATCCTGTACGCGCTGCACGACGCGCTGGTCCGCCCGTATCCGGGCCACAAGATGGGCCCCAGCCTGGCGGAGTCGTGGACCGAGAGCCCCGACGGCAAGACGTACGAGTTCAAGCTGCGGCCCGGGCTCAAGTTTCACAACGGCGATCCGCTCACCGCCGACGACGTCAAGTTCAGCTTCGAGCGCTACCGGGGCGCCGGCGCCAAGACCCTCCAGGACCACGTGCAGCGCGTGGAGGTCGTCAGCCCCGTGGTGGTGCGCTTCCAGCTCAAGGAGCCGTGGCCGGACTTCATGACGTTCTACGGCACCACGGCCAGCGCCGCCGGCATCGTGGTGCCCCGGAAGTACCTGACCCAGGTCGGCGACGAGGGGTTCAAGAAGCACCCGATCGGCGCCGGCCCCTACAAGTTCGCCAGCCACCAGCCGGGGATCGAGGTCGTGCTGGAAGCGTATCCCGGCTACTGGCGGCGGGTCCCGAACGTCAAGACGCTCGTCATGCGGAGCGTGCCCGACGCGAACACGCGGGCGGTGATGCTGCGCAGCGGCGAGGCCGACGTCTCCTTCGTGCTCGACGGTCCCGACGCCGAGGCGGTCAAGCGGGACAGCCGCTTCCAGGTCGTCGCCTCCAAGCACGCCTCGATCTTCTGGATCGAGTTCGCCGACCAGTGGGACCCCAAGTCGCCCTGGCACGACCGGCGGCTGCGCCAGGCCGTGAACCACGCGCTGAACCGCCAGCAGATCAACGAGGCGGCCTGCCTGGGCTTCTGCCCTCCGGCGGGGGTGATCGTCCCCCGGGTCATGGACTTCGCGCTGCAGGTCGAGCCGCCCGCGTTCGACCCGGCCCGGGCCAAGAAGCTGCTGGCCGAGGCGGGGTATCCCAACGGCCTCGAGGCCGGTGACTTCGTCGCGATCCCGGGCTTTCCGACGGTGGCGGAGTCGGTGCTGAACTACCTCAACGCCGTCGGCATCCGCGTGCGCCTGCGCGGGATCGAGCGCGCGGCGTTCTACGCGGACTGGAAGGACAAGAAGCTGCGCGGGATCTTCATGACCGCGGTCGGCAACTCCGGGAACGCGGCCAGCCGGGTGGAATCGTTCATCCAGTCCAAGGGCGCCTACGCGTACGGCGGCTATCCCGACATCGACGACCTGTTCCTGCAGCAGGAGCGCGAGCGCGACGTCAAGAAGCGCGAGGCCCTCCTGTTCAAGATCCAGCAGCTGACCATCGACCGGGCGATGTTCGCCCCGGTCATGGACCTGCGGGCCCTGATGGGCATCGGCCCCCGCATCGGCCGGCACACGATCACCGACATCTGGATGAGCCCGTTCCCGGCCTACGAGGACGTCGAGCTGAAGGGCTGACGGGCCGCGGCGCCAGGAGCCGTCCGGTGAGATTCCAGGGCCGGGTCGTGATCGTGACGGGCGCCGCCCGGGGCATCGGCGCGGTGACCGCCGAGATGTTCGCCGCTGAGGGCGCCCGCGTGGTCGCGCTCGACGTGGACGGCGCCGGGCTCGACGCGGTCGTGACGGCGATGACCGCGCGTGGCGCCGACGTCGTCGGCCTGAAGACCGACGTCACGTCGGCCACCGACGTGCACGCGGCCGTCGAGCAGGCGCTGGCCCGCTGGGATCGCATCGACGTCCTCGTCAACAACGCGGGCGGCTTCGCGGCGATGCGCACGCTCGAGGACACCTCGGAGTCGGAGTGGGACGCCATCCTGCGCTCGAACCTCACGAGCGCCTTCCTCGTGTCGAAGGCCGTGCTCCCCGGAATGAAGCGCCGGCGGGCCGGGCGCATCGTGAACCTGGCCTCGGTGGTGGCCCGCGGCGGCGCCGTGCGAGTCCCCGCGCACTACGCGGCGGCGAAGGCCGGCGTGATCGCCCTGACCCGGATGCTGGCGCTGGAGGTGGCGCCGAGCGGCATCACGGTCAACGCCGTCGCGCCCGGCACGACCGCCACCGACCGCGTGCTGGCCGCGCGCGCGCCGGAGGAGACGGCGCGCGTCGCCGCCGCCATCCCGCTCGGCCGGCTCGGCCGTCCCGCGGAGATCGCCGACGCCATCCTGTTCCTGGCCTCCGACGCGGCGCAGTTCGTGACCGGGGTGGTGCTCGACGTCAACGGAGGACAGGAGATGGCCTGATCGGTGGCCACTTCGTGATCGACCTGCCGACCGCGGGTCGATCAGGATCTGACCAGCCGCAGCCCCTCGCGTCGTCGCAAGGCATCGTCGGATCGGGCGTTTCTCGTTCGGCACGCCGGTTGCGGAAGCCAGCCTCCCAGCGTGACCCCCACGCGGCCATCACCTGGGAGCGACCACATGATCCGACGAGTCGCGAAGGCAACGGTCTCGGGCTGGCGCCCGTGGGCTATCGGCGCCGCGCTCTCGCTGGGCTGCGCGGCCTTCCTGTTCATCCGACGTGAGATGGCGGCCTCGCGGACCTTGATGGACGACTACGAGGCCTGGTGGCAGCACCGGGCGAAGATTCGCGCGAACGGTCATCGGCCGCCACCCCAGCCCGCCGACCGCTCCGACAACCCGCAGCTGTTCGTCTGAGACACACCGGCGGGACGGGCCGCGACCCGTCCCGCCCGTATGTCGAGCGCCGCAGGAGCGGCCGGAGGTCAGCGGGCCGCCAGGCGGGCGGCGTCGGCGGCCACGGGCCGGCCGTCGAGGGAATCGCGGAGCGC
>Ga0209382_10004234_pt1 | contig 19294 bp, 23 predicted proteins | sample SoiMetdeltSBSDD5_FD_187599 | JGI IMG/M metagenome (GOLD analysis project Ga0209382, IMG submission 187599) | Bulk soil microbial communities from a Populus tree surrounding site in Tennessee, USA - Soil MetaG P. deltoides SBSDD5 (SPAdes) (version 2) | ecosystem: Environmental > Terrestrial >... | reverse complement strand
CACGCCCCGGGCGCGGCCGACGGGTTCGACATGGACACCGAGCACACCCGCGCGGCCACCACCGTTCGCATTCCGGCCGCGGTGCATCCCCAGCCGGGCGGGCTGAGACTGTGGGGCCGGCTCACCAGCGGCGAAACCTGTTGGTGGGCACCGGCCTGGTATCACCCCGACGGCTGGCCGGTCGTGATCTGCGCCGCCGACGGCATCGGCTGGCAACGCCTGGAGTTGACCGCGACCGGATTCATCGACCAGTGGCTGGCCGGGCGGATGGACCTACCGGTGCTCGCACCACAGGCCCTGCCCGCCGACCGGTCACATCGGCCCGCCACCGACGGACCGCCCGCACCGCCACCACCCTCCACCCGGCAACGGGATCCGCTCGCCGAACTGGCCACGCTGCTCGGCCCACCCGACAGCGAGACCATCGCCGACTGGTCCAGCGACGAGCGACGCCTCGGCACCCGGCTACCGGCCGACCTCAAACGCCTGCTTGCGGCGTACCCCGAACTGTCCTTCGGCAGCATCTCCATCCCGCCGCCAGGGCAGGTAGCGCGCTACCACGAGACTCTCTCCAAGTTGACCCTCGGCGACCGGCCCGCCCACCCGAGCCCGGGCGGCCTGCTCTACTGCGCCGGCACCGAAAACCGCGACACCCTGTGGTGGGACACCACCGACCCCGACCCGGACGCCTGGCCGGTCGTGGTGGAGGAAGCGGGCGAGTTCACCCCGTTCCCCGGCACCCTCACCCAACTTCTGGTCCACACACTCACCGGCCGACCGCCGAGGCTCGCGGGCGGCACGGTCAGCGCACCACCGCGCCGGCCGCGATGACCAGCCCAACCCGTGCCCGCGACGGGGACGCGTCCATGCCAGAACACCCACCTCGCAATCGACCACGGCATCAGCCAAGCAACGCTGCAGCGCCGCCCTCGTAGGCGAACATGACGCCCTCCGTGCGGCCTGGCCCATGCCACGGCACGCAATCCACCACCAGCAACCGACCCGGATGACAGTTCCACACGGGCCTTACCTCTATTCAAGGTAGTCACTATCGTTCTCCTAGTGTCCTTTCTGCCGGGTGACCCAGCGTCAACAAACCGATATGGGCAACGGGAGGTGACTCCGACAGACTCGTGTCATGTCCTCACTGGGCGAGGGACAGCTTTCGGTTTGATGGCCGTGGCGTGTCTGGGCGGCTTCATCCTCTTGGCGGCCATAGCGATCCGCTCCGCGAAGAAATGGATGGCGGAGTTCCTGCGGCAGGCCGCTCGCCTCGGCCGGCGACAGGTAGACGATCCGGCTGGGGCGCCGGCGGTGGTCGTCGAGGCGGCACGGTCACACCGGTCGGTGCTGCCTCTGTACCACGGCGAACGAGGTGTCTGGATGAGCTGGCACCGCTGGACGGAGACGTCCGGAAGCAATCTGACCCGATATTTCGTTGCTCTGCCGGGCTCGTTCCCGGACATGAGCGTCGTGCGGCGTACCCGGATGGGGGCTTTGTTCACGGCACGAGGGTTGGGCCACCGGCGACGAGGACTTCGATCGCGCCTTTGTCATTAAGCCCACCGACAGCACGCAATCGGTGCGGGTCGTGACGCCTCGGCCGGCGTACGCGTTGACAGCGGGTGAGGTGCCGGAGTTCTTCATAACCGCAAACGTGATGGGGTATGAGTGTCGGCTCCGCGTCGGACTGGCGAGAGCTTGAGCCACGGTCCGAGCAGCTCAGCCACCTGGCACGACTGCTGACCTGATCCGGGCCGGACTCATCGACGACCTTTGCGGCATATACCAGCTCGCCACGTCCTGTTGAACTTGGCGGTACGGGAGGCCCCAGCAAGGTCCAATATGGACCGGCGGGTGTTGATGCCGGCCGCTGTGCGCTTGCCGGCCGCACGGCCGTCAGGAAGGCTGTGGCGGCGTTGTCAACGGCCAAGCCGATAAAACTGTCTGCTGACCCTTGTCGAACCGGCAACACACCACCGCACGCGATGCGTCCATGAGCCGACATCGTGACCGGCCAGATTCGGGCCGATCAACCGATGCCGATGTCGCGGCCCGTGTCACTGCACCGATGAGACCCAGCGGTATTCGACCTCCGCGCGCCAGCCGCCGCCCCCAGAGCCGTCGTCGGCGTGCGGTGGCGATCGCGTCGATGATGGAGTACACCTCGGCGTCGTGTCTGTGTGCGGGGAGCCCATCGTACGCGGCGTTGCGCGCCTCATCAGTGCTCACGGGCGGTAGTGTGCGCCACATTCCGGTCGCGCACGGCTTCGCACCGGGCCCATCCCGCCTAGGGCCTGGTGCGATGGGACCTAGAGACAGGCTCCGGTGCCGGGTGCGTCGACGTGGAAGGTGATCTCTTCTTGCGTATTCTCTTGCGGGCTGGTCAGCCGCCACCCCGCCGTGTGGCTACCCTCTGCCAGAAATTCGAGATCACGGCGATCTTCGGGCTCGCCATCGCTGACATCCACAACATGGACCTCGACAAAGAGCAAGCTCACGCCCTGATCTACGGACTGACGAACGAGCGCGTCAGCCAGCAGCAAATCACGACGATGGCAACCGACCTCGCAAATATGTCTACAGGGGGTGTCGTTGGCGTCGGACACGCGATTGCTGCCGGTCGGAGCGATTGGTCGCACTGGGCGAACACACTTGCGGACACGCTCCCTGGGGGCGCGGCGCAGAGCCTCGTTCGCACCATCCAGACGGGCCAGCTGGACACCGTGCGCCCGAACTTGAGTGGGAAGCAGCAGGCGGCGATCGAATAGGAGTCGGCGCCCTGGCAGGAGGGGTCACGCGCTTCGTATTCGGTCGGGAGGTGGTCAACGCTGCCCGGGTCGCGTTCGCTGATGCTCCAGACGACTTCCCGGCACATTTTGCCATTCCAGAGAAGGCGAAGCCCGAGGACGATGACGTCGAGGCTGAACCGAACAGGGCGCTCGCGGCCTTGGAGAACGCGGCGAAGGCGACGGCAAACTGGATCTCCGACGCCGCCAATGTCGTGGGAGCCAGCGTGGCGACCGCAGCGGGCACTGTGACGCGTCCGTTCAGAAGCGTCGACCTGGACGGCGACGGCATCCCGGACGCGCCGCAGGCGCTGACCGCGGTGAAGGGTGTGGGCGGAGCGATCGCCGGTGCAGCCGGCGCTGTCGGCGGGGCAGCCGCGTCGCTGTTCAAGACCAAGAAGCTGGGACGCCAGGGCGCTGGTGCCGACCCACGTCAGATCGAGGACACGTCGTCCGGTGACGAGGAGTAGGCGGCGCGGCTGCTGTGCCGTCCGGCAAGCCACGAGCTCCTCGAGCGCATCCACATCCACGACGACGAGACGATCGTGACTGGACCCCGGTTATTGGTCCACATGATCTGGTGCCCGTTTTGCGGACCGGACCCGATCATGGGGATCCAGTCAACGTGAGCGCCGACAAAAGTTTGGGGGGGTGCGTGTAGCTGACCTCACCGACAGATGCGGTCGCGCGCGGAGCCGTGCACGAAACGCCTGTTTGTGCACCAGTTTCCGCATCTCCTCGGCGGACGAGTTCGACGACGTGTTCGCCGGCTGGGCCAGGGAGGGATATGACGTGGGTCAGGGCAGACACCTGACCTCGCCGTGACTGTGGAGCCGCTTCAGACCAGGCTATTCGCACAACGCGCGAGCTTGGGCCCGACGCACCAGAATGCGAAAAGGATCATAAACGTGGCGGGCGATTCACTGCCTGTCGGAACAGCCAGCCAAAACGTTAGGAGAATAGGCCGATCGATCCGCTAGTAGCGGGATGCTACGATCGACTACACTGTAGTCATGACTGCTCCACGATCGGTCAGGTTCGATGAGGGCGTGCTATCCCGGCTTGACAGATACGTCAAGGAACACCCGGGCTCGTCCTCCTCATCGGTCGCCAACATGTTCATCGACGAGGCACTCCGCGCGGACGAGCATCCTGGGATCGTCTTCCGCACGGGTCCCACCGGCCGGCGTCCAGCATTGGCGGGTGGACCCGACATTTGGGAAATCATCGCGGCATTAAAGGCCATCCGCGACGAAAGCCCCGATCTCGACGGGGATGATCTGATCAATGAGTTGGCTGCGGTGACCGGCTTGAAAGCTGCCCGCGTAGGCGTGGCATTGCGTTACTACGCCGCCTATCCCAAGGAAATCGATGAGCGAATCGCCCACAACGCCGAGGTGGCCGAGCGAGAGGAGCAGCTGTGGGCGGCCCAACAGGCGCTTCTACGTCGACGGAAGCGCTGACCGGTCTCCTACTCGACGAGATGTACCCACCGACCCTTGCACGACAGCTACGAGACCGCGGCCATGATGTACTTGCTGCGCTTGATGTCGAGGTCGGCCTGGCCTCCAGAAGCGACGACGACGTGTTGGCTTGGGCGGCTCGCAACAACCGATGCGTGGTCACAGAAAACGTGAGCGACTTCGCTCGTCTCGCGGCCCAAGGCGCCACGCACGCGGGCATCATCTTCGTTTCCTCGCAACGTTTCCCACGCACAGGCGCAGGGCTCGTTCGTTTAGGCGATGCGCTTGATGCCTTGCTCGCTGCCAAGCAGCTTCCCGGCCAAGACGGAGTGATCTGGCTCGCCCCGATCGGATAAAGCCCATATCCAAAGCTGCCCACCAGAGACCCATGTAGCTCGACCTGCACTCCGCACGATTTCGCACAGGGGATCAAGGTTGGGCCTGACGCACCAGAATGCGAAAACGATCATTAATATCGCCGGTCAGCCGCTGTCAATGAAAAATGGCCAGGCCACATTGATCGCCAATACAGTTCAGGGCCAGCTGTAACCGCATCGGATGCGTCCATACCCTGACCTGCCATCATCAATGCTCGGGGTCGTGGTGTTCGATACCGACGGGCTAGACACGGCTTCGGCTTATGCCTACATCAGGGGCTGGTCGAGGGTTTCCTGCCGGTGCCGCGACACGATCGCGACGAGGTTCGGTATCTCCTGGAAGTACTCGGTGGTATCGAAGATGATCTCACCGTTGTGGCAGCGCATGAGGATCTTTTCCCCGTTGAACAGCAGTACCGCTTCCGCCGGATACTGACGGACAAAGGCGATGACCGCATTCAGCATCACCTCCCACGCGGTATCTTGCGCTTCCAGGCTGGCGGTGCCGCGGAAGCGGAATGTCACTGAAATCTTGGGCCGAAAGCCGATCTTGCCAGCATGCCACTGCACGTCTTCTTCCTGTTCCTTGTCCACAGGAGTGACGCGATGCGGCATGATATCCATCGCCTGGCTGCGCAGAAACGGGTCGCGTGGATCGAGGTCGATCAGCTCTGCGTCACATTGCCGGGCGAAGAACTCAAGCAGTTCTGCTTTCGTCAGCTCCTGCGCCGACTCAAACTCAATCTCCAATGCCACTGGGGTTCAACGCCCTTCTGGTTAGGGGAACAGCCATCTGGGAGTGCCGCCTTCGATCACGATAACCTCGCGCAAGCCCTTGATCGGCTTGCGGGCCAGGATGTCCTGCACATCGACCGCTGAGAACGGACTGTCCTGCAGGTCCAGCACGATCCGATCCGCCTGAAGGAAGCCGCTGTCACGATCGCGTACCTTCCTGCTAATTCCGCTTCGTACCTGATCGATGTTTGTGCTGTCCGGTGCGAACTGTCGAAGTACCTGCCCTCAATCTTGTAGTCCGGCTCCTTGCCGTTCCAGCGAGGAACGGGGTTCTGCTCCACGTCGTAACCGTGCCGGTTCCACACGTTCGGCCGGGTATTTGCCGGTCAGGCCGAGGATGCCCTGGGCGGCGCGCAGCCGGAACAGCACCCCGACGCCTTCGGAAGCACCGACACGACGCGATCCTCGTATTGCTTCGTTACCAGGAAGACGTGATGGCGGAATTCTTGTGGAATTGGCTGCCTCACGGCTCAAGGCGCCGCCTACCTCGGCATCGGTGGCGGCGAAGAACCGGGTCGAGCGCTCGACAGCCTCCACGTCACTAACGCCGATGCGTTGCGTGCCGTGGTCGCGGGGCTCAAGACGGCCCGGTGGCGTGTCGATCCAGGCGGCGATCGGGGCGACAAGCGCCGGGCCGGCCAGCGCTTTAACGGCGTCGTCGCCAAGTTCTACGACGTCGAATCCGGACGCAACACCGGATCTGTCTCTACTGGACGCCGTCCCTCAAGCTCATATCGATCTTGCGCGTCTACCGGAAGATCGGCAGCGGGCGCTCTACGACGCCTTTCACCTCGAACTGCGGTACAACGACCTCACCGGTCAGCTGGTCATCCGGGTCACGATCACCGGCGAGACAGCCACCGGGCTTGCTGCGGCGGTCAACGCCGCAGCAGGTGAGCCCACGGGCGGGCATGCCGGTCCAACACCCGATGATCTCTGTGCGGATGCTTTGCGTGCCCGGGGCGGGATTCGAACCCGCACGCTCTTTCGAGCAGCCGATTTTAAGTCGGCGGTGTCTGCCATTCCACCACCCGGACACGGGCCGATCGCTGCGAACCCGACCCCCGGGAGCACGATGGCACCATGCAACGTTAACCGGTTGAGCTACCTTGCCTCCATCGGGTTAGTGGCGCAGGCTCTAAGGTCATGCGGGTGATGAGCAGATCAACGGAGGCGGACTTGGTGGTGTCCACAAGGCCTACCCGCGCGACCCCTCCGCAAGATCGAAAGAAACGCATTCCGGCCGACCTGCTGATCTGCTCCGGATTTGCCCTTTTTGCTCTCTGGCTCACGATGGGCCTGTGGCCCGACCCGGACACCCGCACGCTGGCGCTGAACCCGGCTGACCAGGTGCTTGTGGAGTGGTTCCTATCCTATGGCAGCCGCTTCTGGAGCGGGGACTTCAGCCTTGTCACCGACCGGCTCAACGCGCCGGACGGGATCAACATGCTGACCAACGCGGGCACGATCGGCCTCGGTGTGATCTTCGCGCCGATCACCCTGCTGTTCGGGGTCTCCACGACGTTTGCCGTGCTTATGTCGCTCAACCTGGCGCTGACCGCGATCGGCTGGTACCTGCTGTTCGCCAAAACCTTCAAGGTCGCCCGCTTTTCCGCCGCGGTCGGCGCCTTCTTCTGCGGCTTCGCGCCCGGCATGGTGTCGCAGGCCAACAGCCACCTGCACATGACCGCCCAGTGGCTCGTCCCCCCGATGATCTGGTGCGTCGTCGCGCTGGCCCGCCTCGCACAGGAGCGCGGTTCCCGAACCGCATGGAAGATCATCGGTATTGGCGTCGTCTTCGGCCTGCTCGTCACCGCCCAGATCTTCATCGGCGAGGAGACCCTCTTCCTTACCGCGCTCACCCTCGTCCTCGTGACGGTCGCCTATCTAGCCTGGATGCGCCCGCCCCTCGTGCAGCTTGCCCGCTTCGCCGCCGGCATCCTGACCTCGGTCGCCGTGGCGATCCCACTGCTGGCCTACCCGCTGTGGCTGCAGTTCAAGGGGCCGCAGTCAGTGCCCAACGGCGTGTTCAGCCCGGACTACTTCATCGCCGACCTCGCAAGCTTCGTGGCGGTCTCGCCGCTGTCGCTGTTCGGCAGCGAGGAGGCGACCCGGCTGAGCACCGGCCCGGCCGAGTACAACTCCTTCTTCGGCTGGCCGCTGGTGCTGCTGTTCGTCGCCTTGACGGTCTGGCTGCGGCGGGAGGCGATAGCCGTGGCCTGTGCGCTCGCGGCCGTCGTGATGGCGGCGCTCTCCCTGGGACCGATGATCGTCGTCAACCGTGAGGTGACCGGCCTGGAGGGGCCGTACCAGATGCTGAAAGGCGTGCCGGTCATAGACGGTGCCCTCCCCCTGCGCTTCGTGCTGGCGGCGATCCCGCTCGTCGCCGTGCTGCTGATGCTGGGCCTGGAGAAGGCGAGAAAGTCTTCCCTTCCCATCCTTCAATGGGGGGTACCCACAACCGTCGTCATCGCGCTTCTCCCGGTCCTTCCCGCCCCGCTTCCCACCCAGGATCGCCCGGCCGTGCCCGCCTTCTACGCCGAGGGGCATTGGCGGCAGTGCGCAAGCGACGGCGACGTGATCGTGCCCGTGCCGCTGGCCACCCCGTCCCAGCCCGAGCCGATGCGCTTCGCCGCCGACCAGAATGTGGCCTTCGGCATGCCAGAAGGGTTCTTCATCGGGCCGTATGGCCGGTATGGCCGCGCGACCATCGGCACGTGGAAGCGCCCGACGTCCGCGCTCCTCGCCGAGGTGGCCAAGACGGGCAAAGAACCGTTGATAGACAACAACATGCGCGCCCAGGCGAAGGTGGACCTCACCCGGTGGAAGGCGAAGTGTGTGGTGCTGACGGCGCACCAGCGGCACGACGCGCTGCTGCACACCCTCGAAGCGTTGCTGGGGCCCGGAAAGCCGGTCTCCGACGCCGTCATCTGGCCGCTCTAATCCAAATAGGTCGCGGTACCCGCCGGATGACGGATCCGGTTACCCTGTGCGAGTGAGGAGTTCTAACCCAGTACTCGGCCGCATCGGCGCACAGGCGCAGCGGCCCGTTTACACGCTGCCCGGCGGACCGGCCGGTGCGCAGTATCAGACCTATCCCGGGACCCAGCCGAGCCCGGTGCAGGCGCGCTATGGCCCCGACACGATGTCGGTCGACGACGTCGTGGTCAAGACAATCACCCTGATCGGCCTGACCACGCTGTTCGCCGCGATCGCATGGGCGATCGTCCCGGTGACGGCGCTGTATCCGACATGGATCGCGGCGATGGTGGTGGGCCTGGTGCTCGGCCTGGTCATCTCGTTCGCGGGCGTCACCAACCCGCTGATCATCGGCGCCTACGCGGTGGTCGAGGGCGTATTCCTGGGCGCGGTGAGCAAGGCCTACGAGACGGCGTTCGCCGGGATCGTGCCGCAGGCGGTGATCGCCACCCTCGGCGTCTTCGGCCTGATGACCCTGCTCTACAAGTCGAGGATCATCCGGGCCACCCCCCGTTTTATGAAGGTCGTCATCGGCATCGCCGCCGGCCTCGGCGTCGTGATGCTGGTCAACCTGGTGTGGTTCCTCATCTCGGGCGACGCCAGCCCGCTGCGCAACGGCAGCCCGCTTGCGATCGGCTTCAGCCTGGTCTGCATCGTGGTCGCGGCGCTGATGTTCGTGGTCAGCTTCAAGCAGATCGAGGACGGTGTCGCCGCCGGGCTTCCCCGCCGCTACGGCTGGCTGAGCGCCTTCGGCCTGCTGGTCGAGCTGGTGTGGATGTACCTCGAGTTCCTTCGCCTGCTCAGTTACTTCGCCGACGAGTGAACACGCTTAAGGCGATCATTTCAGTGACCGCTTCGGCGACCGGCTCGGCCAAGCTTGCGCGCTTGACCGAGCTGGTCGTCAACCAGGTGTCGCACTGGTCGGAAGCCCGCTGGGGGCTGCTTGCCAACGCGCTCTACGACATCGTCCAAGGCATCGCCGGCCCCGAGCATCCGGTGCCGCGCCTGGGCGCGATAGCCCTGCCGGATCAGCTGCGCGTGGTCGTCGCCGAGCTGCTGCGCGACGGCGACGAGACCCGGATCAACTCGGCTCTAGATCATCTGGCATTTTTCAGGGGTACCCTCAGAGCCTCTCAATGATCATCGCCATGCCCTGACCGCCGCCGACACACATCGTCTCCAGGCCGAAACGCTTGTCGTGCCATTGCAGGGAATTGATCAGGGTGCCGGTGATGCGGGCGCCGGTCATGCCGAACGGGTGGCCGACGGCGATCGCGCCGCCGTTGACGTTGAGTTTCTCCAGCGGGATGCCCAGGTCCTTGTAGGACGGGATGACCTGCGCGGCGAAGGCCTCGTTGATCTCGACGAGGTCGATGTCGTCGATCGTCATCCCGGCGTGCTTGAGCGCGTTGTGGGTGGCGCCCACGGGCCCGATCCCCATGATCTCGGGGCTGATCGCCGTGACCCCGGTCGACACGATCCGGGCAAGCGGCGTGATCCCCAGCTCGCGCGCCTTGGTGTCGCTCATGATGATGACCGCGGCGGCGCCGTCGTTGAGCGGGCAGCAGTTTCCGGCCGTGATCCGGCCGTCGGGGCGGAAGACCGGCTTGAGCGCGGCCGTCCCCTCCAGTGTGATCCCCGGCCGCGGGCCGTCGTCCTTGGACACCACGGTGCCGTCGGGCAGGCTCACCGGGGTGATCTCGCGAGCCCAGAACCCGTCGTTGATCGCCCTCTCGGCCAGGTTCTGCGAGCGGACCCCGAACCCGTCCATCTCCACTTTCGACACGCCCTTGATCTGGGCCAGGTTCTCCGCCGTCTGACCCATCGCCAGGTAGACGTCGGGCAGGTCACCCTCCTCGCGCGGATCCGTCCACGTTTCCGCGCCGGCCTGCGCCCGCTCCTCGCTGCGCTTGCGCGCCTTCTCAAACTTGGGGTTGTGCCAGCCGCCGCCCACCTTCTCGGCGGCCTCCGGCGGAAGCACGTCCGAGTTGCCTCGCGCGTATCGCGAGACCATCTCCACCCCGGCCGAGATGAACACGTCTCCCTCGCCCGCCTTGATGGCGTGGAACGCCATGCGGGTGGTCTGCAGCGACGAGGCGCAGTACCGGGTCAGGGTCGCGGCCGGCAGGTGGTCGAAGCCGAGCAGGGTCGCCACCACCCGCCCCATGTTGAAGCCCTGCTCCCCGCCGGGCAGGCCGCAGCCGAGGTACAGGTCGTCGATGAGCTTCGGATCGAGCTGCGGCACCTTGTCAAGGGCCGTGCGCACGATGGTCGCGGTGAGATCATCGGCGCGCAGCTGGGTGAGCGAACCCTTGCCCGCACGGCCTATGGGCGACCTGGCGGTCGCGACTATCACAGCTTCGGTCATGTCCATCACATTACCTGCGGGTAACCGAGTTGGATGATCTTGTGCGCTATCTCGCTCAGGCGCAGACCTTCCTCACCTTCTCCTCGGCGGCCCGGGAGGCTGGATCATCCATGGCGAACAGGAACCTGCCGATGTCGTCACCGGCGGCGTCCATCGCCGCACGGCGCACCTTGACCTGCTCGTGGTACGCCGTCAGGGCTTCCTTGAACCGCGAATCGCCAGCGCTGGCCACATGCTTGCCCACCATGGTTTCCAGCTCGGCATACAAGGCCTTGAGGTCCGCCATCGCTTTGGCCTCGCGCGCCGGGTCCCCTTGCGCCTCGAATACCGCCGACCGCGAAAGTGCGCGCGACCTGCCCTGCAGCTCCTCAATGTCTTTGACGAAGGCGGCGCATGCGGCCGCCCTGTCCAGGCCAGTGGCTGGAGCGCTGGAACCGGTTGTGGCCGTGGGGGTTTCGCCTCCGGTGGGGCCGCAGGCTGAGGCACAGAGGAGGGCGGCGATCAGGCCAAGGGGCAACGCGGACCACCGCAGGACAGCAGGCGACACGCGCGCAGGGTAGCCGACCTACGCCAGTCAGGGGAGGCGAGGGGTGACGCCTGCGGCGTGGGCGACGGCCGGGAGAAGCGCATAGGCCCAGACGCGATAGCCGTCGGCCGATGGGTGGTAGCGGTCGCTGCAAAGCGTGTTGGGGTCGGCGCGGAACACCGCACCCGTCTCGGCGCCCAGATCGACCACCGCGCCGCCTGCCGCGTGCACCGCGCGCACCTGGGCACGGGCCACCCGCCGGCCGAGCCAGCCGACGATCTGGCGCAGCGGCTGGGCGATGGCGCGGGCGGCGCCCAGGTCGGGGCAGGCACCGACGACGACCTCGACCCCGGCGTCGCGCAGGCGGCGCACGGCCGCGCCAAGATATACGGCGGCGTCCGACGGCCGGCGCAGCCCGGTGGCGTCATTGGCGCCCACCAGGATCACGGCCACGTCGGGGCGCTCGCCGAGCAGGCATCGGGCGACCTGGGTGGCCAGATCCGAGGAGCGCGAACGGGCGACTCCGACGCTGGAGAGGATGACCTGGCGGCCGTCGGCCGAGAGCAGATCGGCGAGCTGGCCGCCGACGGTGTCGACGAGGCGGTCGACGCCCACGCCGAGCGCGGTGGAATCGCCCAGCAGCACGAGGCGCAGCGGCGGACCGCCGGCCGGGCCCACCTTTGCCCGCAGCGCCATGCCGAGCGAGGGCTTGGCGTAGCGGCGGCTCCGGGCCATGATCGCTTCGGCGGTGAGCAGGGCGGCGCCTCCGACGGTGCCGGCCACGAGGGTGATGGTGGCGGCCCGGAAGATCCTGCGAGCCAAGGTTCGGCTGGTCATGTCTGCTCCTGTGTTTCCAGGGTGGACGCCACTTCACTGGGGCGCACCGCGTCCCACACCCGGCGGCGCAGCTGCGCCCACCGGCCTGCCGGGCCGCGCTCACGCCCCGCCACCCGGACGGCGCTGACCTCCGTGCCGGCGTGGCGGGCCGCCTCGACCGCGGCCTGTGGCAGCGACCGTACCCCGGCGACGCCGGCCTCCGCTGCCTGTTGTTTGGCCATCGGCGTCCGCATCGCCGCCACCACCGTCGGGAGCAGCACGGATGCGGCCAAGGCATACCCGTCGGCGGATGGATGGTACCGGTCGAAGGAGAACATCCGGTGCGGCTGGGCGGCGAATGTGGGTCCGAGCAGTGAACCCAGGGAGACGGTCCACCCGCCGGCCTCGACGACCGCCACGGTCTGCGCGGCGGCCAGCTGGCGGCTCCACATCCGCGCGAGCCACCGTAGCGGTGGCTGGATCGCCTGCACTGCACCGAGATCCGGGCACGTGCCGACGACCACCTGTACGTCGATGAGGCACAGCCGCCGCACGGCGTCGGCGAGGTGCCACACGGCGGCGGCCTGGCCGGAGCGGTGGGTGACGTCGTTGGCGCCGATGAGGATGACCGCTATGTCAGGGTGCAGCTCCAGGGCCTCTTCCACCTGGTACATCAGCCGCGGTGACGTGCATCCGACGACCGCGAGGTTGTGCAGCTGGACCGGCTGCCGGAGGCGGCGGGAAAGGCCGGTGGCGATCAGCGCTCCGGGCGTCTGCCGCGCCCGGTGCACACCGAGCCCGGCCGCGGACGAGTCGCCGATCAGGGCCAGGCGCATCGGCTGGCCACCGAATTTGGCGCCGTAGAGCCCGTCCGCGCGGGGCGGAGGCGCCTCGGCCAGGGGGATGGTCCTGCGCGCCAGCTCCGCCTGGCCCAGCAGAACGCCGAGCGTGGCCGCCCCCGCGGCGGTGATCGCGCCGCCACCATACAGCGCGATCTTGGACCACCCTGGCTTCGGCGAAGTATTCTCGGTGGCGCGCATGGCACGAAGATTATCCGATCCGGGTGGCGTGACGATGGAGGCGAGATGGCTAGCACGATGCGCCGAGCGGCTGCTTTTACGGCCCTATGGAAGGCGCTGGTCTCCAACCGCGAGGGGCCATCGATCGGCACGCGCGTGGCGGCGCTGCCGCGCATGTTCTGGCAGACGCTGAGGGGGCGTTACGACGGCGGTACCCGGGTCATGATGATCCTCGGCGGGGCGTTCTATGTGGTCTCCCCGATCGATCTCATCCCGGATGTGCTCCTGGTGCCGGGGCTGCTCGACGACGCCCTGGTCATCACGTGGCTCGCCGGGGCGGTCCTGTCGGAGACCGAACGCTTCCTGAAGTGGGAGGATGCCCGGGTCCCGCGCGTGGTCATCGACGGAGACGTCACCTAACCGCGGCTTAGCGATCGTTTAGGCGCGCCATTACGCTTGTGCGGTGCGCTACTACGAAAACGTCGTCGAGCTGATCGGCAACACGCCGCTGGTGAAGCTGCGCAATGTCACCGAGGGCATCGGTGCCACCGTGCTCGCCAAGATTGAGTATTTGAACCCGGGCGGTTCGGTCAAGGACCGCATCGCCCTGCGCATGGTCGAGGCGGCCGAGCGTGACGGCCTGCTCAAGCCGGGCGGCACCATCGTCGAGCCGACCAGCGGCAACACCGGTGTGGGCCTGGCCCTGGTGGCGCAGCTCAAGGGATACAATTGCGTGTTCGTCTGCCCCGACAAGGTCAGCGAGGACAAGCAGAACGTGCTTCGCGCCTACGGCGCCGAGGTGGTCGTCTGCCCGACCGCGGTGGCGCCCGAGGACCCACGCTCGTACTACAACGTCTCCGACCGGCTTGCCCGCGAGATCCCCGGCGCCTGGAAGCCGGACCAGTACTCCAATCCCAACAACCCGATCTCGCACTACGAGACGACCGGCCCCGAGATCTGGGAGCAGACCGGCGGCCGGATCACTCACTTCGTCGCCGGTGTCGGCACGGGTGGGACGATCTCGGGCATCGGCCGGTACCTCAAAGAGAAAAACCCGGACATCCAGATCGTCGGTGCCGATCCGGAAGGCTCGGTCTACTCCGGCGGATCGGGGCGGCCATACCTCGTCGAGGGCGTGGGCGAGGACTTCTGGCCGCAGACCTACGATCGCACCATCTGCGACGAGATCATCGAGGTGACCGACAAGGAGTCATTCCACCTCACGCGGCGCCTCGCGCGCGAGGAGGGGCTGCTGGTCGGCGGCTCCTGCGGCATGGCGGCGATGGCTGCGCTGCGGGTCGCCGAGCGCGCCGGCCCCGATGCGGTCGTCGTTGTGCTGCTTCCGGACGGCGGCCGGGGGTACCTTTCCAAGATCTTCAACGATGACTGGATGGCCCGCTACGGGTTCCTGAGCACCGCCAGCGGTGGGCTGACCATCTCCGACGTGCTTGCCGCCAAGCGGGGCAACCTGCCCGAGATGGTGCATGTGCACCCCAATGACACAGTTCGCGACGCGATCGACATCATGCGCGAGTACGGCGTGTCCCAGCTTCCCGTCCTCAAGGCCGAGCCGCCCGTGGTCACGGGCGAGATCGCGGGCTCCATCGCCGAAAAGGATCTGCTCGACGCCCTGTTCACCGGCGGCGCGCAACTGCACGACTCGGTCGAGAAGCACCTGAGCGCGCCGCTGCCGATGATCGGCGGCGGGCAGCCGGTCTCCGAGGCGGTGGTGTTGCTGGAAAAGGCGGACGCCGCGCTCGTCCTCGTCGACGGCAAGCCGGTCGGCGTCATCTCCCGCCAGGATGTCCTCACCCACCTAGGCTGATCGCCGCCCAAATGGGCATTCAGCCCGCGCGTTGCTTCGCACCCGCAAAGCAACGCAGCATCGCACAGTTGGTCCGTCGAGTCGGCTTGCTCACCGCGTTGTCCAAGCGATAACGGACGAAGGCGGTGAGCAGCGATTTGACGAGGACTACCGAAATCATTGATCCCCTTCTCTGGCGCGATGCCCAGCACATCATCAGCCGGCACAACCGGCCCGACGACAACGACCGGTGTGTCTGGTGTGGACTGTCATGGCCTTGCCCGCCGCGGCGCTTGGCCGACTGCGCCGCCGCCGCTTCGAGCCGGCCATGGCGCGAGTCCTGGACGGCCCGCCACGACCTCAACGATCTGCGGGCGCTGCCGCGCTGGCGGATGGACAGGTTCCACATCGAATAACCGATCTTTCATCACGGATGGCCGCCATCGCGCCCCGCCGGCGCTGGCGATCTCCGCGCACCGACCATCGCGGAAATCGGCAAGCCTCCGCCGATTCCAAGCGCCACCGGCCAGGCGTGATCCGCGCGGGAAGGTGCAAGGGCGAGGGCAGTGGTCTCCCGGTTCCCCGCAGTTCGGTCACGGCCCTCGCCCGGTCTTTTTCAAGACATTTGTTGGGTACCCGCGAAGCCGCCGTGACATCCTGATGCGCGATGAACCCCCTCGTTGTCCTTTCCCTGCTGGCGGTGAACGCCACCGCGCCGTCGGCGCCGGTCCAAGTGCACATCCACACCGCCCAGGTGCAGGTCGCCGCGAGCGGTGCGGTGCAGGAGTTCACCGTGGATTGCCGCCCCGGCGAGTCGGTGCTGAGCGGGGGTTTCCGGCACACGGCGCCGGAGTTGCGGGTCCTGGGCAGCTACCCTTCAGCGACCAAGGCCGGTTGGGTGGTCAGCGCCGTGCAGCCGGCGCGGGCTCCGGCCGACCTGACGCTCACCGTGGTGTGCGCCGTGGGGGAGATCCGTTCCGCGGTGCGGGTGGCGACCGGTGAGAAGCTTTCGGCGTCGACGCGGTGCCCGGAGGGGTCGGTGGTGACCGGGGGTGGATACTCCTCAAGCAATGCCGCGTTCGTGAGCAGCTACCCGGCCGTGGGGGAGGGTTGGGCGGTCACCGCGGCCGCTTTGCCAGGCAACGAAGTTCCGAACCTCTCGGTCTACGCGGTGTGCGCCTCAGGGTCGGTGCGGCCGGCTGGGGCTGGGCTCGAGACGCTCGACGTGGCGGTGTCGAGCCAGTCACCCTGCCCGGTGACGCCGGCGGCCTCGGCCGCGTGCGTGTTCGGCCGGTCCGGGGTGAAGGAGGTGGCTTGCGAGGGCCAGCTCGTCGGCGGCGGCTTCGAGGTGGCCGAGGGGCAGCTGCCGCCGTTTGCGATCTCGGGTGCGGCGGTCGCCCGCGATGCGTGGCGGGTCACGGTCGACGGGCGGAGCTCTGACAACCGCCCGCTGAGCCTGCGGGTGATCGCGATCTGCGTGTTGTTTCCGGAGCGGGTGACCGATGGGCCGCCGGTCGGCCGGAAGCCGGTCTCCGAGCGCGAGGAGATCCTGCCCATCATCGCCAGCTCGTGCCTGGTGGCGGCGCTGCTGCTGGCGCTGATCCTGGTGATGAGCGCCCGGATGCGCAGCCGGCCGAGGCGGGGCCAGCAGGCGCAGGTTTCGGTGGCGCTGCGTTCGCATCACAGCAGCTTCCGCCTGGACGAGTTCCGGGAGGTCCGATGACGACGGTCCGGGAGCTGGTATTCGGGGATCACGCGGGGGAGGTGCAGGCGGCGGAGCGGTTCGCGCACGACGTGTCGATCGCGGGCGCCGCCGTTTCGGCGGTGTCGCAGGCGCTCGACTTCGAGGTGAGCGACGTGGTGGTGTGGGCGTGGAAGACCCGCTCGGCCTTGCTGGAGGCGGCGCGCGAAACCCATGCCACGCCGGGGCTGGTGCGTGAAGTGACGGTCAAAACCTATGCGCTGCCTTGGGATTACGAGATGCACCTGGACGTGCTGATCAACGGGACCAGGTCGGCGACGGTGAAGTTCGTGCTGTCGATCGCGCTTGAGATCACGGCCCTGGCGGCCACTGTCCAGAACGGACGCTTGACGGGGCTGGCGGCCGGGCGCTGCAAGACGTCGGCGCTGCTGCAGGCCGAGGGGCGCATGCTCGCGCAGCGCGAGGTGTCCTTCGAGCTGCCCGCCGAGGTGAAGGTGGGTGACGGCATCGCGTTGATCCCCGATGCCGTATCGTCGCCCGATGATCAGAGCAGCCCGGCCAGCCGATCTTGATCTATTTGCTTGCGGCATATGGGCTTTCGATCGCCTCGACGTGGTCGGTCGGGACTATCATGTGACGATGTTGCTGCGCGACGTCGAGCTCGATGATGTCGAGGCGTATGTCCGGATGCGCTGCGATCCGGCGATGATGGCCGAGTTGGGCGGCCCGCTGAAGCCGGAGGAGATGCCCGCCAAGGTCGAGCGGGATGTGGCTAGCGTCGCCGACGGATCGTCCTGGATCAAGATGATCGTCGTGGACGAGACGCGGCCGGAGGACGTCGCCGGGACGGTGACGCTCTGGTCGCACGAGGAGGGCCGGGAGCGCATCTCCGAGATCGGCTGGATGGTGCTGCCCGAGTTTCAGGGGCGGGGCCTGGCCAAGCGCGCCGTGGCGGCCGTGCTAGACGACGCTCGCGCCGACGGGCGCTGGGGATTGATCCACGCCTTCCCGAGCGTGACCAACGGGCCGTCCAACGGCATCTGCCGCTCGCTCGGGTTCACCCTGGCCGGCGAGCGCGAGATGCTCTTCAACGGCTCACTTTTCACGTCGAATGACTGGGTTTTTGACGCCGGCGTTCGTTGACCGGTTTCAGCTCTCGCAGCCGCTGGACGTGGCGGTCCTGCACGCCGCGGGCTCGGCTGAAGAAGTCGAGCAGGAGCCGGAGGTCGTCGATCGTGTATTCCGCGATCTCGGCGGCCGACTCGCGGATCAGCGGGAGCATCGCCTCCATCGCCTGCTGGGCTATCTCCGGCGTGGCCTGGACGATCAGCTTGCGCCGGTCCGCCGGGTCGGGGGTGCGGCTGATGTAGCCCGCCTTCTCCATGCGGTCGAGCATGGCGGTCACGCTGCCCGTCGTCAGGCCGAGTTCGGTGGCGAGCCGGCTGGGGGCGCTCGGACCTTTCTGCAGGAGCGAGTCCAGGCAGCGTAGGTCGGTGCGGTTGAGCCCGAGCAGGCGGGCGATCTCGTCGTCGCCGGCGTCGACGGAGCGCTGGAACGCCCTGACCTCCTCGCCGAGGCGCCGCTGAAGTTCGTTGCGAGATTCGCTTGACATTCGAGTATCTTGTCCTTCAAACTATAAGTATCTCGAAAGTCAAGATATCAGATTCTCAAGGAGTCATCGTGAACGACACGGTTGTGAAGGTCGAATCCTTCTCCGCCAATGTGCGCAAGCTCGGCGACTGGACCGATTCCGGCTCGTTCGAGGTGCGGGCGCGCAACGGCTACGCCCTGCTCGACCTGCGCTCGCCGCGCATACCCGAGGGCGACATCGTGGTCCGGGTGCAGGCCAGCCGCTCCGCCATCAAGCTGCTCGTGCCCGAAGACGCCGTCATCGATCAATGGGATCTCCGGATCACCGGTAGGGGTACCGTCAAGGATTGGGAAAGCCAGGGCAAGACCGGCCGCCGCATCCGGCTCGTCGGTGAGATCCACAACGGTGAGGTGCGGATCGCCCGCGGCGGGATCGCCATCCTGACCGCCATGTTTTCCAAGGAGTTCATCGAGGACTGCGTGCGGGCGCACCGGGAGGGCGGCCGTGTCACCGTCCACGATCCGGCAGCCCTCTAAATTGGACCGCATCGCCATCCCGCCGGAAACTAGGAGTCGTGCTTCTGCTGCGACGCATCCTCAGCCCGGCGGGATTTCTCCTTGTCGCCTGCTGCTTCCTGCTGCCGTTCCTCGGGATCGACTTCGACTCGCCGTTGCTGCGCGGCCGCGCCGGTTGGTCCGGTGTCGATCTCGCGGTCGGCGGCAACGCATCCGTTTCCCTGCATATCATTTGGTACACAGAGGCCGGTGAGCTTCGTCGCGAAGCCACGACCATCGAAGCGTTCTACGGTGCCGAGCGGGAGCAACAGTTCGTGCCGCACCGGTTCCTGCACAGCCAGGCGCTGGCGATCGCGGGTGCCGTGATGGTGCTTGCCGGGCTGCTGTCCGGCGTCCTGGCAGGCGAGCGCGTCCAGGCCATGGTGGCCGCGTTGGCCGGCTTTGGGGCAAGACCGTGAAGTTAAGCCGGGTTGCGGTGTGTCAAGGGGTGTCTGTGCAATGTAGAGGGTCGGTGTGAGCAGGAAGCGGAGCCCGGTGTAGAACGGCTTGT
>Ga0209382_10004233_pt1 | contig 19298 bp, 18 predicted proteins | sample SoiMetdeltSBSDD5_FD_187599 | JGI IMG/M metagenome (GOLD analysis project Ga0209382, IMG submission 187599) | Bulk soil microbial communities from a Populus tree surrounding site in Tennessee, USA - Soil MetaG P. deltoides SBSDD5 (SPAdes) (version 2) | ecosystem: Environmental > Terrestrial >... | reverse complement strand
CGAGGGCCACGCCGTGCCCGGCGGTTTGGAGTCATAGGAGACCACGAGACCGGCCAGCTCGAAGTCGTCGGGGTCCGGAAGGTCGTCGAACCTCTCCCAGCCCACGATCGCCGAAGGCGGGAACTCGCGGTGGCCTACCGGACGACCGGAGGAATGCGAAGGGCCACGGTCGGGAGCAGTGGACGGGCTCAACGTCCTTCCTGGCACCACCCGGACCAGCGACGCCGTGTCGGAGAACGGTGCCCAAGCTCCGTCTTGGACGCACGTGGGTCTGCGCTCATCACGCGCGCTGGGCTGATCCAGCCCGAGGACGGGACCGAAGTGCTCGATGAACCGTCCTGTCCTCTCGTACAGCTCCGGCCCGACGCAATAGAACAACTGCAGGACCCCGGAGCCGAAGTCGCCGCCGAGCTCTTCGGGAACGGCGTCGAGGTCGAGCTGGACGAACAGTCGCATGGCGCGACCACACTCCCGGCAGGCGGGCGTCTCCTCGCCAGCTATCAGCCACGGCACGCCGCAGAACTTCGAGCGAGTCTCGGCCGGTTCGCCTGGCATGACGACCGGCCGCCACGCCGCCCGGCGTCGCTCATCCATCCAAGGTCGCAACGCAGCGAGAAGACCGTCCCTCGTCCAACCAGCCATAGCGCGATTCTGCCCGCCTCGCGGACGGCCAGCTCGATCGACCCAGCCCGCGTGTCAGAGCACCGAACCAGATGGCACCTCGTCGATCAACTCAAAGGTCGCGGGTAGCTGCGGGTCGAGCCACACGGCCTGGTGTTCGTGACCGGATGGGAGCTCGAACTCGACCTGGTTTCGACCAGTGTTCAACTCCGGATGCAGCTGCACCAAACGCCATGGCGTGTCCGGGGTGTCGATCTCAGGGACGACGGTGACCGGCACTGGGATCTCCCCGCCATCGGTCGACGGGGTCGCGGCCGCGCGGAGATGACGCCGCTGACCGCACCGTGCCACCTTGAAACCGCTGGTGGGTTCCTGCTGCGTCCCGACACACCGAGCGATGTCCCTGACTCGGAGATCTGCACACCGGATCCACAGGACAGGCCCTAGCCCCGGGCGAGGGCGTGGCGGAGGCCGGAGGGGGTGTGGCCTGTCTCGGTGCGCAGGACGCGGCAGAGGTGGCTGTGGTCGGCGAAGCCGAGGTCGGCGGCGAGGCGGGTGAGGTCGTGGTCACCTTCGGCCAGGTGCTCGAGGGCGGCACGGGCGCGGAGGCGCATGCGGTGGCGGGAGATGGTGTGGCCGGTCGTGGCCCGGAAGCTACGGCTGAGGTGATGGGGGGAGACCCGTAGGGTGGCGGCCAGGTCCGGGAGCGTGCGGTCGGGGTCGGCGGCGAGGCACTGGCGTGCGGCGTCGACCAGGGCCGTGCGGGCGCGGCTCGTTGACGGTCGGCCGGAGGCGACGCGCCCGGGGTTGGCGGCCTCGAGTGCCGAGGCGACGAGGGAGATCGTGCGCTCTAGCAGCTCGTCGGGCATCTCCCCGCGGCGAGCGGCCGCCAGCAGCAGCCGATGCTCCAGGTCGACCCGCGGCGGGATCGGCAACGGAGCGGCTGGCAACGTCGGCTCGCCACCTCCGAGCGAGGCCAGCAGGCCGGCGTCCAGGTGCACCGAGGTGCAGTCGTCGCCGAGCGTATGCGGATGGTCATAGGACTGCTCGTCGCCCGGGTTGATGCAATAGGCGCTGGTCGAGTCGAGCAGCTGCGCGGCGCCGTTCACCGACCGGGCGAAGCAGCCCCGCCGCACCAGCACGACCGCGTGGTGACCGGCCTCACGGACGTCGCCCCGCCGTGCCTCGTAACGGCAGACGACGTCGGTCACTTTCAGACCGTCCCGGTCGAGCAGCACGTGCGCTCTCAACATGGGCCGGACACTTGCACACCGCGCACGAATGTCCAAGCTCCGGCCGGCGGCGTTCGGCAAGCTGCACCCGATGAGCCCGAACCGCACTGTCACCGTCTACGGCGCCTACGGCCATACCGGCCGCTTTGTCGTCGCCGAACTGCTCAGCCGGGGCTGCACCCCCATCCTCGCCGGACGGTCTGCCGACCGGCTCGAAGCCCTCGCGGCCGAACACCCTGAGCTTGAAGCGCGGCCAGCGACGGTCGGGTCGCCGGTCGAGCTCGACGACGCCCTCGCCGGCGCCGTCGCCGTTGTCAACTGCGCGGGGCCGTTCGCCGCCACCGCCGCCCCGGTGATCGACGCCGCCCTACGGGCCCGCATCCCCTACCTCGATGTGGCGGCCGAGATCGAGGCGAACCTCGACACGTTCACCAACTACGGCGACCGGGCCCGACAGGCGGGCCTCGTCGTCATCCCGGCGATGGCCTTCTACGGCGGCCTGGGCGACCTGCTGGCGACGGCGGCCATGGGCGACTGGCCGGCGGCCGACGAGGTCAGCATTGCGTACGGGCTGAGCAGCTGGGCGCCAACAGGCGGGACGCGGGCCTCAGGCCAGGTGTCGAGGAAGAGGCGAGGCGGACGGCGGGTCATCTACACGAACGGCGAGATGCAGTACCGCACCGACGACGCGCCACTCGCCGAGTGGGACTTCCCGCCGCCGCTCGGACGCCAGCAGACCGTCGCCGAGTTCACCATGGCCGACAGCGTGACCATCCCCTGGCACCTGGCCACGCCCGAGATCCGCAGCTACATGTCGCTCGCCGCCGTGAGGGACGTGACCGACCCCGACCTGCCGCCACCGAGCCGGGAGTCTGCGCAGACGTTCGTGGTCGACGTCGTCGTCCGTCGGGCCGGCGCCGACCGCCGAGCGGCAGTCGAAGGCCGGGACATCTACGCGATCAGCGCGCCGCTCGTCGTCGAAGCGACCGAGCGGGTCCTCGACGGGCAAGTCCACAGGACCGGCGTCCTCACCGCGGGCGAGGCGTTCGACGCCGAGGACTTCCTGGCCGCCCTGCCCGTCGCTCGGATCACGTGATGACGGCGAACGCCGCTGCCACCACCCGACTTGGACCGTCGCGGGCTTCCCGCGACGGTCCAAGTCGAAGATCGACCGGCGGTGGCGGAGGGTCGCGGGCCGGCCTGGTCCGGTGCGATTGGTCTAGCCCGGTGTGACTCACCTCCAAGCACGGGGTCGGGCCCGACACCGCCGCCCAGGTCGTCGGCGCCACCTACCGACTCCGCCGGCGCCGGAGCGCACCGTCCGGATCCGGTTCGACGTCGACCGTCCTGCAGGCCGGTGAGAGCGCTACCGACATAGACCACTCCCTGAGCGACACACGCCGCGCACATCACGAACGACCCCCGCGGTCTCGCGGCCGACCGAAACGCCGGCGATCCCTGGCGCATGATGTCGGCCGTGCGAGTCGCAGAGAGGCTTACGAGGCGCCGTCAGGCCGTGCTCGCCTTGGCGATCATGGCCATGCTGTCGTGCGGTGACGGCGGCGGTGGCCAAGACGACGCCCGCGACGGAGGTGAAGGGGGCCGTCGAGAGGAGGCCACGACGACCACCTCGACGACCGGGGTGCCAACCACCACGAGTCCACCGACCACGGCACCGCCGTCGACGATCCCGGCCGCGCCGATTGGCGAGACCGTCAGCAGCGGAGGCTGGGCAATGCTGGTGCACGGGGTGACCGATCCGTACGGTCCGGGCAGCAACGCCAGCGGGGATCGGGCAATCCTCGTCGACGTCGAGGTCACCCATGTCGGTCGGGGCGGCACCACGAGCCTCACGGCCTACGACAACTTCCAGCTGACCGGCGGCGTCGGGCCAACGCCTGGCGCGGACGTGCAGGGCATGCCCAGCATCGCTGGCCCGCTCGCCGGCGACGAGGCCCGCCGAGGCACCATGGTCTTCCTCGTCGACGCGGAGATCACGACGGGGATACAGCTCGTATTCCGGCCTGGTCTCCTCGAGGATCCGGTCGTTGCCGCCCAGATCTCGTGACCCCTGGCCCTGCTGCGGGGGGACTACGCCGAGGCCGAGGCCCGCTACCGCCAAGCCCTAGACATCGCCGAGACGGTCGGCGACCAAGTCGTCATGGCCGCCGGCTACCACCAGCTCGGGACGTTGGCCCAGCTGCGGGGGGACTACAACGAGGCCGACACCCGCTACCGCCAAGCCCTAGACATCAAAGAACGGCTCGGCGACCAACCCGGCATTGCGACCACCTACAGCGCCCTGGGTGCGCTCGCCGCCGAGTTGAACGATCCCGCTGCAGCGGTTACCTGGAACACGAGGGCCTTGGCGATCCGGCAGCGACTTCAAATCCCCGACGGCGTCATCAGCCTGAGGAGACTCGACGAGCTGCGAGAAGCGCTCTCGAGAGCCGACTTCGATAGCGCCGCGCTGTCTGCCCTCGCAGACAGCGACCTGCCAAACCTCCACCAGCTAATCGACGAATTCCGTAACCAGGTAGCTGCGCTGGACGACGACCCCTCTACTGGGGATTCCGCGGGCGCATAACCAGCGAGCTACCGGCGTTCGCACTCTCGACTGCTGGGATGGGAGTGTGCTGGGCGCTCGCTCGTTCATAGGCGACACGCAAGGGGCGGTTGCGGCGCGTGCGCTCGCAGACCTGGGCATCTCCCGCAGCGCCGGCGCCACCGAGATCGTCGAGGTCGTCGAGGTCGTCGAGGCTGGACCCTCGCCCGCGCCTGGCCCCTATCCCTTTAGACCTCGAGCGCGGAAGGTTCTCGAAGAAGCCGTCAACGTGTCCCTTGAGCTGGGCCACAACTACGTCGGCACCGAGCATTTGCTTCTCGCGCTCTACAGAGGTCAGAACGGTCTCGCAGCGCGGATTCTCGACAAGCTTGGCGCAGACCGGAACTCGGCCAAGGAGAAGGTGATCGAACTCCTGTCTGGATACCGAGGTTGACCCTGGGAGGAACGCGCACTGCTCGTGGGGCTGGGCGAGCCCTATCGCCGCTACCGGAACGGCCCTGCCGGTTTGGCTTCCTCGTGCTGTTTCGGCGGCTAGACCCAGATATGTGGCAGCGCCGCCCTACGAGCAGCCAGGAGCGAACATCGCATTCTCGTTGCTGCTCGGCTTGTTCGCTCTCGGCGAGTACGCCATGCGCGTCCGAAGTCGCCTCAACCGGAGCGGGACCAGGGCGGAACGATGGAGCCTCGTCATCGTCATCATTGCCGTCGTAGGAGGCTTGCTCGGCGGCCTTGGGTTGGCTGGCTGGCATGCGACGACGATCACCGTGGGTCAATGGCCCTTCTTCATCGTGGGCCTCGCATTGATGGCCAGCGGGATCTACATCAGACAATGGGCCATCTTCACCCTCGGTCGGTTCTTCACCGCCGACGTCCGGGTGCACTCGCAGCAGACGGTCGTCGACCGTGGCCCCTACCGATGGGTACGCCACCCCTCCTACAGCGGGCTGATCATCTTCTTCCTGGGTCTCGGGTTGGCGCTGACCAACTGGATGTCGCTTCTCGTGCTCGTTGCGGTGCCGACGGCCGGCCTCGTGATACGGATCCGCTCGGAGGAAGGCGCACTGCTCGCGGGGCTGGGCGAGCCCTATCGCCGCTACGCCGCGGCCCACCAGCGCCTGTTCCCCGGCGTGTGGTGACGTCGCTGTTGACCACACGAACGATGCCAGAACTCCAGTCGCACGATCAGCTCGTACTACGCCGAACGCCGGCTTCGAGCGCGTGCCATCGCTCATGGGAGTTGCTCCAGGAACCTCCGAACGGAGTCAATGAAGGCGTCGGGCTGATCCCGGTACACACCGTGGCCGGCGTCCGCAATGACTTCGAGCCGCGCGCGAACTCCGATTGCCGCGACGATGTCAGCCGCGTCATCGGGCGTCGCCGCCGGATCGCTGTCCCCGGTCATCACCAGGACCGGGCGGGCGATCTCTCGCAGGCTGGGCAGCAGGTCGTCCGAACCCCGTCCCAACTCGACGAGGTGTGCCACTACACCTGGCGCGAGCGGCTGGGCACGAGCGAGCTCGTTGTTAGAGCAAGGGCGGCGGACGAGCAGGGGCATGCACAGTCGGTGGTGTTCCGCCTCAGCGTGCGGGCGGTGTGGTGCGACCTGAGCGCTGCCCGGGTCCACGGACCTGGTTGTACGACCACGTCACGAGAAGTCCGGAGCCGATCCACACCGAGACGAACAGCACCGCTCGTCGCCCAGCTCGCCAACAGTGATCCCCACAACGCCGCCGCCGGCAGCACCGAGCAGAAGCCGATCTGCAGGCTGCGCACGCTCACGAACCAGGACGGCACGACCGTCCTCGACGGCACCGCGCTCGTCTACCAGGAACCGCTCGCGCACCGGACGTCGACCACGTGACCTGATCCCGCGCGGCCGGGGGGCCAGGGCGGCGCAGCGCGGTTCTCGACGACTTTCTCCAGGTCGCCTCCAAGCTTCCAGGTGATGGGCCACAGTGGCCCTAGGTTTCATGAGCCCTCGATCTTCGAGGAAGGAAGGTTGGCCCACGCTGATCCCGAGGAGAATCGCTATTTCTCGACTGGCTGGTCCTCGTCCAGGAGGCCGTTGGCGGCGGCGAGCGCGGTCGCGGTGCGCACAGCCTCCTCGTACACCGCCGCGAGGTGGTGCTCCGCGGCGGTGTCAGGCGCTAGTGGTAGGTCGCCGAGAGAACGGGGGAGGGCGGCGGGATCGGGGGTGGGGTGGATCCGCTCGGGCGGCGTGGGCGAGTAGTCCCCGTCGCTCCAGAACGAGGCCATCGGACGGCGGGGCTTGCGGCCGGTCTTCCCGCCGGTCTGGGTGCCGTTCTTGGTGCTGCGTCGCTTGGGCCGGCTCATCGGATCACCTCCATCTCACGTTCGGGGCTCTCGTCGATGACGGCGTCTGGGCGCAGGCCAAGCGCGGTCCGCAGTTGCTCGGGGCTGAGGTCGCCCACAGAGCTGCTGGCCGGTAGCACCAGGTCGGCGATGCGGCGTTTGCCCGCGACGACCTCCTCGACCCGCTCGTCGACGGTGCCCGGACACACGAGACGGTGGCTGACGACGGTGTTCACCTGGCCGATGCGCCACGCCCGGTCGCGTGCCTGGTCCTCGACCGCCGGATTCCACCAGCGGTCGTAGAGGACGACATGGTTGGCGGCGGTGAGGTTGAGCCCCGACCCGCCGGCCTTGATCGACAGCACCAGCGCGCCGGGGCCGGTGCCCTCCTGGAACTCGCGGACGATGCGGTCGCGCACCCCGCGGGAGAGCCCGCCGTGGTAGCAGGCCACCGGGATCCCCGTGTGAGCGGTGAGGTGCTCGGCTAGCCGTTCGCCCCAGCGGGCGAAGTGCGTGAAGACCAGCATGCGCTCTCCGGCGGCGAAGACGGTGTCGACCAGCTCCTCGAGCCGGGCCAACTTGCCCGAACGCCCCTTCAGCAGTCCCTCGTGGTCGTCCTGGTAGGCCGCAGGGTGGTCGCAGATCTGCTTGAGTGCGGTGATCGCCGCCAGCACATGACCCGTCCGGGTGGCGCGATCATCCGAGTCGAGTGCGACGCCCAGCAGGTCGTCGAGCACGGCCTGGTAGAGGCCGATCTGCTCGGGCGTCATGCCGCAGTGGTCGAGCTCGTCGATCTTGTCGGGCAGCTCGGCGGCGATCTCGGGCTCGGCCTTCGTGCGCCGGAACACCAGCAGACCGTTGAGCGCCCGCAGCGCAGCTTCGCCCGCGGAGCTGTCCTTGCCGTTCGTCTTGCCGAGCTGGGCCACGAACCCCGCCCGCGGACCGACCAGGCCCGGGTTGAGGAAGTCGAGGATGGCCCACAGGTCACCGAGGCCGTTCTCTATCGGTGTGCCGGTGAGTGCGAGGCGGGAGCGCGCTGGGATGCGCCGCAGCTCCACGGCGGCCTCGCTGGTCGGGTTCTTGATCGCCTGGGCTTCGTCCAGGACGACCCGGTTCCAGTCGATCGCGGCCAGCGCGGCGACGTCGCGCACCGCCGTCGCGTAGGTGGTGAGCACGAGATCGGTGTCGTGCATCAGTTTGGGCAGGTCCTCGGTGCTGGCACGGGCCGGACCATGGTGCATGTGCACGCGCAGTCCGGGAGTGAAGCGGGAGGCCTCGGCGCTCCAATTGCCCAACACCGCGGGAGGGGCGATCACGAGGACCGGCTGGTCACTCCTTCTGGCCAGGAGGTGGGCCAAGACGGTGGGCGTCTTGCCCAGGCCCATGTCCATCGCGAGGCAGCCGCCCAGGCCGACGCGGTCGAGGAAGGCGAGCCAGCCACGTGCTTCGGCCTGATACGAGCGGAGCTCGCCGACGAACCCCTCGGGTGAGCCCAGCGGTGCAGGTGGACTGTCGGACGCCCCGTGGACCAGGTCGACCGCCCAGCCTGCGCCGTCGACGACGACCGGACCGGACAGCGAGCGCTCCTCGAGCCCGACGGCGTGTCGAAGTATGGCCGCTCCCGACAGCTCGGTCGTGCCGGCGTGGTGGGCGATGGCCTCGGCGGCCGCGTCGAGGTCGGCACGGTCGAGCTCGACCCAGCGGCCCCGGGTCTGGAGGAGCGGCCGGGCCTCGGCCGAGAGGCGGGCAATGGCGGCGGCATCCAGCTCGACGTCGTCGAACAGCACCGACCACCGCACACTCGCCAGCTGGTGCGCTCCCACTCCCGCAGGTGTCGACCCGGGGTCGGCCTCGAGCCGCAGCCGCGGTGCGACGCGGCGGCCCGTCGCCACGGCGGGGATCCGCACACCGAATCCAGCGGCGACGAGCACCGGCCCGGTCCGGGTCACCAGGTCCCAGGCTTCGTCGGGCCCGAGCACCACCTGGCCACCCCGGCCTGACAGGCTCAGGCGCGGCATCAGGTGGCGGAGTCGCCGCAGCTCCGCCTCGATCTGTTGTGCCTTGGCGCCCCCGACGGTCGCCAGCACACCCTCCAACGGTCGTGGCGTGCGATTGCCCACAGCGGCATCGACCGCGAGCAGCCACCCGCCGTCTGCTTCCGGAGGCTCGAGTCGGACCGAAAGTCGTACTTGGCCGCTGGCCAGGACGGGCGATGCCCAGCGTTTGAGGTCCTCGGCCATCTGCGTCGCCTGGTTCGGGGCAGCGGCGAACGGAGTGCCGTCGAGGCCGGCCAACACCGCCTCGGAGAGATCGCGTCGGCTGCGGGCGATCGGAGGGGTGGCCGCCGTGACGAGCCGCGCCGCGCCCACCCTGCACACAGAGTCCACCCCGGCGCTCAGCACCATGCGGCACACACGCTCGGGGCTGATGGACTGGTCGAATGCCCGGACCGGACCGGGCATGTGCGAGGCCAGCCGCGTCAGCCGGGCGTGGTCGACCACCGCCGGCACCCACTCGACGGCATACGAGGCGCTGGCCTGCCGCCGTTTGCTGGCGGGCTTGGCGTGGACTCGGCGAAGCGTCGGCACCATGCGGCCCTCGGCGACGAGCTCGGTGGCCCAGGCCGCGATCTCGCCCAGCCAGCGCACGCTCGGAGCGGCGTCGGCCGCCAAGGCTCCGGCGCCGACCCCGACGAGCCAGCCGAGTGCCTCGGAGAGCGGCGCTGCGCCGGCCAATCCGCTTCGGCCGGAGGGGATCGGTGGGCCCGGGTGCTCGGCCCAGAAGATCGAAGCTGCGCCGGCCGCGTCGACCAGCCGTTCGAGCTCGTCGCGGCCCCCAGTCGCCCCCGACGGGCTTCCCGCCCAGACCACGACCTGCCCAGCAGTCCACGAGGCCTGTAGGCGCAGAGTCGGCGGTGGTTGATTGTCGGACCGCGCCGGATCGCTGGTGGATCGCCCGGCTTGGCGGGATCGTCGGCGTGGGTCGGGCTCCTGCGGCGCGAAGCGGCCCAACGCGGCCTTCAGCCGGTCGCGTTCCGCGGACAGATCGGCGAGGGCCTGGGTCCGCTCGTCTCGGCTCGAGCGCTGGAGGGCCGCGATCGATCCCTCGGTGTCCGCGAGGAGGCTCCGCAGCGTCGCCTCCCAGCGCGGGAGGTCGGCCTCGAGCAGACGCACCTCCTCGGCTCTCTCCTCGGTGAGGTTGGACGCGACGAGCGTCGCGAAGGTGGTTTGGTCCAGTCTTCATCTCCTGGTCGGTTCGATGCCTCGCGGTCCCAGGGCGCGACACCAGTTCGCATCGACGGCATCCGCGAGACGGCCATCAACCCGAAGGGACGACCAACTCACAGCATAAGGCCCAGCCGCCCTGGAATTGCACAGCCACTCCCCCGGTCGATCGGGCGCCCATTGATCTCGATTGCGCCGGGCGTCGAGAGAAGCCAGGGTCGGAGGCGCTGCAGCGCGGCGATGTCGACCGTGAACTGTCGACGGCGGCGGGCGAGATCCTGGAGGCGCTGGTGGCAGGCGGGCCGGCCGAAGATCTCGACGACTACGCGGCCGGCGCCGATGCCTGCGAAGCGTTCCTCGTGCTGATGCAGACCGGCGCTGAAACCCTGGGCGACTTCCATGCGGTAGACGCGATCCAGTCCTTCCTGGCCAGCGACGTTGATTGGGACGCGAGAGCGACACGGGGTTGGACGGCATCCCGTCGCGAGGCCATGGAGTCGCGCTGTGACGAGATCCTGGGTCGGGACGGGTGGGATGATCGCATCGCTGTCGCGCTCCTCTCCGATGATCCTGCGGAGTTCTGGCGCGCCGAACGGGCGGCCCGTCGGCGCGGGATCGACACCTTCGAGATCCACGTCGACAAGTCCGACGAGATCCAGTCCATGGATGGTCCTGGTTCCATGCGTGGGAGCAAGCTGACGCCGCACGAGCCGAGCAGCTCGCCGAGCTCGCCCGCACGCTCCTTCCCTTGGATGAGATCGCCACCGGGCCAGCTGACGCACTCGGGGTCGCGCACGTGGGCATCGATTGGACGCTCCAAGCCCCGCGGCACCACCCCGGCGGCGGGGCAGACCTGGTGTTCGTCGGGCTGGAGAGTCCCGTCGTGCGAAACGGAACATGTCGCTGAACGTGCTCGAGGAGTGGCCTCGATCAGCCTGGCCACCCGAGGCGGCGGCCATCGTCACCGGACCCGCCGCCAGCGACCCGGACCTCAGGACACGGGAGCTCGCCGCCGACATCCTCGCCCAAGGGTGACTCGCCAGGGCCGGGCTCCGCCGCTCGTCCCACTGATGGGGGCTCTCGGGGTCAAGGCTGCACGAGGAGGAGGATGAGGGCGAAGTGGCACGCGCTGGCGCCGACGACGAAGGCGTGCCAGACCTCGTGGTAGCCAAAGATCAAGGGGTGGGGGTCGGGTCGCTTGCGGGCGAGCACGACGGCGCCGACGGTGTAGAGCACGCCCCCGGTCACCAGCAGAGCGAGCTCCACTCGGGAGAGCTGGTGGGCGAGTTGCGGGGCCGCTATGGCGCCGAGCCAGCCCAGCGTGAGGTACAGGGCGAATCCGAGGCGGTGCCACCGGTCGAGGCGCAAGGCGGTGATGAGCACGCCGATAGCTGCGCCGGTCCAGGCGAGCAGGAGAAGCGTGATGCCCCAGGGCGGTCGTAGCGCGAGCAGGGTAACGGGTGTGTAGGTGCCGGCGATGAAGACGAAGATCATGGAGTGGTCGAGATGCTTGAGGAGGCGGTGCGCTCCGACGGACCATTGGCCGAGGTGGTAGATCGCGCTCACGCCGAACAGCGCCGTGAGGGTGGCGGCGAAGACGCCGGCGCTCACCCGTGCCTCCGCGCCGCGGGCGCGTGCGACGAGAGTGACCCCAGCCGGGATCGAGACGAGGAAGGCGATCTGGTGGAGGCGACCTCGTAGGCGCGGCTTGGGTGGGTGCAGATGCTGCGTCGCAGCAGGTTAGACGAGCTGTTCCCGCTTCAGTGGCACCCCTACTTCGGTCGTCGCACGGACCTTCTGCGGGTTGGACCGCACGGATCCACACGTCCGACCCTCGTGCAGGTTGCCCGGGTTTGGTGCTGTGTCATTGACCAGCCTAGCTAACGGTTGTAGGTTCCTGTTAACTAGCTGAGGATCGAAGGCACCCATGCGGGAGGCGATGTTGGCGTTGCTGGCCAAGGGCACGAACCTCGGTCGAGCCACTTGCCATACACCTTCACTGCGTCGACCGTTGCCGCGGCGGCGGAGTTCGGTGCGGTTGCCGCCCGTGATGAGTCCGTGACCATCACGGCCCTCCGATCGCTATGACCGCCGTTCTGCCGGCTCCGTCAGCCGCCGGTTCAGCACCCTAAGACACGGCGATTGGCAAGCCCTTAGCGATACCGCATCTCCGGCGTATCGGCGACGAACGCGCGCGAGGCCGGAGCCGCCTCGGCCAAGAATCCAAGAACCCGTCATCCAAGACGGGCGATGTGGATCGGGTCAACCGGGCGACGGGCGAGGTTTCCAACCGCGGCATTCTCGATATTTCGGCGGGGCAGCCAACATCTGGCCGCGCCGCGGGGGAACCGACCGGGAAGCACGCTGTCGTCGTTGTCTCCTGCTGCCCGTCATCGCCGTCGTCACGGACAGCTGTGCTAGGTCAGCGGTCGGATGGCGATGAGTTGGCCGATGTTGGCGCTGGCCTGGCTGGCGGTTGCGGTCTGTGTTCCCGAGCTGCCGGTGGTGGTGAGCAGTGTGTCGGCGGCCTCGAGACTGATCTTGTTCTTCCCTGCGTTCTGGAGGATGTCTGCTTGTTCGATCATTCCGGGTGGTGGCGTCGTTGCGGGGTTGCCGACCGTGCCGAAGAAGCCGATGAGCAGCGCGCCGGAGACGGTTGTGGAGAGGGCGGGTGCGGTGATCGAGGTTGAGGCCGGGTTGGGTTGTCCGCTGGAGGCGTCAACCGGCGTGGTTGGGTCGGCGCCCTGGTAGGCGGCGATGACGCCCGCCGCGCTCATGCTGGCGGAGAAGCTCCACGTAAACGACGAGGGCTCGGTAGCGGTCGCGATTCTGATGTAGATCGCTTGACGCATCGCGGAGGTGTTCGTGTCGACGCGCACGACGGTCCATCCTGGTGGTGGCGTGATCGTGGGCGTGCCGCGGACGTCCACCGCTGCGACCAGGAGGTTGCCTGTGGTGATGCCGGCTGGCGTGGGGATCGCAAGGGTCGAAGCGCCCCTCGTTACCTGGGACGCCGCTGATCGGAACAGGATCGTGCGCAGGGCGGATGCCAGGGCCGGCGCGGACTCGTGCCCGGCGAGATCGACGGCGGTCACCTGGTAGTAGGAGGTGCCTGCCGGGGCCGACAGGTCTCGGTACTGCGACCCGGTGAGCAAAACGCTGTTGAGCTTCGTGAACGGCCCGGACGGTTGTGCGCTGCGGTACAGGTTGTAGCCGGCGAGGTCCGCCTCGCTGTTGTCCGCCCAGTCGAGGTCGACGCTGATCGTTGTGACGTTGGTTCCGAGGCTCGTCGGGGCGGCTGGCGGCGTGTCGGCCGCGGCGACGTGGATGGTGAGCCCGTCGCTGGAACTGAGGGCACCGTCGTCGGCGATGAGTCGCAGCGTGTAGTCGCCTGTGGTGGTGAATCCCGATGCGGTCGTGGTCAGGGCGCTCGCATCCCCGAAGCTGACGGCGGCCGGTCCGTTGACTTGGTGCCACGTGTGCGTCGTCGTGCCGGGCGGGTCAGGCAGCCCGTCGTCGCTGACCGTGCCGCTCACGTTCACCGAGCCGGTGGGTTGGGTGATCGTCTGATCGGGGCCCGCGTTGACGACAGGGGCGGTGTTGCCACTTGCTGCGGTTCTCAGCTCGAAGATCTGGCCGTCGTTCTCGGCGGGATTGGCGCCGTTGTCGGTGTTGCGGTCGACGATCCAGTAGTCCTTGCGGACAGGATCGTCGCTGGCGGGTGCTTGCGCGAGCCCCGAGATGTAGCGCATGCCCGGGATGCCCGAGGCATCGATGGTCTGGACGAGCGCACCGGTCTTCGTGACTTCGTAGATCTGCTTGGTGAGACGGCCGCCGACGAGCAGCGTGTTGTGAGCAGGGTCGGAGCTGAGGCCTTCGATGTCGGTGGGGCCGTACTGGCCCACGTCGAAGTGGGTCATGATGTCGTTGCCGTTGCCGAAGACGCCGTCGACGGGGTTGATGTCATAGACCTCGACGTTCACGCCGTCGATGAAGAACAGGTGACCGGTGATGGGGTCGTACTCGGGGTCTTCGGTGTCGAAGCTGCCGTACTGAGTGGTGTCGATCGACGTGACGAGGTCGTCCGCGGTTCCGAAGCGCAGATCGGGTCCGGGTTTGTCGATCCAGATCTTGCGGGCGCTGTCGTCTGAGATGAACAACGTCCTGGAGGCCGGGTCGAATCCCAGACCGGTGGGCTCCTTGGAGAAAGCGGGCGCCGGCAACCACGTGGTGCCGGTGTCGGTGACGGCGCCGGCTCTGGTTACCTGCCAGAGGTTCACATTGTGGTAGCCGGCACCGGTGGTCTCGTCGACCTCGGAATCCACCACTTCGAGGCGATCGGCCGTGGGGAGGTAGACGATGCCCGACGGGTCGGGGCTCGCTGGACTCCAAGCCGAGGTGGCGATCCGCTGCACCAACGTCGCACCTACTACCGAAGCGGTGCCGGCAGACGCGATCGTAGAAAGTGAGGCTTCCATCACACCGCCCAGCGAGAGCTGACCGCCGCCGTCAGCGATGTAGAGATGCTGGGTCCCGCGATCGTCGGTGCTGTCGGCGCTGGGCGCGAACGTGAAACCCTGCGGGTCGGCGAGACGCAACGGCGAGAGGTCATAGCGGGCTCGCACCGCCCCCGAGCCGTCCAACCCGTACAACAACTGCTCCCTAGGGCTACCGACGTAGATGAGACCGTCGGCGGGATTGAACGCCAAGCCCCGAAGCAGTGCCGCACCTCCGAGCCGTCCCAGCGAGATTCGAGTGACACCTCGAGCGGGATCGCCATCCCGGACGCGAACGATCGTTCTCGCCGTCGAGTCGAGTATCAGCAAGCCCCCCGATGCGTCGAACCCCGCTCCGGCTGGGCCGCTCAGCCCCGCGACACCGAGTGACACCCGGCCGGGCTGGGGCGCGAGCACGGACAGCTGATCCGCGGGCACGGTGAGCAGGTCCTGCCCCGCGATCACGTCGAGGCTGCCGGTTGCGGGATTGGCGGTCAAGGTGGTCGTCTCGGCGTCGGGCAGCAGGAGGGATCCGAGCAAGTCCCCCACCGGCGTGACGCGGATCAGCTGTGTCCGACCTCCGCGCCGGGCCGCGACCACCAACGCGTTGTCGTCGGGGAGGTAGGCGACACCGGTGGGTCCCGACAGCCCCAACTCGGTCGTGTCGATGGGCCGGACTTCCTGCACCGGCCGGGCTGCCGGGCTCGCGGCACCCTGCATCGCCGCAGCGGTTGACGCGGAGACGGCGCACGGGACGGCAAAGGTAGCGACAGCCACGAGCCCGGCAACCGGGTGTGCCCACCATCGCAACCGCGGACCCAACAATCGTGCCCGCATCGACCAAACGTACGTCTCGGCGCGCCAACCGTGACCCCGCCGATGAGATGATGAGCCGTACGTCTATCGACCGAGGCTGGGGTCGGCCTCGCGATCCGGAGATGGCGAGGGCTTGCCTCTCCTCAGCCTGGAGGCAATGGCCTCGGTGCGTCCCGTCGTGGCCACCGAACATGTCGCCGTCGGTGACCCGTTCCGCCTCGCCCGCGGGTCGAAGTCCACGCGCTGGAACAGGCACGCGTCGCACCGCGCCCGTCGGGGGCTGGTGTCGGCGAGCGTCAGCTCGACCAGGGCCCGACGCCGCCGATGCTGTCGGGTGTGACGCGCAGCACGTAGCCGGGGGGCGGGTCGTCCATGGGCGGGAACTTCGTGTCGGAGCTCAGGTAGACGTGCGCGAGCCGCTGCAACAACTCGGGCGCACCGCCCTGGGTCACGCGGGCGATGCCGCGCACGACGAGGTACTCATCGAGACCCGTGGCGTTGCGGCGCCCGGTCTCGAGCGAGAGCACCACCCTGGGGTCGCGCTCGACGTTGCGTAGCTTCTGGCGCACGCCGAGGTGGCCGCTCACGATCTCGTCGCCGTCCACTCCGACCCAGACGATGCTGACCTGTGGGCTGCCGTCGGCGTTGATCGTCACGAGATGAGCGAGCCGACCGGCGGTGAGGACGTCACGGGCCGCCGGGGTCAGCACGGTCATGCCGGCACGCTACCGGGCCTGCTGTCGACCGCGAGATGGATCACCGGGCAACGTGTTGAGCTGCTCGACGACGCAGGCGCCCCCAGCCGTCGGCTGTGCTGGGGCCGGTGCAACGGTCGGCGGCCCGCGGACAGGTAGAGGGTATGGACGCCGTCGCGCGTTTCCACGCACTGTTCGAGGCCCATCATTCCGCGATTCGGCGCTACGCCTTCCACCGGGCGATCCAGGGCACGGATGCCGACGACCTGGTTGCTGAGGTCTTCGCGGTCGCCTGGCGGCGCCGTGACGAAGTGCCCATCGACCACGCTCTGCCCTGGCTGCTGGCGGTGGCGGGCAACGTGCGGCGAAACCAGGCCCGATCGGCCCGGCGGTACGCGTCGGCGCTGGGTTCGCTGCCCCAGCCCGAGAGCTCCCCACCGCCGCCTGAGCCCGATGAGCGCGGCGTCATCCTGCGGCGGGCGCTCGGCGGACTCTCGGAGGACGACCAGGAGATCCTGCGCCTCGTGGCCTGGGACGGGCTCACGCCCCGCCAGGTCGCCACGGTCCTCGGCTGCCCGGACGGCACGATCCGCGCCCGCTTGCACCGCGCCCGCCGACGCCTGGCCGACCGGCTCGCCGAGCTCGCGGCCGACCCGCCTGCTCACCCGCCGCAACGCCCCTCGTCCACGGGACAGTACGTCGGTGAAGCCACCAGCCCCGAGGAGGATCACCATGAACAAGTCGGTTGAGGCGCCGTTCGCCGACGATCCGCTCACCGGCGACCCGCTGCTGATGGAGCTGAGGGAGGCCCGTCCCGAGGCGCCCGACTCATTGGTCGATCCGCATGCCCCGGCCAACCAGCTCATCCTTGAGACGATCCTCGACGGGACGACCGGTCGGCGGCGCACTCGGCGGACCCCGCGCAAGGCGCTCCTCCGGGTCGCGGCGGTGGCAACTCTGGGCGCCATCGTCGCCGGGCTCCTCGTGGCCTCGCCGTTCGGTGGCACCGAGCCGTCGGCGGCCGACGTGGTGCGCCGCGCCGCCGCCGCCTCCGAGGAGGCGCTGGACAGCGGCCGGGCCTCGCTCACCGTGACGCTAGAGGGCGAGGACGGCAGCACCGAGGACACCTACGAGTACCGCTTCGCCGGAGAGGACGTAGGCGTCAAGATCCTGCTCGGATCCGACGGCGAGGGCTACGCGGGGGAGCGGCGCATCGTCGACGGCGAGCTGTACTGGCATGTAGGCGACGACGCATCGACGCCCTGGTTCCACCAGACCGGCATCGGGCCGTCCCGGTCGGACTGGACCGGCGACCCCCGCTCGCTGCTCGCCGGGCTCGAACCCGGGGCCGGCTTCGAAATCGTCGGCGACGACGACATCGACGGATTCGAGGTCACACACCTGCAGGCGACGACACCCGGCAACGTCGACGCGTCTGGCCTCAGCCTCGGCGAGGCCACGATGAGCGAGGGCACCCTGACCGGCCTCGACGTCTGGGTCGACGGCGACGGCGTGGTGCGTCGTATCGATCTCGAGATGACCAACACGTTCGACGTGATGGTGAGCGAGGTGGCGGGAGAGCCGATGGAGGCGCGCACGTTGACTCAGACCGTCACCGCCTCGGTGCGCTTCAGCGACATCGGCGTGCCCAACAGCATCCAGGCGCCGACCAACGTCTGCGACGTCAGCGTCGAGCAGATGGAGAACCCACCCCCGCCGGGCACCGACGTCTGCTGAGCCGGCCCCATCCGAAGCATCACTTCATGGGTCGAATCACCGTCCGTGGCCGGCCCGGCCAATGGAATGTCACTTGCCTTCGCCAGGGATAACCGTTACCCTAAGGCTAACCGTTATCTTGGAGGGTCGATGCGGCAGGAAGTGGTGCTGGCGATGTTGGCCAAGGAGCCCTCTCACGGCTACGAGCTGCGGGCGCGGCTGCGCGAGGCGCTGGGTCCGCTCGGGGAGGGGCTGAACCCGGGACATGTCTATGTCACGCTGACCCGGCTGGAGAAGGCGGGCTTGGTGGTATCCGACCGAGCCGAGGGGCTGGTGGATCGCGGCGACCGGAAGGTGTACGCGCTGACCCCGAACGGTCAGCAGCGGGTGGCCGAGTGGCTGGCGGAGGTGAGCTGGCCCAAGCCCGACCTGGCGGAGTTCCATCTCAAGCTCGTGGCGGCGGCGGCCGCTGGGCTTGATGACCCGCTCAGCATCGTGGACGCGCAGCGCCGTGAGTTGTTGCGCCGGCTGCGTGACGCCCAGCGGGCCGCCCTTGCGGAGCCGAAGGGTTCGGACGCCGAGCTGTTGTTGGAGGGGATCGTGCTGCGGCTGCAGGCGGACCTGCGCTGGCTGGAGGCATGCGAGCAGAGCTGGACCGGCCGAAGGAGGGGCTCGTGAGCGACACCGACAACACCCCCGTGCTACGTGCCCGGGGGTTGCGTAAGCACTACGGCCAGGGCGACGGACTGGTGCGCGCTGTCGACGGGGTCGACCTCGATGTCGCTCCGGGTGAGACGGTGGCGGTGATGGGGCCCAGCGGCTGCGGGAAGTCCACGCTGCTGCACCTGCTGGGTGGTCTGGACCGAGCCTCGGGCGGCGAGGTGTGGCTCGCCGGGCGGCGCATCGACCGCATCGGGGAGAAGGCCCTGGCCCGGATGCGGCGCAGTGACGTCGGGTTCGTGTTCCAAGCGTTTCACCTGATGGAGGAGCTGACCGCAGTGGAGAACGTCGAGCTGGCTGCGCTGCTGGCGGGACGCTCACCCCGGGTGGCCCGCGGGCGGGCCGCGGAGCTTCTGGAGCGGGTCGGGCTCGCCGATCGGGCGGGGTTCCTGCCTTCGGCGTTGTCGGGAGGCCAGCGTCAACGTGTCGCCATCGCCCGCGCGCTGAGCAACGAACCGCTGATCGTGTTCGCCGACGAACCCACCGGCAACCTGGACAGTGCCGCCACTGTGGAGGTCTTGAGGCTGTTCGACAGTCTGCATGAGGCGGGACAGACGCTGGTCATCGTGACCCATGACTCCCGCATCGCGGCCACGGCCGACCGGCTGATCTCCATGCGCGATGGCGCCTTCGTCGACGAGACCCGACTGACCGGAGGCACCACCGGCCAGCTCGCCGCTCTCGCCGGGCTGGAGAGCTGAACCGTGGGCCGGGTCCTGCTCGTCGGCCGCCTCGCCGCCCGGAACCTACGGCGACGCCCCGTCGAGGCCGCGCTCCTGCTGCTGGCGATCATGGCGGCCACCACCGTGTTGACCATGGGGCTCGTACTGCGAGGGGTGACCAACAACCCCTACCAGCACACGCGGGAGGCCACCGCCGGCCCCGACGTCGTCGCCAGC
>Ga0209382_10004231_pt1 | contig 19301 bp, 15 predicted proteins | sample SoiMetdeltSBSDD5_FD_187599 | JGI IMG/M metagenome (GOLD analysis project Ga0209382, IMG submission 187599) | Bulk soil microbial communities from a Populus tree surrounding site in Tennessee, USA - Soil MetaG P. deltoides SBSDD5 (SPAdes) (version 2) | ecosystem: Environmental > Terrestrial >... | reverse complement strand
GAGCCAGATCCACGCGTTGTAGAGGCCCTCGACCTCCTTGCCGTCCGGAGTCCGTGCCGGCCGCCTCTCGTAGCGCACGCCAGCCGCAGCAACCGCGCCAAGGTCGTGGTTTTTCAGGAATCCCGTGTCGGTCACGCCCATGCTCGCCTCCCTCGTATCGGTCCGTCATAAATACTCTGCGCTAACGCATGCCGATTTGATCTAGGCCAAAGAACGGCCATCGACTTGCCTCAAACATGGCGGGAATGGACGGACCCCACGCATCGGTATCGCTCGCGCTCGCCGGCAGCGGCGGCGCAGGCGTCATGACCGCAGGCAATCTGCTGCTGGAAGCTGCGGCACAGGCCGGTTACTACGCGCTGATGACGCGCACCAGCGGGCCGCAGATCCGCGGTGGCGAAGCGGCCGCGATGCTGCGCGTCTCGACGTTCGCGGGCGACGGCCAGGACGATCGCTTCCGCATCCTCGCGGCGATCGACTGGCAGAACGTCGCGCGCTTCGCGGCCGAGATCCCGCTCGACGCGGCAAGCCTGATCATCGGCGATCCGTCGCAGGGCGAGCCGCCGGACATCTTCACGCGCAGCGGCGCACGCTATGCGCCGGTCCCGTTCAAGAACCTTGCCAAGCAGCACAAGGACGCCTGGCCGAACATGATCGCGCTCGGCGTGCTCGGCGCGCTGATCGGGCTGCCTGCGGAGGCGCTCGAGCGCGCGGTTACGAAATCGATGAAGAAAGGCGTCGATGCAGGAATTGCCGCAGTGCGGATCGGCATCGCGCAGGCGGCGACGCTGGGTGCGGCATTTCCGCTGGCGAAGCCCTCCCCCGCGGCGCCGCGCTGGCTGATCACGGGCAACGAGGCCGCCGGCTACGGCGCGCTGCGCGGCGGCGTGCGTTTCGTCGCCGCCTATCCGATCACGCCGGCGACCGAGCTGCTCGAATGGCTGGCGCCCGCGCTCGCGAAGGTCGGTGGAACGATGGTGCAGGCCGAAGACGAGCTCGCCTCGATCAACATGATTCTCGGCGCCTCATACGGCGGCGTGCCGGCGCTCACCGCGACTTCGGGACCCGGGCTCGCGCTGATGATCGAAGCGCTCGGCCTCGGCGTCGCGGCCGAGATTCCCGCGGTCGTGGTCGACGTCATGCGCACGGGACCTTCGACCGGCATCGCGACGAAGTCGGAGCAGGCCGACCTCAGCCTCGCGCTCTACGGGCTGCACGGCGATGCGCCGCACGTGGTCGTGGCACCGAATTCGCTTGCCGACTGCGTCGCCGCCACCGAGTGGGCCGTCGGCCTTGCCGAATCGCTGCAGGTGCCGGCGATCGTGCTGTCCGACCAGTACTTCGGCCAGGCCAGAGGCGTCGTCGATGTACCGAAGCAGAATGGAGCCGCCGCGATGCGATCGATCGCGCAGGCGAGCGGCGAGCCGTATCGACGCTATGCGGTCACCGCCTCGGGAATCTCTCCAATGGCGCTTCCTGGCGCGCCGGGCATGGCCTATACGGCCGACGGCCTCGAGCACAACGAGCGCGGCACGCCGTCTTCGCAGGCGGCCGATCACTCGGCGCAGATGGACAAGCGCGCGCGCAAGCTCTCGCAGCTCGATCCGGGCGAGCACTGGGCGAGCGTCGAGGGCGATGGCGAGATCGCGATCGTCACGTTCGGCTCGTGCACCGGCCCCGCGCGCGAAGCGCTCGCGCGTGCGCGCGCGGACGGCGTCCACGCGCGGCTGATTTCAGTGCGGCTCCTCTCCCCGGCGCAGCCGGAGCGGCTGTTGCGCGCGCTGGAAGGCGTGAAGCGCGTGCTGGTGCTCGAGCAGAACCACAGCGGGCAGTTCCTGCGCTACCTGCGCGCCGAAGGCTCGCTGAATGGCGAGGTGAAAAGCCTGCGCCGTCCCGGGCCGCTGCCTTTCCGCCCCGGCGAGATCCATCGCGAGCTGGTCGACTGGAGCCGCGCATGAACGCACCGCTAGAAGCAGTCCCGCTCACCGCCAAGGATTTCAAGTCGGACTACAAGCCGGTGTGGTGCCCGGGCTGCGGCGACTACTCGGTGCTCTCCGCGGTCACGAAGGCGCTCGCGATGCTGAACTTGCGTCCCGAGAATGTCGCAGTCGTCTCCGGCATCGGCTGCTCTTCCCGCATCCCCGCGTACACGACCTGCTACGGCTTTCACGGCGTGCACGGGCGTTCGCTGCCTGCTGCGACCGGGCTCAAGGCTGCGCGGCCCGACCTGACGGTGCTGGTCGCAAGCGGCGATGGCGACGGCTATTCGATCGGCGGCAACCATTTCCTGCATGCCTGCCGGCGCAACGTCGACCTGACCTACATCGTGATGGACAACCATGTCTACGGAATGACGAAGGGACAGCCTTCGCCGACCACCGAGCCCGACTGGTCCTCGAAGCTCGCGCCGGGCGGCACCGGGCTGCGCGAATTCCATCCGCTGGTGATCGCGCTCGCCTCGGGCGCGAACTTCATCGCGCGCGCGTTCTCGGGCGATCCGAACGGCACCGCGAACCTGATCGCCGAGGCGATCCGCCACCCGGGCTTCTCGTTTCTCGAGGTGCTCTCGCCGTGCGTGACGTTCCGGCCCGAGCAGCGGCAGTGGAAGGACCGAGCGCATCCCGCGCCGGTAGCGGCGACCGACGACCCGGTGCGCGCCGCGCGGCGCATCCTGACCGACGACGGCTTCAACATCGGCGTGCTGTTCCGCGGCAAGCGGCCGGCGTTCAAGACGGGCGGCGCCGCCGCTACGCATTCCCCCGACGATCTCGCAGCCGCGTTCAGGCTCTAGGAGAAGGCCATGAGAAAGCATCCGCCGCGCAGGAAACCGCAACCGGTCACCGGGGCGTACGAAGAGTTCATGGCGCGCGCGTACACGATGGAGCTCGAGGCGATCGAGCGCTACGCGCAATTCGCCGAGCAGCTCGACACGCACAACAACCGCGAGGTCGCGAGCCTGTTCCGCAAGCTGTCGCAGGTCGAATCGCTGCATGCGAAGCGGATCCTGGAGGAAATGCGCTGGCCAAGCATGCCGGCACTCGGTCCCGCGTATGCGTGGGACGGCCCGGAGGGCCCGGAGACTGCGCCGTTCGATGCGCTGCACTACCTGATGCAGCCTTACCATGCGCTGCAGATCGCGCTGCAGTGCGAGTCGCAGGCGCAGCAATACTACGAAAGCATCGCTTCGAGCAAGGCGCCGCGGCGCGTGCGCACAGCCGCGGCTGAAATGGCGGAGGAAGAGCGCGAGCACGTCAGGCTGATCCGCGCCTGGATCAGCAAGGTGCCGAAGCCGGCCGAGGGCTGGGACCAGGACCCGGACCCGCCGAGAATGAGCGAATGAAGGTGCTGCATCCTGCCGACTGGCAAGCGCCGGTCGGCTACGCGAATGGCATCGCCGCGCAGGGCACGGTCGTCTTCCTCGCCGGCCAGGTCGGATGGAATGCGCAGCAGCAGTTCGAATCGATCGAGATCGCGCCGCAGTTCGAGCAGGCGCTGAAGAACGTGCTTGCGGTGCTCGGCGAAGCGGGCGGCCGGGCCGAACACATCTGCCGCATCACCGCCTATTGCTGCGACAAGCCCGCGTACCTCGCGGCGCGCAGCGAGCTCGGACGCATCTGGCGCAGGCATATGGGAAAGCATTACCCTGCGATGAGTATGATCTTCGTCTCGGACCTCCTCGACTCGCCGGGCAAGATCGAGCTCGAGGCCACTGCAGTAATACCACCGGAGAGCACATGAGAGGACTCAAGGGCAAGACCGCGATCGTCACCGGAGGCGCCGCCGGCATCGGGCGCGCGATCGTCCAGCGCTTCGAAGAGGAAGGCACGCGGGTCGTCGTGTTCGACCTCAACGGCCCCGAGAAGGTCGACATCACCGACTACGAGGGCGTCAAGCGCGCCGTGGAGAATGCCGGCCCGGTCGACATCCTCGTCAACAACGCCGGCTGGGACATGTTCAAGCCGTTCCTGAAAAGCGATCCGGCGTTCTGGCAGAAGATCATCTCGATCAACCTGGTCGGCCCGATGAACCTGATGCACTGCGTGCTGCCCGGAATGGTGGCGCGCGGCGGCGGCAAGGTCGTCAACATCGCGTCCGACGCAGGCCGCGTCGGCTCTTCGGGCGAAGGCCCCTACTCCGCCTGCAAGGGCGGCATCATCGCGATGACGAAGACGCTCGCGCGCGAGCTCGCATCCAAAGGCGTGCGCCTCAACACCGTGTGCCCCGGGCTCACCGAGACCAACATGCTGATGGAGTTCATGAAGGGCGCCGGCAACCCCGACAAGCTCGCGGAGGCCTACCGGCGCGCGGTCCCGATCGGCAGGCTCGGGAAACCCGAGGACATTCCGGGCGCGGTGCTATTCCTCGCGAGCGACGACGCCGACTTCATCACCGGCCAGACGATCAGCGTGTCGGGCGGGCTGACGATGCACGGGTAGGGTCGTGCAGTGCCGGCTGCGGCTCAGGCGTAGCGTGGGTAGCGCGGCTCGAACATCTGCGAGCGCACGTCGGCGAGCACGTCCTTCGGCTTGCGCCGCGACGTGAGGTCGCGCGCGTAGGCCACCTGCGCGACGGCCGCGGCGATATGCGCCGAGACGTCGCGGATGCTCGCGAGCGGCGGATACAGGCTGCCCTGCTCGAGATCGGCCTTGGAGGTCCGGCTCGCGAGTGCCTTCGCCGCGGCGAGGAACATCTCGTTCGTGACGCGCCTGGCGCGGCTCGCGATCACGCCCAGGCCCACGCCCGGGAAGATGTAGGAGTTGTTGCCCTGGCGCGGCACGTAGCGATTGCCCCCGAGTTCCACCGGGTCGAACGGGCTGCCGCAGGCGAACAGCGCCTTGCCGCCGGACCAGCGATAGGCCTGCTCGGCGGTGCATTCGGACTTGGAGGTCGGGTTCGAGAGCGCGAACACGATCGGCCGCTCGTTGGCGCGAACCATGGCCTCGACGACCGGCTGGGTGAAGGTGCCGCCGACCGCGGCCACGCCGATGATCGCGGTGGGCTTGAGCGTCTCGACCGCGCCTGCGAAATCGGTGATGCGCGGTCCTTCGTGGGCGTAGCGCCGCTTGTGCTCGACAAGATCGGTGCGGCTCGCGACGACGAGGCTCCTCGAGTCGAACAGCCAGCAGCGGCGCCGCGCGTCTTCGGGCGCGAGGCCCTGCTGCTCGAGCGCCGAGACCACCAGGTCGCAGATGCCCATGGCCGCCTCGCCCGCGCCGAGGCAGAGGATGCGCTGGTCCTTGAGCGCGCTGCGCGTGATGCGGAGGGCTGAATAGAGCCCCGCGAGCACCACGGCGGCGGTGCCCTGGATGTCGTCGTTGAAGGTGCAGACGCGGTCGCGGTAGCGCTCCAGCAGGCGGAACGCGTTCGCGTTGGCAAAGTCCTCGAACTGGATCAGCGCGCCCGGAAACACTTTCTGCACGGCCTCGACGAACTCTTCGATGAACTCGTCGTAGCGGCGGCCGCGCAGGCGTTTCTGCCTGAGGCCGACGTAGAACGGGTCGCGGCGCAGCGACTCGTTGTCGGTGCCGACGTCGAGCATCACCGGCAGGCAGCGCTGCGGGTGTACGCCGGCGCAGCCGGCGTACAGCGAAAGTTTGCCGACCGGGATCCCCATGCCGTTCGCGCCCAGGTCGCCCAACCCGAGGATGCGCTCGCCGTCGGTGACTACGATGATGCCGACGTCGCGCCGCGGCCAGTTGCGCAGCACCCCTGCGATGCGGCCGCGGTCGTTCGCGCCGATGAACAGTCCCCGGGGCCGCTGGAAAATGTAGCCGAAACTCTGGCAGGCGAGGCCGACCGTCGGGGTGTAGATGAGCGGCATGATCTCGTCGGGGTTCTCGGCGATGACCCGGAAGAACAGCGCCTCGTTGCGGTCGTGCAGCGCGTTCAGGTCGATGAACTTCTCCAGCGGGCTCGGAAGATCTCGCAGATGCGCGAGGTAGCGCTGCACCTGCTCCTCCTGCGTGTGCACATGCGGTGGCAGCAGGCCGCGCAGCCCGAGCTTGTTGCGCTCCTTTTCGGTGAAGGCGGTGCCCTTGTTGAGCAGGGGATCGCGCAATACCTGGATGCCGCCGCGCGGAGCGGGTGCAAGTCTCGTCATATTTCCTCCGGGACCATCTTGATCGCTCCGCAGGGGCATTCGGCGACGCACAGGCCGCAGCCCTTGCAGTAGTCGTAGTTGAACTCGAAGCGCTTTCCCGGACCGAGCTTGATCACGGCGTTGTCCGGGCACACGCCGTAGCAGTTGTCGCACTCGAAGCAATTGCCGCACGACAGGCAGCGGCGCGCCTCGAACAGCGCGTTCGACTCGTCCAGGCCGCCGACGACCTCGTCGAACGTCGACTGCCGCCGCGCGATGTCGAGCGTCGGTCGCACGGTTTTCGGTGCATCCGAGTAATACCAGGGATTGAGTTTTTCGAAGCTCGCCGCCTCATGGTTGCCGTTTTTCGAGAAAATCGTCCCGCTGAGCCAGGCATCGATATGGCGCGCGGCCTTCTTGCCGTGGCCGACCGCTACTGTGACCGTTCGCTCCGAGGGCACCATGTCGCCGCCGGCGAAGAGGCCGCGATGGCCGGTCATCATGTTCGGGCCGACCTTGACCACGCCATCCCTGATCTCCAGCCCCGGCACCCCTTCCAGCAGGCCCAGGTCCACGTCCTGTCCGAGCGCGAGCACCAGCGAGTCGGCTTCGAGCGTTTCGAGCTCGCCGGTCGGCTGCGGGAAGCCTTTGTCGTCGAGCATCATTTTCTCGACGGTGAGCGCGCTCTCGCCCGCCTGCTTGATGGTGGAGAGCCACTTCACCAGCACGCCCTCCTGCAGCGCTTCCTCGAGCTCCGAATCGTGCGCCGGCATCTTGTCGCGCGTGCGCCGGTAGACCACGATCGCTTCTTCCGCGCCCAGACGCTTCGCGGTGCGCGCGACATCGAACGCCGTGTTGCCGCCGCCGTACACCACGACCTTGCGGCCCAGCATCGGCTTCGTCTCGCCCTCCATCGAGCGCAGCACCGAGATCGCGTCCAGGATGCGCGCCGAGCTGCCGGCCGGAATGTGCGCGCGCTTGCCGATGTGCGCGCCGACCGCGAGGAACGCCGCGTCGAAGCTGCCGCGCTGCATCGTCTCGCGAATGTTGTCGACCTTGGCGTTCAGCTTCAATTCGACTCCCAGGCGCAGAATGCGATTGATCTCGGCGTCGAGAATTTCCCTGGGAAGGCGGTATTTCGGGATGCCGAAGCGCATCATCCCGCCGGCGAAGGGTCCCGCGTCGTGGATCTCGACGCGGTGACCGGCGCGCGCAAGGTGGTAGGCCGCCGAGAGTCCGGAAGGTCCCGCGCCGACGATCAGTATTTTCTTGCCGGAGGACTTTTTTGGAGATTCGAGCAGCCAGCCACGCTTGATCGCCTCGTCGCCGAGGAAGCGCTCGACCGAATTGATGCCGACCGCCTCATCGAGCTGCGCGCGGTTGCACGACGTCTCGCACGGGTGGTAGCAGACCCGGCCCATCACGGCAGGCAGCGGGTTGTCTTCCATCAGCTTGCGCCAGGCGGCCTCGTAGTCGCCGGCTTCGGCGTGCGCGAGCCACGCCTGGATGTTCTCGCCGGCCGGGCAGGCCGCGTTGCATGGCGGCAGGCGGTCGACGTACAACGGGCGCTCGGTGCGCCAGCTGCCGGTATGGTTGGCGAGGCTCGATCCGGGATCGAGCGTGATGGCGAAGGGCTTGTGCATCAGGCGGGCCCTCCCATCAAGCCGTACTTCGCGATGTTGCGATCGGCGCCGTCCTGAATGCGGGCGATCAGATCCTTCCTCACTGCGGGTGAGAACAGGTGCGCGAAGCGCCGTTGAGGCTTGAGGTAGTCCTCCACCGGTACGCGCCTGCGGATCCTCGAGACTTGCGTGACTTCGCCGTTCTCGGCCTCGAACACCGGGAACAGTCCCGTTTCTTTCGCGAGCCGCGCCATGCGGATCGTGGCATCGGACGCATGGCCCCAGCCGAGCGGGCAGGGAACCAGGATGTGCAGGTAGCGTGCGCCGCGAAATTCCATCGCGCGCTTCACCTTGGCTTCGAGGTCGTGCAACTCGGCCACGGTCGCCGTCGCGACATACGGAATTCCGTGCGCCATGGCGATCAACGGCAGGTTCTTGCCCTGCCCGAACAGGTTTCCCGGCTCTTTTCCGACTGCCATCGTCGTGGCCGTGCGCGCGGCCGGAGGCGTCGCGGAGGAGCGCTGCACGCCGGTGTTCATGTAGGCCTCGTTGTCGTAGCAGATGTAGAGCACGTCGTCGTTGCGCTCGAACATGCCCGACAGGCAGCCGAAGCCGATGTCGGTAGTGCCGCCGTCCCCGCCTTGCGCGATGACGCGCACCTCCTCGCGTCCCTTGGCCTTGAGCGCCGCAGCGATCCCCGTGGCGACGGCCGCGGCGTTGCCGAAGAGCGAATGAATCCACGGGATCTGCCAGGAGGTTTCCGGGTACGGCGTGGAGAACACCTCCAGGCAGCCGGTGGCGTTGGCGGCGACGAGCTGGTTCGAAGTCGCGCGCATGGCGGCGTCGATCGCATAGCGCGCGCCGAGCGCCTCGCCGCAGCCCTGGCAGGCGCGGTGGCCCGAGTTGAGCGAGTTGGTGCGCCGCAGGTCCGCCTGCACCGAGCGGGTCTCCGGCGGCAGCAGCCGGTTGCCGACCGTGAACGTGCCGGTCTGGTAGTACTTGATGGGCTGGAACGCCATGGTCATCGCCTCAGCTTGAGAACGTTTTCGGCGATCGGGCCGCTGCGGCGTACCTCGCGCTCGCGCAGGAGCACGCGCTCCACGAGCGGCGCGTCGAGATCGAGGAAGGTCGTGGGGTCCAGCTCGTCCCGCATCGCCGCGGCGAACGCGCGCTCGAGGGAGGCCTTGGTGATCGCTCGCCCGCCCAGGCCTGCGATCACCGTATGCACCGGCGTGCCGCGCTGGTGAGCCTCGTCCGAGAGCGAGGTGCGCACGTTCGTCGAGACGATGCCGCCCAGGCCGACCGCGAGACTCTTCTCCAGCACGACGACGCGCTTCGCGCCGCCGAGCATCGAGCGCACCGCCGCATGCGGCCACGGTCGGAAGCAGGTCACGCCCAGCACGCCGATCCTGGCGCCGCGCGCGCGCATCTCGTCCACCGTGTCCTTTACCGTTCCGAGGACCGAGCCGAGCGCCACCACTACGGTCTCGGCGTCCTCGATCGCATACGGATGCACCAGGCCGCCGGCGTCGCGGCCGAAGGCGCGGCGGAACTCGGCGGCCCAGCCGGGGATGAGCTCCAGCACCTGCATCTGCTTCGCGTGCGCGAGATAGCGCACCTCGGTGAACGCCTCCGGACCGACCATCGCGCCGATCGACACCGGCTCGCGCGGGTCCAGCACCTGCCTCGGATCGAACTTGGGCAGGTAGCCATCGACCTGCGACTGGCTCGGCACGTCGACGCGCTCGTACGCGTGCGTCAGGATGAAGCCGTCCATGCACACCATGACGGGCAGCGACAGCTCTTCCGCGAGGCGGAACGCCTGGATGTGCAGATCGAGCGCCTCCTGGTTGGTCTCGGCGAACAGCTGGATCCAGCCGCAGTCGCGCTGCGACATCGAGTCGTTGTGGTCGTTCCAGATGTTGATCGGCGCGCCGATGGCGCGGTTGGCGACCGTCATCACGATCGGCAGGCCGAGCCCCGAGGCGTTGAACAGCGCTTCGGCCATGAAGAGCAGCCCCTGCGATGCCGTGGCCGTGTAGGTCCGCGCGCCCGCCGCCGAGGCGCCGATCGCGACCGACATCGCTGCAAACTCGGACTCGACGTTGATGAACTCGCACGGCGCCAGCGCGCCCGATTTGACGATCTCGCCGAGCGCCTCGACGATGTGCGTCTGCGGCGAGATCGGATAGGCGCAGATGACCTCGGGGCGGCACAGCGCTACCGCCTCGGCGACTGCGTGCGAGCCTTCAGTCTGCTTGAGCATGCGTTTCCTTCAGCACGGCTTCATGGGCCTCGGTCGCCGCGGCGATATTGCCCTTCGCGACCTTGCCCGAGAATTTCTCCTCGATCGCCGCGATCACGGAAGAAAGGGAAACCGTTTGCGAAGCGGCGGCAAAGGCGCCGATGAGCACCGCATTCGGCAAGGGCCGGCCCAGGTGCTTCATCGCGATCTCGGTTGCCGCCACCGTGCAGGTCCTGAATTTCCCAACCAGTTCCGCAAGTCCCAACTGGTCAAACGTCCGTGCCGTATTGACCAGAATGTAGCCGCCCGGCTTGAGCCCCGCGAACACGTCGACCTGATGCAGCAGCGTCGGGTCCTGGATGATCAGCGCGTCGGGCTGCATGACGGGTTCGCGCAGGCGGATCTCCTTGTCGTCGATGCGGCAGAAGGCGACCACCGGCGCCCCGGTGCGCTCGGACCCGAAGCTCGGGAAGGCCTGCGCGTGCTTGCCTTCGCAAAACGCGGCGACGGAGAGCATTTCGGCTGCGGTGACCACGCCCTGCCCGCCTCGTCCGTGGATGCGAATCTGGAACATGCTCCTTGATACCGCGCTGAGCCGGCGCCGTGTTGACTTGGCTCAACAAGCGAATGCGAGCGAATCACATCCACGAGAACATTTCCGGGATGCGCAAATAAGAAGCCCGCCACGGAAAGTGGCGGGCTCTGCGTTGGCTCCTATGGGAGCCTTGCAACGGCGCAGGATGAAGATGCGTCCCGAGCCTTCGACCTCGGAGTCCGGCGGGGCCGGTCATGGCGAGGCACCTTCACTATAGCGGCGCAGCGGCGGCGCGCTTTGATCCAGATCAGACGCGGGTCAGGATTGCTACCGCGACCGCACGATCTGGTACGCGCGCGTGAGGTAGGCCACCGCGCCGAAGCCGCTCCAGATATGCACCAGCCGGGAGAACGGGAAGACGACGAACAACGTCAGGCCGAGCGTGATGTGGGTCTTGAACACCCACGCTACATCCGCGAGGTAGCCCGCCGCGTCCGGATCGAACGTCACGATGCCCTGCGCCCAGTGCACGAACTTCAGCATCTCCTGGCCGTCGGGATGGCCGATCGACACGGTGATGCTGTAGAGCCCGAGCAGCACCTGGGCGACCAGCAGGTAGAGGATCGCGAAATCCATCGAGCGCGAGGTCGCGCGCACGCGCGCCACGGTCAGGCGGCGGTGCAGGAGCAGCAGCAGTCCCGCCAGGCACGCGAAGCCGGCAATCCCGCCCGCGACCATCGCGAGCATCTGCTTGGCCGCCGGCTCGAGGCCGATGGCGTGCCAGACCGAAAGCGGCGTGAGCAAGCCGAACAGGTGCCCGAAGAAGATGCCGAGCACGCCGAGATGGAACAGGTTCGAGCCCCAGCGCAGCTGGCCGCGGCGCAGCAGCTGGCTCGAGTCGCTCTTCCACGTGTATTGCTCGCGGTCGTAGCGGATCAGGCTGCCGAGCAGGAAGACCGCCAGCGCGACATAAGGGTAGATGCCGAACAGGAACTGGTTCATGCAGCGACTCCGTTGCGATAGAACCGGACCGGCGCAATCTCCGGCCGCGGCCCGAAGGTCACCTCGGGATCCATCCATTGCGCGTCCAGCGCGGAGCGATCGGGCTCTGCGGCGACGCACTCCACGATCGGCTTGCTGAGTCCCGGCAGCCGCGCAAGCGCCAGCACGGCGGCGAAAACTGCGGCATACGGGCTGCCGCGCCCGGCCAGCCGGTCGCCCAGCGCGCGCAGGATATGCGCGGTTTCGCCGATCAGCTTCTTCGCTTCCCTGCTCTCGAGCGTCGAGAGAAATTCGAGAAACGCAGGGATGTAGTCCGGCAGCTCGTGCGCCTGCACCGTCAGGCCGTGCGCTTCGTACATCGCGAGCAGGTCCACCATGGCCTGGCCGCGGTCGCGCGACTCGCCGTGCACGTGCTCGAAAAGATGCAGCGAGAGCGCGCGCGAGCGGTCGAACAACGCCACGTAACGCTCCTGCGCGTCGTACAGGCCGCTGCCCGCGATCTCGTCGATCAACGGCATGGCTTCGCGCGGCGCGCAGTCGCGAACCTCCGGCAGCGCAGCGCGCAGCGCTTCATCCGGGTAGGAGAGCAGCGCCGCGAGCGCGCGCAGGGTTCTTGTCATGACGCGATCGTCTTCAGCGGAATGACGCGCTTCTTGCCGCCGAACAGGCTGCTGCGTGCGCTGTCGCCGTCCGAGCAGCCGTTGCCGAACGAGAACCCGCACGAGCCGCGCAGGTCGTAGGCGTCCTCGGCATGCTCGCGGTGCGAGCTCGGGATGACGAAGCGATCCTCGTAATTGGCGATCGCCATGTAGCGGTACATCTCCTCGACCTGCGCCTTCGACAGGCCGACCTGCTGCAGCACTTCGCCGTTCTCCTGCTGATCGACGGTGCGGCTGCGGTAGAACGCGCGCATCGCGAGCATCCGCTCGAGCGCGACCTTGACCGGCGCCTCATCGCCCGCGGTCAGCAGGTTGGCGAGATACTGGAGCGGGATGCGCAGTTCCGAGACGTCGGGAATCGCGCCGTTCTTGCCGAGCAGCCCGCTGTTGGCAGCCGCGCTGATCGGCGAGAGCGGCGGCACGTACCAGACCATCGGCAGCGTGCGGAATTCGGGGTGCAGCGGGAAAGCGACTTTCCACTCCATCGCCATCTTCCACACCGGCGAATTCTGCGCCGCGGTGATCCACGCTTCCGGCACGCCGTCCTTGCGCGCGTGCTCGATCACGTCCGGATCGTGCGGGTCCTTGAAGACGCCGAGCTGCGCCGAGTACAGGTCCTGCTCGCGGTCGACGCTCGCCGCGGCTTCGATCCGGTCGGCATCGTAGAGCATCACGCCGAGATAGCGGATCCGTCCGACGCAGGTCTCGGAGCACACCGTCGGCTGGCCGGCCTCGATCCTCGGGTAGCAGAAGATGCACTTCTCCGCCTTGCCGCTCTCCCAGTTGTAGTAGATTTTCTTGTACGGGCAGCCCGAGACGCACATGCGCCAGCCGCGGCACTTGTCCTGGTCGATCAGCACGATGCCGTCTTCCTCGCGCTTGTAGATCGAGCCCGAAGGGCAGCTCGCGACGCAGGTCGGGTTGAGGCAGTGCTCGCACAGGCGCGGCAGGTACATCAGGAACGTGTTCTCGAACTCGCCGTACATCTCCTTCTGGATTTCCTCGAAGTTGTAGTCTTTCTTGCGCTTCTCGAACTCGCCGCCGAGGATTTCCTCCCAGTTCGGGCCGCCCTTGATCTTCTCCATGCGCTCGCCGGTGACGAGCGAGCGCGGGCGCGCGACCGGCGCCGCCTGCGACTTGGGAGCGTTATGCAGGTGCTCGTAATCGAACGTGAACGGCTCGTAGTAATCGTCGAGCTCGGGCAGGTTCGGGTTGGCGAAGATCTTCGCCAGCACGCCGAGCTTGCCGCCCTGCTTCGGCTTGATCTTGCCGTTGCCGTTCTTCACCCAGCCGCCGTTCCAGCGGTCCTGGTTCTCCCAGTCCTTCGGGTAGCCGACGCCCGGCTTGGATTCGACGTTGTTGAACCAGGCGTACTCCATGCCGGGCCGGTTCGTCCAGACGTTCTTGCACGTGACCGAGCAGGTATGGCAGCCGATGCACTTGTCCAGGTTCAGCACCATGCCGATTTGCGCGCGGATTTTCACAGGACCGGCTCCTCTTCGAGAACCCGGGCGAGATACTCCCCGAGCAGCACCGCCGCGGGATACAGCACCAGTTCCTCGGTCTCGGCGTGCCGCTGCAGAGCGGTTGCGAACTCCTCGAGGTCTGCCCTGCCGGCCCGCCGCGCTTCCCTGCGCAGTACTTCGAGCGCGGCGGCGATCTGCCGGTGCTCGGCGAACATTGCAGGCAGCTCGGCCTTGATCCGGCGCGTCATCACGAGCACCTCGGCCATCTCCACGCGCACCGCACCGAGCGCGACCTCGCTGAGCAGCCCGAGCGGCGGCAGGCCGAACGCCTCTTCCTTGACGAAATGCGGGTGCAGCAGCCGTGCGACTTCGCGCGCCGCCTCGCCGAGCACGCCGGGCTCCTGCGTCGCGCGCACGAGCCGCGCGTGCAGCTCGTCATGTTCTGCTTTGAGCGGAGCGGGAATCTGCAGTCTCATGTCTTGGTTCCTTCGGAATCCATCCAGTCGACCTTCGCCATCTTGCGCACGATCACGAACTCGTCGCGGTTCGAGCCGACGGTGCCGTAGTAGTTGAACCCGTAGCTCAGCTGCGCGTATCCGCCGATCATGTGCGTCGGCTTCGGGCACGTGCGCGTCACCGAGTTGTGGATGCCGCCGCGGGTCTGCATGATCTCGGACCCGGGCACGTTCACGATCTTCTCCTGGGCGTGGTACATCATCACCATGCCTTCGGGCACGCGCTGGCTCACGACCGCGCGCGCCGTGAGCGCGCCGTTGACGTTGAACGCCTCGATCCAGTCGTTGTCCTCGATGCCGACCTTGCGGGCGTCGACCTCGGACATCCACACGATCGGCCCGCCGCGCGACAGCGTCAGCATCAGCAGGTTGTCGGTGTAGGTCGAGTGGATCCCCCACTTCTGGTGCGGCGTGATGAAGTTCAGCGCGATCTCGGGATTGCCGTTCGAGCGCTTGCCGAGCATCGGCGCGACCGTCTTCGTGTCGACCGGCGGCCGGTAGGAGACGAAGCCTTCGCCGAACGCGATCATCCACGGGTGATCCTGATACAGCTGCTGGCGGCCGGTCAGCGTGCGCCACGGAATCCGCTCGTGCACGTTGGTGTAGCCGGCGGTGTACGACACGTGCTCGGACTCCAGGCCCGACCACGTCGGCGACGAGATGATCTTGCGCGGCTGCGACTGCACGTCGCGGAAGCGGATCTTGTCGTCCTCGCGCGGGATCGCGAGGTGCGAGTGATCGCGCCCGGTGATCTGCGACAGCGCTTGCCACGCCTTGACCGCGACTTCTCCGTTCGTTTCGGGCGCGAGCGCGAGAATCACCTCGCACGCGTCGATGTCGGTTTCGATCTTCGCGAGGCCGGATCCGTTCTGCTGGTTCAGCTTCTTCAGGAACTCGACCTCGTGCTCGGTGTTCCACGCGATCCCCTTGCCGCCGTTGCCGATCTTGGCCATCAGCGGGCCGAGCGCAGTAAAGCGCTTGTAGGTGTCGGGGTAGTTGCGCTCTACGACCGTGATCGCGGGCATCGTCTTGCCGGGGACCGGCTTGCATTCGCCCTTCTTCCAGTCCTTGACTTCGAACGGCTGGCCGAGCTCGCCCGGCGTGTCGTGCATCAGCGGCGTCAGCACGATGTCCTTCTCGACGCCGAGGTGGTGCTTCGCGATGTCGGAGAACTTCTTCGCGATGCCCTTGTAGATGTCCCAGTCGCTCCTCGCCTGCCACGCCGGATCCACCGCCTGCGACAGCGGGTGGATGAACGGGTGCATGTCCGAGGTGTTGAGGTCGTTCTTCTCGTACCAGGTCGCGGTCGGCAGCACGATGTCGGAGTACAGGCACGTCGTGCTCATGCGAAAATCGAGCGTCACCAGCAGGTCGAGCTTGCCTTGCGGCGCCTTGTCGCGCCACACGACTTCCTGGTTGGCATTCGACTCCTCCACGCCCTGCACGCCGTTCGTCGTGCCGAGCAGATGCTTGAGGAAATACTCGTGCCCCTTGCCCGACGAGCCGAGCAGGTTCGAGCGCCAGACGAACATGTTCCTCGGGAAGTTGTCCGGATGGTCCGGGTCTTCGCAGCTCATGCGCAGCTTGCCGCTCTCGAGCTGCTCGACGACGTAGTCCCGCGGATCCTTGTTCGCGCGCTCGGCTTCTTTTACGATCTCGAGCGGATTTCGCTGCAGCTGCGGCGCCGACGGCAGCCATCCCATCCGTTCCGAGCGGATGTTGAAGTCGATCAGGCTGCCGCCGTACTTCGCCTTGTCGGCGAGCGGAGACAGGATCTCTGCCACCGAGAGCTTCTCGTAGCGCCACTGGTTGGTGTGCGCGTAGAAGAACGACGTCGAGTTCATCTGCCGCGGCGGGCGATTCCAGTCGAGCGCGAACGCGAGCGGCGCCCAGCCGGTCTGCGGCCGCAGCTTCTCCTGCCCGACGTAATGCGCCCAGCCGCCGCCCGACTGGCCGACGCAGCCGCACATCACCAGCAGGTTGATGATCGAGCGGTAGTTCATGTCCATGTGGTACCAGTGATTCATCGCAGCGCCGATGATCACCATCGACTTGCCGTGCGTCTTGTCGGCGTTTTCTGCAAACTGGCGCGCGACCGTGATCACGTCGGCGCGCCGTACCCCGGTGATCTTTTCCTGCCACGCGGGCGTGTACGGCACGTCGTCGTCGTAGGATTGCGCCACGCCGACGCCGTAGTTCGCGAGGAACAGGTCGTAGACGCTCGCGACCAGGTGCTCGCCGATCTGCTTGGCGGGCACGTCCCTGAGCAGCACGTCCTGCTGCGTGTTCGAGTTGAAATACTCGTGTGCAACGCCGCCGAAGTACGGGAACGCCACCGGTACGGTTTTCTCACCCTTCAGCGAGAGCCGCGGCTTGATGTCCTTCTGCGCGAGATTCCACTTGCCCTTCTCGCCCCAGCGGAAGCCGATCGAGCCTTCGGGCACCACCGGCTCGCCGGTCGCCTCGTCGAGGCAGACCGTTTTCCATTCCGGGTTGTTTGCCTCGGCGAGCGCCAGGTCCGAAGCCCGCAGGAAGCGCTCGGGAACATACCGGTCGCCCTGCTTCACCAGGCGCACCAGCATCGGCATGTCGGTGTACTGGCGGCAATACTCGCGGAAGTACTCGCTCTTGTCCTGCGCGTGGTACTCGGTGAGGATCACATGCCCCATCGCCATCGCAAGCGCCGCGTCGGTGCCCTGCTTCGGGTGCAGCCACAAGTCGCCGAACTTCGAGCCTTCGGCGTAATCCGGGAATACCGATACGATCTTCGCGCCCTTGTAGCGCACCTCGGTCATGAAGTGCGCATCGGGCGTGCGCGTCTGCGGCACGTTCGAGCCCCACATCATGATGAACGTCGAGTTGTACCAGTCGGCGGACTCGGGGACGTCGGTCTGCTCTCCCCACGTCATCGGCGACGCGGGCGGCAGGTCGCAGTACCAGTCGTAGAAGCTCATGCAGACGCCGCCGATCAGCGACAGGTAGCGGCTGCCCGCGGCGTACGAAATCATCGACATCGCCGGGATCGGCGAAAAGCCGATGATCCGGTCGGGGCCGTATTTCCGGATCGTGTAGACGTTCGCGGCGGCGATGATCTCGTTCACTTCGTCCCAGCTCGAGCGGACGAATCCGCCCATGCCGCGCTCCTTCTTGTACTGGCCGTCGCTCTGCGCGATCGTCTTCCACGCACCGACTGGATCCATGCCCTTTCGCAGCTCGCGCCACATCTGCAGTAGCGTGCTGCGTACCATCGGGTACTTCAGCCGGTTGCCCGAGTACAGGTACCAGGAATACGACGCACCGCGCGAGCAGCCGCGCGGCTCGTGGTTCGGCATGTCCGGGCGCGTGCGCGGATAGTCGGTCTGCTGGGTTTCCCACGTGACGATGCCGCCCTTGACATAGATCTTCCAGCTGCACGATCCGGTGCAATTCGTGCCGTGCGTCGAGCGGACGATCTTGTCGTGGCTCCAGCGGTCGCGGTAGGCGTTTTCCCAGGAGCGGTTCTCGCGGCGCGTTTCGCCGTGGCCCTCCGAGAACGTCTCCTTCTTGTCGGCAAGGAACTTCAGTCGGTCGAGAAAATGGCTCATCGGGTCATCCCGGGAACGTTCACGGATTTTTCACGTACGCGTTAGCGCGCAGGTAGAACCACCAGTTGAGGACCAGGCAGAGCGCGTAGAAGATCGCGAAACCGTACATGGCGAACTGCGGCGTGCCGGCCTTGATCTGATCGCCGATCACGATGGGCGCGACAAAGGCGCCGTAGGCGGCGACTGCCGAGGTCCAGCCCAGCACCGGGCCGGCCTGCTGGCGGTCGAAGATCACACCGATGGTGCGGAAGGTCGAGCCGTTGCCGATGCCGCTGGCGAAGAACAGCAGCATGAACAGGCCCAGGAACATCGCAAAGTACGTCTCAGGCGTCGCGGAGGCGTAGGCCTGCATCATCACGTAACCCACCGCGGCCGAGGCGAGCACCATGACCGCCGAGATGACTTGCGTAACGATGGAACCGCCGACCCGGTCGGAAATCCAGCCGCCGAGCGGGCGCACTGCCGCGCCCACGAACGGGCCGATCCACGCGTAAGCGAGCACGCTCGGCGCATTCGGATTGTTCAGCGTGTGCTGCATCACGCCGTTGGCGTCGGGCACGTGGCTGACGCCGAAGATCACCTTCATCGAGAGCGGCAGCGCCATCGAGAAGCCGATGAACGAGCCGAAGGTCACGATGTACAGCGCCGTCATGGACCAGGTGTGCTTGTTGCGGAAGATCTCGAACTGCCTGCTGACGCCCTCCCTCATCGGACCGAAGGCCGCGAGCTTCATCACCAGCAGCGCGCTGACGATGTCGAGCGGGATCGCCACCCACATGCTGATGAGGCCGAGGCCGGTCGGTTTCGGCAGATACAGGTACAGGCCGAGGATCGAGGGCACGAAGGCGAGCGTATACAGGTAGGTGATCTTCGCGAACGCAACGATCGGGCTGCCGGTGTCGGGCGAGACCGTCTTCAGGTTGTTCATGCCGAACCAGCACAGCACCGACAGCGGCACCAGCGACAGCAGCCACGCGAAGCCGGCGTTCTGGATCCAGGTCTCGGTACCGGCCTGGATCTTGCCGAAGATCCAGCCACTGTCCTTCGCTAGCGTCATCGGCTCGCCGCCGAGGCTGCCGAGGAAGCCGACCGTCATTACGAGCGGGATCACGATCTGCATCGTGGTCACGCCGAAGTTGCCCAGGCCCGCGTTGATCCCGAGCGCCGTTCCCTGCAACCGCTTCGGAAAGAACGTGCTGATGTTGGACATGGAGCTGGCGAAGTTGCCGCCGCCCACGCCGCACCACAGCGCCATCAGCTGGAAGGCCCACAGCGGCCAGTCCTTGTGTTGCAGCACGATCCCCGTGCCGATCGCCGGGGAGAGCAGCATCGCCGTCGTCAGGAAGATCGTATTGCGCCCGCCCGCGAGCCGGATCAGGAACGAGGCCGGAATGCGCATCGTCGCGCCGGAGATGCCGGCGATCGCGGTCAGCGTGAAGAGCTCGGCCTGGGTGAACGGGAACCCGAGGTTGAGCATCTGCACGGTGATGATGCCCCACATGCCCCAAACCGCGAACCCGCAGAGCAAGGCGGGGACCGAGATCCACAGGTTGCGGTAGGCGATGCGCTTGCCCTCCGATTCCCAGAAGGCCGG
>Ga0209382_10004230_pt1 | contig 19307 bp, 21 predicted proteins | sample SoiMetdeltSBSDD5_FD_187599 | JGI IMG/M metagenome (GOLD analysis project Ga0209382, IMG submission 187599) | Bulk soil microbial communities from a Populus tree surrounding site in Tennessee, USA - Soil MetaG P. deltoides SBSDD5 (SPAdes) (version 2) | ecosystem: Environmental > Terrestrial >... | reverse complement strand
CAGGTTACCGACCCCGGCAGGGGTGTTCGGGGTGGTGGTGGTGTTGGCCGGGTTGTAGCCGAGCTTCTCAAGGAGTTTGTCGGGGGTCAGATAGGTGGCAGAGCCATCGGTGGGGCAGGAAGCGGGGATGCAGGGGAATCTAGTGGATGGGAACAGGTCGTTCAGCGCGCGGTAGGCGGCGTAGCTGATCGCCTCGCTCTTGTTGGCCAGCGTGTTGCTCGCCGCCGACTGCTGCGACGGGCCGTCCGGGCGGGTGACCTTGGCGACCGGGTCGTAGGCCGCCCAGGCGTCGTAGGTGGCGGTGTGCGTCACGCCGAGCGCGCGGGCGGTGATGGTCGGGCCCGTCCCCGCCGGGTACGCCCGGATCACGCTGAGCAACTGCTCATTCCACTTGAGGATCACGTCGTCACTTGCGCGCGGAGTGCCAAAGGTGTCGATCGGCCAGGTAACGCCCTCAGCCGCCCGCGCCTGCCGGGTGGTGGTGACTGTGGTAGCGGCGAGGGTCGCTACGACGAGAGCCACGACGACGAGGAGGGCCGTTGGCAACTTGTACTTCATCTACTCCAGCCTTTCTGCAGTGCGCCAGTACTCGTCATGGCCACGGACCCCCCGCTCGGCTGAAGACCTCAACGCCCGTGCCTGCACCGCTGCGCTCGGAAGCCACGTGACCGGATTGTGAGGGAGGACCACCTTGCCCGCCGTCCCCACCGATTCAAGGGGCGGCCCACGAGGTCCAGGTGAGGACGCCGAGGCCGGAATCTAACGGAAAGAGACCCGCATAGGCATCGGCTCATATACGTATGTTCACTTCTTTGCTCGCTCCGCTAATCAATACAAGCAAAGCTGCATTGTGCGCCGTATTCTTACAGGTAGATCCAGCATGAACGTCCAGATACGGCGCTGCGAGTGCGGCGACCGGGGTCCATTAGGAGGCAGCGGCGCCAATCAGACAGGCGCGGTCATCTCCGGCGCGGCCGCGGTCGTCCTGCGCCCGCACCCCCTCGGACCAACAATCAGGTCAAGGCCTACTGACCTGAACCACGACCAAGGTCGGCTCGCAGACCGATCCCGCCCAGGGTAAGGACACCTCCACCTTGTCCGTGATAACGAGGCAGGCTGGAGGACGGACCTGAAGCTGCTGGATGGGGCCACAAGGACATGGGACCGAAGCTGGACGCCTGATCGTAGGTTCGGCAAACTCGTGCCACAGCCACAAGCGCAGTAGAGGCAGGTATGAGCGTGGCCGCGCGGGGCGACGGTGACCACTTCGAGTTGCCCGCCGACGCGGTCGAGCTGCTGCGCCAGGTGCGTCCGGCTGATCGGCAGGGGTTCATCGAGGAGATCACCCAAGCTCTGGCGGCCGCCGCCGAGACCAAGGACTTCCGACCGCTGCAGGACGTGCTCGAGGCCTGGACCGCCGCCGTCCGCCTCCAGCGGCAACCGGGCTATGAGGCGATGATCGAGCGCATGCAACGCCGCGCGTGGCCGGCCCGTGGACCTCGACGAGCTACGTCGCCCTCGCGACTAGCAGTGTGCGCTGGCGGATCGAGAAAGCCGACGCGTTCTGGGAACAAGTCGAGCACTACACCGACGACGAGCGGGGATCCTGGCCGACGCCTACCAGGCGCTGCTGCGCTATGGGCTACTTCCCCATCCGTCCTCCCCGCTGGTGATCCACCGGTTCCGCGATCCGCGCGTCGGGGACGCCTACGCGCTGATGCCGCCGATAGTCGTGGTCGGCTATCAGGTGCTCGGCGACACCATCGTGGTGCAAGCAGCCGACATCATCCGCAGCCAGTAGCTGCTCGACAGCCCAACGAGACACCTCCTCGCAGGCGCGTCACCCACAGGTGGGCTCTCCTCGGCCAGCCGCGGGTGGCGTAGCAACAACCGAACAGACCGATCCGGCGCTGACGATAGCGCTGCCCAGCCCCGCCGTGCCGACGCCCGAGCAGCCGTATCCCGGTTAGCGAGCGGCGACACGCCAACCCGCCCGGGCCCTCGACGGGCCGGGGCGGTTCCGCTCTTGGTTCGATGGGCGGTCGGGGTAGAGCCAGCCGGAGAGAACGGACCCCTCAGACCGTCGGCGGCACCTGCAGCTCGTCGGCAAGATGGCGGATCTCGGCCTCTGGGTAGCGGCGGTGGCCACCAAGGGTCTTCAGGAACGGCAGCCTGCCCTCCTTGGCCCAGCGGGACACGGTCTTGGGTGACACGTGCAAGATGTCGGCCACCTCGGCGGTGTGGAGGTAGGGGGGATAGGTTGGTGCGGCCTTGCCGCTGGGTTGGGTTGCCACGGCGCATCCCTTTCGCACGGCGGGCCCGATAGCGGTATCGGGGCCCGGGACTGGACCGGGTGTTCGCCCGGCCCGGGGGAGGAAGGGGTGGCAGCGGCGATACTGAGCGGTCACCCTGTTACGTGCAGGACCAACAGGACGATCATGCAGACTGACCAAAGTGCCTGCCATAGTCCGATTGGGTCGTTTCAGCGGCGCCGCTACGTAGTCACTGCTCCGGCGGCCAATGGCCCAGCTGCTGCCAAGCACCGCGCACCATCGGTGACGACACGACAGCAGCCAACCAGCTACGACGTGAGCAGGCACCCAGCACCAGGTGACGGCACTCGCCTATGGGCAGCGACCGATCACCTGCGTATGCTCATGCTGACGCGCTTGGGTGTGCTGGCGGTCGCTGCCCGCCAGCCAATCCCGCCCGCGTGACGCATGGTGACTCACCAGACCGTGTCCGCGGTAGGAGCTCAGCGGCCCCGTGGTTGACCGCCAAGTTGACCGCCAAACCCCACGACAACACGGGTCCACAGGGGACGACCATGGACGGCTATACACGTCCTGAGCTGCGCAAATGGGTTGGGCGGTGATCACCCGAGCAACTTACGAGTCCGAGGGTCAAGGTGGCCAACGGCGTCGGCAGTGATTTCGTAGCCCGGGAAGCTCGAGTGTGAATCATGGTGGGGCTCTGGATGGCGTCGGAGTTCCGGTACTAGGGGTCAGTTGTGATCCCCGACCTCAAGGGCAGCCGTCAACGGACACACGGGCCGGCGAGGCCCTCGCCGGCCCGGTGCTTGCGGATGCCGCCATCCTCGCCTGGGTAGGTGTCGCATGGCTGGTCGTGGACTCCTGAGCTTGGAAGCTTTACCCACCTCGAACCTGCGCCAGCGCGGCCGCCAACGAAGGCCGGTCAAGATGCTGGTCGATCACCGCTAGGCAACGACACGACGAGGTGAACCTGATGCGCAGACTTGGCAGACGAACGGGCTGGCTCGGCTGGGCGGTGGCCGGGGTGCTGCTGGTGTCGGCGGGTGGGGCGGCGCTGGCCGCCCAGGGCGCGACGACCACGACCCGGGCGCCGGCCGCCGGCGTCGACAAGACCAAGGCCCGGGCGGGGGCGGTCGGTCATGGAGGCGGCTGGCGGCACGCGCTGGGGCGGCGGGTGCTCCACGGTGAGGTGACGGTGCAGACCAAGGAGGGCGTCAAGACCCTGGTCCTGGCCTACGGCCAGGTCACCGCCCTCTCCAAGGACGCCGTCACGGTCAAGAGCTCGGACGGGGTCGAAACCAGCTTCGGGATCGACGGCGACACCCGCTTCGGGTTCCGCAACGAGCCCACGCCCAGCGCCGAGCTGAAGGTCGGGGAGGACGCCTTCGTGGCCGGCGAGAAGTCCGGCGACCGGGCCGTGGCCAAGCGGGTCGTGTCCGGGGACCTGGCCCGCCGCCGCGGCGGCTCGGCCGGTGGCACCGGCAAGGCGACCCCCTAGCCCGGCGGGTCAGGCAGCTCTGGTCCCCGGACAGAGCGACCGCCCCGCCTGGGCCCGGGAACGTGGCGGCCGACCTCAGGTGCTCATGCTCGAGGCCAGCACCGCCACGACCAGGACCAGCAGGAAGAAGCCCAGGGCGAACCAGGCGGCGCGCAGAGCGTGCTTGGCCACCGGAACCGGGCGCAGAGCCAGCAGGCGGCGGCCGCAGTCGCACATGCCCGGGTCGTACGCGACCCGGTGGCCCTCGCTGCAGGCGAACCGGGGGCGTTCGCGGACGTCGTAGCCGCAGGCGGCGCAGGCCGCCATGGCCGAGTTCTCGAAGCCGCAGCGCGGGCAGACCCGCAGCGAGGCCAGCTCCCAGGCCAGCACTCCGGCGCTGAGGGCGGCCAGGCCGCCGAACATGGCGAAGGTGACCAGCCCGGAGCCGAGGGTGTCGTGGAGGGCCACGGTGAACAGGGCGCTGCCCAGCGCCGAGGCGGCCAGGGCGACCGCGACCGCGGTCACGGTCGAGCGCACCGCCGCCGGGCGGCGGCCGGGGCTGGATCGGAAGACCTTCACGATCCCACGGTAACCGCTCGCCGAGCCGATGGTGAACCGGACGACATGTCACTACCTTGGATCTAGCCTTTGTATGGAGGCATGCACCAGGCACCGGAGGCACGATGGCAGGGTCGGACGGGAGCAGGACCCAGTGGCGGGAGCTGTTCCATGAGGTGGTGGCGACCAACCTGTGCACCGGGTGCGCGGCGTGTGTGATGGCCTGCCCCAGGGACGTGCTCGACTACGACCACGCCGAGACCTACCACCCGTTCAACGTCGAGCTGTCGACCGCGGCCGACGACTGCGTGCACGGCCAGCGCGGCTGCGACATCTGCACCAGGGCCTGTCCGCGCTTCCGGGACTGGGAGGTCGAGTGCGACGAGGCCCTGTTCGGGCGGGCCCGCCAGCCCGACGAGGTCACCGGGATCCGTCGCGGGGTGTTCCTGTGTAGGGCGGCCGACCCGGAGGTGCTGGAGGCCGGCCAGGACGGCGGGCTGGTCTCGGCCCTGCTGATCTGGGGGCTGGAGACGGGCCGGGTCGAGGGGGCGCTCACCTCGCGGCTGTCGACCACCCGGCGCTGGGACGGCGAGCCGTTCCTGGCCACCACCCGCGACGAGGTGCTGGAGGCGGCCGGCTCCCGCTACACCTACGCCGCCAACCCTCTGGCCATGAAGGAGGCCGAGCGGCGCGGGCTCAAGCGCCTGGCCCTGGTCGGCATGAGCTGCCAGGCCTCCATCAACGGCACCCTGCAGGCGCGGCGGGTCAACAAGTACGCGCGCCGGATCGAGATCACCCTGGGGCTGCTGTGCTCCAAGTCGTTCGCCTACGACGGCATGCGCCAGGTGATCGCCGAGGACTACGGGGTCCCGCTGGACGACATCGCCAAGGTCAACATCAAGGGCCGGTTCCAGCTGTGGCGCCGCTCGACCGGCGAGCTGGTCGAGATCCCGCTGAAGCGGATGGCCCAGGCGACCCGGGAGGGGTGCAAGCTCTGCCCCGACTTCGCGGCCGAGCACGCCGACATCGCCACCGGCGGCCTCGGCCAGCGCGACGGCTGGACCCTGGCCGTGGTCCGCACCCAGCGCGGCGAGGACTGGATGCGCGAGGCCGAGGCGGCCGGGGTGATCGCCGTCCGGCCGGGCGAGGATGACCCGGCGGCGCTGGCCCTGATGGCCAAGCTGGCCACCCGCTCCCGGGAGCGCTGGCCGGTCGATCTGTCCGGCGACCAGGGAGCCCCGCGGATGCTCCCGGTGGTGCAGACAAGCGGAGGAAGCACCAGAACCACGTAGGTCTGCCGATTTGCAGGAGCATGGCCGATACGTTGTAACCTTCCCGCTCGCAAGGCATCTACGGTCCTGACCGGTCCATGACCTCGACCCGGTCGGCTCCAGGGCGCGCCGTCGCCGCCGGAGTGCTCGGTCCATGCCTTGGGGGGAGGGAAGCATGGCCACCGACCGCGACGAGCAGCTCCGCCAGCAGCGCGAGCTGGAGGAGATCCGTCGCAGCTTCGCCGAGATGGGCGCACGCATGGGCTCGATGTTCGAGCCGGCGGAGCCCGAGGGGCCGCAGCGGTCGCCGCGGCCCCTGTTGCCGCCGGCGCCACCGGTGGCCGCCTCGTCACCCTTCGGCGTCCCGGCACGTCCCCGCTGGTGGTGGGCGGCCGCGCTGGTCCTGTTGTTCGTCGCCGGCACCGCCTTTGGCTACATCCTGCCCAAGGGCGACGGTGGCTCGGGCTCGCCGTCCCCATCAGGGCTGACGACCCCCACCACCCGGACCCCGCCGACCACGCCGCGCCCCGCGGCGGGGCCCAAGACGGTGACCAGCGTGCCCCAGACCTGCGTGGAGACGGCCGAGCTGGCCGACGAGGTGATTTCCCGTCTGAACCGTAACGACCGTGACAACCGCCTGGCCGAGATGCTCAGGGACTACACCATCAACAGCCAGGCCTGCCGTAGGGAGGCACAACCCTGATGCGTAGCAAGCCGCTCGCCAAGCTCCTGCTGGTGCTGGCCGGGCTCCTTCTGGTGCTGGCCCCGGCGGCCAGCGCCGCCGAGACCCTGGTGCTCACCTGCAAGATCTGCACCGAGCTCGTGATCACCGGCGACGCCCTGCCGGCCAACGACTCGGTGCGGGTCTCGGTGGTCGACGTCAAGACCGGCCAGGAGACGACCCCCCAGTTCTACGTCGACACCGACGCGAACGGCGCCTTCGTCAAGAAGATCCCCATGGACCTGGGCGAGCACCCGTCGCTGGAGTCGACGGTGTGGAAGAAGGACGGCAGCGTGCTCGTGGTCGCCGCCCACACCCGCTTCACCGCCCCCTGCAAGCCGGAGGACACCCTGGCCTTCACCGGGTCGCACACCCCGCTGCTGCTCGGCCTGGGGCTGGTGCTGCTGACGGCCGGCGGCCTCCTGATTCGCGGCTCACGCCGGGCCTACCACCCCGCCCACTAACCAGGAACGACCGTGGCCCCGGGGGTTTCCCGGGGCCACGGCACGTCTGGGCGGAAGCTACTCGGTCGGGGTGTAGTTGGCCACGTACTCGGTGTCGCGGATCTGGGGGCCGATCTTGGCCGCGCCGCCGGGCGAGCCCAGCGGGTCGTCGCCCTCGGTGAAGAAGGCCGCGTTGGTCTGGGTGAAGTCCTTCCACTGGGCGGGCACGTCGTCCTCGTAGAAGATGGCCTCCACCGGGCAGACCGGCTCGCAGGCCCCGCAGTCCACGCACTCGTCGGGGTGGATGTAAAGCATGCGGTCGCCCTCGTAGATACAGTCGACCGGACACTCCTCGATGCAGGACTTGTCCTTGACGTCGATGCAGGGCTCGGTGATGACGTAGGTCATCTTCGGGTGGACCCCCTCGTGGCTGCGTTCCTGGGCTTGCTGGATACCAGAGGGCTGCTGACACCGTCAACGTGGGCGCCGGCGCCCGGCACAGTGGATCCTACCGCCTTCCTGGACCCGCCGAGCAGCGGCAGGAGCACCGCTCCGGCGACCACCGCCACCCCGCCGACCACCTTGCCCGGACCGAGCCGATCGCCGAGCACGGCCGCGCCGAGGGCGACGGTGAACACCGGCTCGAACGATGAGGCGATCGACGCCCAGGCCGACCCGACCCGGGCCATGCCGGCCAGGAAGGCGGCGATGGCCACGGCGGTGCCGACCACGGCCATGGCCACCCCGGCGGCGTAGGCCGGCGGCGTCGCCCCCAGGAGGCCACGGCCGGCGACAAGGACCGCGGCGGCCAGGAACGAGCAGGCCGCCCCCGAGCTGACGTAGGCGCTGGCCGCCAGCGGGTCCACGCCGCGCAGCAGGTACTCCCCGACCAGGATGTAGAGGGTGTACCAGCAGGCCGAGGCCAGGCCGAGGGCGACCCCGAGGGCGTCCAGCCGCTCGCCGGGCAGCCCCAGCACGAGCACGATGCCGGCCAGGCTGAGGGCCAGCCCAGCGACGGTCGCCCTGTCCAGGCGCGAGCGGCCGAGGGCGACCGCCCCGGCGGTGACCAGGGCCGGGTACAGGTAGAGCAGCAGGGCCGCCACGCCGGCCGAGATGCGGGTCAGGGCGTTGAAGAACAGCGTGGCCTGGATCGCGTAGCCGATGGCGCCGAGGCCGAGCAGCCGAAGGGCCGTCGGCCGGGGGAGGCGGAGGCTGCGCCGGGCCGCCAGGGCCAGGCCGACCAGCAGCGGGGCGGCCACCGCGAACCGCAGGGCGAGGACGCCGATGACGCCCAGACCGCCCGCGTAGGCCTGCTTGCCGAAGATGGCCAGGCTGCCGAACCCGGCCGCCGAGACCACGCACAGCGCCAGCCCCACCCGGTCGATGGAGCCCTTCCTGGCGGTGAGGGGCCGACCCGGTCCCGGCTGGGCCGTCGTCACGTGCCCAGGCCGGTCAGGAACGCCGCCGGCCCCAGGGGGCTGCCGGTGGCGGCGGTGACCAGGTCGCGCCAGGGCAGGGTGGCGCCGGGGGCGAACACCCGCTCGGCCAGGAACGCGCCCGCGGCGGGGCGGCCCACGAAGCCGCCGGCGTGGGCGCGGACGGCCTGGTCCAGCTGGGAGGCGAGCAGCTCCCCGAGCAGGTAGCTCTGGTAGTAGACCGGGGAGACGGCCAGGTGGATCTTGCTGGCCCAGTCGGGGGTGGTGCGGCCCTCGGGCCGGCGCAGGCCCTGGAGCGAGGCGACCAGGTCCCACCAGACGCCGACCAGGTCGCCGCCGGGATGGGCGTACATGGCCCGCTCGAAGCGGATCACGACCAGGCACCAGCGGGCGAACACCAGCTGGCCGATGCGGAGCACCTGGCGGCTGGGGCCGGTCAGGGCCTGGGCGGCGGCCGGGTCGGCGCCGAGCACCCCGTGAAGGAACTCGGGGTCCCGGCGGAGCCGGCCCAGCATCAGGGCCACCGCCTCGGTGACCAGCGGCTGGGGCGGGCCGCGGAGCACCCAGGGCAGGGACCGGTCGATGTGGTCGTCGTAGACGGCGTGGCCGACCTCGTGCAGCAGGACGTCCAGCCACTCCTCGCCGGGGGCCAGGTTGGCCAGCACCCGGATGTCACCGGCCCGGTCGACGTCCAGGCAGAAGGCGTGCTGGTCCTTGCCCGGGCGCGGGAGCAGGTCGGACCGCGCCAGCAGGTGCCGGGTCTCCAGGCCCATGCCGTCGTAGGTGGCCACGGTGAGCCCCACGGTGTCGGTGCCCTCCAGCAGCGGGCCCAGGTCGGCCTCGGCGTCGCCGTCGTAGCGCTGGAAGAACAGGTCGCCGTAGTGCCATGGCCGCAGGTCGTCGACATCGACCCCGAAGCGGGCCGCCTGGCGGGCGTCCAGCTCCGCCTTGGCGGCCAGGAACGGCTCGCGGGTGGCCGCCTCGACCTCGTCCAGCATCCGCCCCAGCCAGGCCTCGTCGATGTCGCCGGCGGCCAGGGCGAAGGCGAACCAGTCGCGGTAGCCGCGCTCGCGGGCCACCCGGTTGCGCAGCTCGACCAGGGCGAGCACGTCGTCGGCGACGACGGCGCCGACCTGCTTGCCGGCCTCCCAGGCGGCGCGCCGCTCGGCCGGGTCGGTCGAGTCGGCCAGCACCCGCTCGAGCTCGTTGTTGGCCAGCTCCCGGTCGCCGACCCGGCCCCGCACGGTGGCGAAGGCGTGCTCCACCTTGGCCTGGAGGGCGACCAGCTGGGCCCGGTCGGCCTCGGGGATCTGGTTGGCCAGCAGCTCCAGGCTGGCCTGCTCCAGGGCCCGCCGGGTCCGCCGCCCGGCCGCCCCGTCGGCGGCGGCCAGGGCCCCATGGACCTCGGCGAACAGCTCGGGGTCGCCGAGGGCGGCCAGCCAGGCCTCCTCGGTCCGCTGCCTGGCCGCCGACGTGCTCGGCCGGGCGTCGGTGGCGGCCGCCCAGAGGGCCTGGTGGAGGTCGCGCTCCAGCGGGGCCAGCCGGTCGGTGAGCCGCCGCAGGACGACGTCGGGGTCGGTCATGCCCTTACTGTAGTGGGATGCGTTACCGCTACGTGGTCCGCATCGGGCCGCAGGACGTCGGGCAGCGGGTGGTGGTCCGCTGGCGCCGGCCGGCGGCCGGGGGCGGCGACGAGGTGGCCGACGTGGTCGGCCCGCTGGAGGCCGCCGATGACCACCACTTCGCGGTGCGAGACCGCCGCGGTGAGCTGGTCCACATCCCCCGCGAGCGGGCCCTGGCCGCCAAGGTCGTCCCGCCCCGATAAGGTGGTCGGGTGCTGGAGGTCACCAACACCCTGACCCGGGCCAAGGAGCCGGTGCGGCCGCGCACGCCCGGGCGGGTGACCATGTACACCTGCGGGCCGACCGTGTACCGCTACGCCCACGTCGGCAACCTGCGCACCTTCCTGCTGGCCGACCTGGTCCGCCGGGCCCTGGAGGCCGGCGGGGCCGAGGTCCACCAGGTGCAGAACATCACCGATGTCGGCCACATGACCAACGAGCAGTTCGACCGCGGCGAGGACCGCATGCTGGTCTCGGCCCGGCTGGAGGACAAGACGCCGGCCGAGATCGCCGACCACTACACCGAGTCGTTCCTGCGCGACGTGGCCGCCCTGAACCTCCGGCCGGCGGCCGCCTACCCGCGGGCCTCCGACTACATCCCCCAGATGCTGGAGCTGGTGGCCAAGCTGCTGGAGCGCGGCCACGCCTACGAGGTCGAGGGGACGGTCTACTTCGCGGTCGAGTCGTTCCCGGGCTACGGCCGGCTGTCGCGCAACACCCTGGACCGGCTGCGGGCCGGCCACCGCCAGGAGGAGGTCGACCCGCGCAAGCGCCACCACGCCGACTTCGCCCTGTGGAAGGCGGCCGGGCCGGGCCGGCTGGTCAAGTGGCCCTCGCCCTGGGGCGACGGCTACCCGGGCTGGCACATCGAGTGCTCGGCCATGTCCCTGGCCACCCTGGGCGAGCACATCGACCTCCACACCGGCGGGGAGGACAACGTCTTCCCCCACCACGAGGACGAGATCGCCCAGTCCGAGGCCGTGGTCGGCCACCAGGTGGTGACCACCTGGGTGCACGGGGCGCACCTGCTCACCGAGGGCCGGCGCATGGCCAAGTCGGCCGGGAACTTCTACGCCCTGGCCGACCTGCACGACCGCGGCCACTCGCCGCTGGCCGCGCGGCTGCTGTTCCTCCAGGCCCGCTACGGGAGCCAGTTCAACTTCACCTGGGACGCCCTGGCCGGGGCCGAGCGGGCCCTGGACCGGTGGCGGTCGCGCATGGCCGGCTGGGCCAGGGACCCCCGGGCCGGTCAGGCCCCAGGGTGCGCCGGCTACGAGGAGCGCTTCTGGGCGGCGGTCCACGACGACCTGGACACGCCGCGGGCGCTGGCCGTGCTGGCCGAGCTGGAGGGCGACGAGACCCTGCCCCCGGCGGCCCGCCTTACCAGCGTGCAGGCCTTCGACCGGTTCCTCGGCCTGGACCTGGCCGCCCAGGTCGGCCAGCGCCTGCCCGCGGGGGCCGAGGAGCTGATCGCCGAGCGCGAGCAGGCCAGGGCGGCCCGCGACTTCGCCGCCGCCGACCGCCTGCGCGACCGGCTGGCCACCCTCGGGGTCGAGGTCACCGACACCCGCACCGGGACGACCTGGCGCCTGCGCCCCTGATCGCGGCCGTTGGCCGCCAGGTCGTCGTATGCTGCAAGGGACACCCGACCCGGGCGCTGGAGTGTGAACGATGGGACTGATGCGGCGGTTCTCGAACATCTTCAAGGCCAAAGCCTCGAAGACGCTGGACAAGTACGAGGACCCGAGGGAGACCCTCGACTACTCGTACGAGCGGACCCTGGAGATGCTGCAGAAGATGCGCCGGGCCGTGGCCGACGTGGCCACCTCCCGCAAGCGGATCGAGCTCCAGGCCCAGCAGCTGCAGCGCTCGGCGGCCAAGCTGGAGGGCCAGGCCAAGCAGGCCGTCTCCCAGAACCGGGAGGACCTGGCCATCGAGGCGCTGACCCGCCGCCAGTCGATCGCCACCCAGCTCACCGACCTCCAGGCCCAGCACGACCAGCTCAAGGCCGAGGAGGCCCGCATGGTCGAGGCCTCCCAGCGGCTCCAGACCAAGGTCGACTCCTTCCGCATCCGCAAGGAGACGATGAAGGCCAACTACACCGCGGCCGAGGCCCAGACCAAGGTCAACGAGGCCATCTCGGGGATCGGCGAGGAGATGGGCGACGTCGGCCTGGCCATGCAGCGGGCCGAGGACAAGGTGGCCCAGATGCAGGCCCGCTCCGGTGCCCTGGACGAGCTGATGGCCTCCGGGGCCCTGGACGACGCCTCCATGTCCAGCGACCGGCTCCAGGCCGAGCTCGACCGCGGGTTCGCCGAGCCGGCGGTCGAGGCCGAGCTGGCCCGCCTCAAGGGCGAGCTCACCGGCGGCAGCACCACCGCCAAGCAGCTCGACGCCCCCGACCAGGAGGCCGCCCCGGCCACCGCCCCGGCCTCGGCCGAGGCCCCGGTCGAGGAGGACCGGCGATGATCGTCCGGATCAGTGGCGAGGGCCAGTTCGAGGTGCCCGAGCGCCACGTCGACGAGCTCAACCGGCTGGACGACGACCTGACCAAGGCGGTCGACGGCGGCGACGAGGCCCAGTTCACGGCCGCCCTGCAGGCCCTGCTGACCAGCGTCCGCACCGCCGGGGAGGAGCTACCGGCCGACTGGCTCGGCCCCTCCGACCTGGTCCTGCCCAGCCCTGACGCAACCATCCACGAAGTACGCGAGGTCCTCGGTGACGAGGGCCTGATCCCGGGGTGACGATCTGATGGCACGAACGCGGTTCCCGGCCGACGCCGGTCTCACGAGCCGCATGCTCGGCACGATGTTCCTGCTCGGCCTGCTGTACGTGGTCTTTGTCGGCGTCCTCATCGTCCTGCTGAAGAGCTGGGTGCTGATCGTCGTGATCGCCGGCGGCTTCCTGTTCATCCAGTACTTCTTCTCCGACCGGATCGCCCTGGCGGCGATGCGCGGGCACGAGGTGTCGCCCGAGCAGGCGCCCGAGCTGCACCAGATGGTCGACCGCCTCTGCGCCCTGGCCGACATGCCCAAGCCGAGGGTCGCCATCGCCGACACCGACCTGCCCAACGCCTTCGCCACCGGGCGCAACCAGCAGCACGCCGTGGTCTGCGTGACCACCGGGATCCAGCGGCGGCTGTCCCCGCCGGAGCTGGAGGCGGTCCTGTCCCACGAGCTGTCCCACGTCGCCCACCGCGACGTGGCCGTGATGACCATCGCCAGCTTCCTCGGCATCCTGGCCGGGCTGGTGGTCCGCTCCTCCATCTACGCCGGCGCCTGGGGCGGGGGCGGCTGGGGCCGCTCCAACGACCGCGACAACAACGCCGGCGCGGTGATCCTGCTGGTGATCCTGGCCTCGGCGGTGGTGTACGCGCTCAGCTTCCTGCTGACCCGGCTGCTGTCGCGCTACCGGGAGCTGTCGGCCGACCGGTCCGGGGCGATCCTCATCGGCCGCCCGTCCCTGCTGGCCTCGGCCCTGGTCAAGATCACCGGCGACATGAGCCGGATCCCGACCCGCGACCTGCGGGCGGCCGAGCCGCTCAACGCCTTCTTCTTCGTCCCGGCGGCGGCGCCCGGGTTCAGCTTCTCGACGCTGTTCGCCACCCACCCGCCCCTGGAGCGGCGCCTGGAGCAGCTGGAGAAGCTGGAGGCCCAGCTGGGCCGGCCGGCGTGAAGTTCCTGGACGCCCTGCTGGGACGCAGCAAGCCCAAGCAGCCCAAGCTGGACGCCCTGTTCGGGGTCACCGGCGCGGCCGTCACCCTGGAGGCGGCGGCCGGCATGAAGCCGACCGGCCAGGCCGCGGTCTGCTTCAAGCCCGCCTCCGGGCAGGGGTTCGCGGCCGCCTCCGAGGAGCTCCAGGGCCTGCTGGAGCTGGCCGTCAAGGAGGCGGGGTCGAGCCTGCGGGTCACCGACGACCGCTACGGCTACCGCTGGGTGGTGCTCGCCGACCCGGAGATGGAGGACCTGGTGACCAGCGCCCACCTGGTCAACTCCACCCTGGAGGAGTACGGCTTCGGCCCCCAGCTGCTGTGCTCGGTGTTCGCCTTCGCCGACGCCTCGGGGCGGCGGTTCCACCTGGTCTACCTCTACAAGCGGGGCACCTTCTACCCGTTCGCCCCCCTCGGCGGCGAGCGCCGCGACAACGAGCTGGAGCTGCGGGTCAAGGCGACCCTGGGCGGCGACCTGCCGGTCGAGCCGGAGCTGGCCCGCTGGTTCGCCCTCTGGGGACTGCCGCTCGACTGATAGCCTTGCTGGTGCCGCCGGCGGCGCCGCCGCGAGCGCGGCCGTCGAGCAGCCAGGAGGAGCGCGTGCGCGAGCAGCTTGTCGTGGTGGCCCTGGGCGGCAACGCCATCTCCCCGCCGGGGACTGCCAGCCCCATCCCGGCGCAGTACCAGCGGACCATGGAGACCGCCGACCACCTCGCCCACCTGACCGAACGGCCGCTGGTGGTGACCCACGGCAACGGCCCCCAGGTCGGTAACGTGCTGCTGCGCAGCGACCTGGCCGCCGGCCTGCTGCCCCGGCTGCCCCTGGACATCTGCGTGGCCGACACCCAGGGCGGGATGGGCTTCATGCTCCAGCAGTGCCTGGACAACGCCTTCCGCCAGGCGGGGGTGCGGCGCTCCACGGTGACCGTGGTCACCCGCACGGTGGTCGACGCCGACGACCCGGCGTTCCGCTCCCCCTCCAAGCCGATCGGCGACTTCTACGACGAGGCCGAGGCGCGCCGGCGCATGGACGCCGACGGCTGGGCCATGCGCGAGGACGCCGGCCGGGGCTGGCGCCGGGTCGTCCCGTCGCCGGAGCCGAGGGAGATCGTCGAGCAGCCGGCCATCGAGGCCCTGCTCGACACGGGCGCGGTGGTGGTCGCGGCCGGCGGCGGCGGCATCCCGGTGGTCCGCCGGCCCGACGGCTCCCTGGCCGGGGTCGAGGCGGTGGTCGACAAGGACCTGGCCTCGGCCCTGCTCGCCGGCCGGCTGGGCGCCGAGGTCCTGCTGGTCCTCACCGGGGTCGAGCACGTCGCCGTCGACTTCGGCCGGCCCGGCCAGCGCGACCTGCACGAGCTGGGCGCGGCCGAGATGGCCGCCCACGCCGCGGCCGGCCAGTTCGCCCCCGGCAGCATGCTCCCCAAGGTCCAGGCCGTCCTCCGCTTCCTGGAGGGGGGCGGCCGCCGGGCCGTCATCACCACCCCGGAGCTGTCGGAGAAGGCCCTGACCGGCGAGATCGGCACCCAGGTGACCGCCTGACGTGGCGGCGCTCGTCGCCATCGTGTCGTTCCGGCTCGGTGGGCCGGACGGGGTGTCGGTGGTGGCCGAGCACTGGGCCGAGGCGTTCCGCCGGCTCGGCCTGGCGGTGCGCACGGTGGCCGGGTCGGGGCGGGCCGACCGGCTGCTGCCGGACCTGGCCATGGACACGACCCCCAGGCCGGGCCTGGCCGGGCGGCTGGCCGAGGCCCTGGCCGGGACCGACCTGGCGGTGGTCGAGAACGTCTGCTCCCTGCCCCGCAACCCGGCCGCCGCCGCCGTCCTGGCCGACCGGCTGGCCGGTCGGCCGGCCGTCCTCCACCATCACGACCTGCCCTGGCAGCGGCAGGAGCTCGGCGACCGGCCCGGCTGGCCACCCGACGACCCGGCCTGGGTCCACGTCACCATCAACCAGCGCAGCCGCCGGGAGCTGGCCGACCGCGGCGTGGTGGCCACCACCGTCTACGGCGGCTTCCCCGTCCCCGCCCCCGGCCGCCGCGACCTGGCCAGGGGGCGGCTCGGGGTCGCCCCGGGCCGGCGGCTGCTGCTCCAGCCGACCCGGGCCATCCCTCGCAAGAACGTCCCCGCCGGCCTGGCCATGGCCGAGGCCCTCTCGGCCGACTACTGGCTGACCGGCCCGGTCGAGGACGGCTACGGCGCCGAGCTGGGGCGGCTGCTGGCCGCCGCCACCGGCAGGGTCCACCGGCGCGTCCCCGACGGCCTGACCATGGACGACGCCTACGCGGCCTGCGACGCCGTGGTGTTCCCGTCCACCTGGGAGGGCTTCGGCGCCCCCCTGATCGAGGCGTCGCTGCACCGCCGGCCCCTGGCCGTGGGCGACTACCCGGTCGCGGCCGAGCTGGCCGCCTTCGGCTTCCGCTGGTTCCCGGCCGACGACCCCACCCCCCTCAAGGAGTTCCTCGACCATCCCGACCCGGCCCTGCTGGCCGGCAACCACGACGTCGCTCTGCGCCACTTCTCCCTGGACGCCCTGACCGCGCAGCTCGCCGCCCTCCTCCACGACGCCGGCTGGGACCACCTGCTCCAGGGGGACGCGACCTAGGACTCGCCGCCGATGTCGACGTGGTAGGCCTCGTACACGAGGTCGAGGCCGCGCTTGCGGTGGCGGACCAGGTCGGCGAACAGGCGCACGGTGTGGTCGCGGAGCGCCTGGACCGCCTCGGGGTCGGTGGCGGTGGACGACTCGGCGATGGCGTGGCCGATGCCGTCGGTGATCTCGGCGTGCTCGCGCCGGAACCGGGTCACGCGGTTGGCCAGGCGGGGGGTGTTCTCCAGGATCTCCTGGTAGAGGCCGCCCGGGGCCTCGGTGACCTCGACGTGGACCGCGAACACCTCCTGGAGGTGCTCCAGGGCGGGTCCCAGGCGGGCGGGCAGGGCGTCCTGGCCGCCCAGGCCGTCGGGGTCGTCGGTGGCGGCCAGGGCCTCCTCGAGCGCGGCGATGGCCCGCCGCAGGCTGAGCCGCTGTCCCTTGGCCGCCTCCAGGGCGCTGGTGGATGCCTCGTATGCCTCGCCGACCTCACGCTTCATCGCCGGCTCCTCCCACGCGCCCCGCCCCGATGTCTCCGGATGCCTGTCCCCCGGACGGTGGTCACGGGTGGTCACGGCAGTGTGGCGGAAAACGGGCCACTTGTCACCGTAGAACTTTGGTACTAGTCGCCTCAGACGCCGCGGGCGGCCAGGTCGGCCTCGCCGACCCGGTGGACCAGCACCCGGTTGGTGCCGCCGCGGCCGCCGGGGCTGCCGGCCACGACCACGATCAGGTCGCCGGGCTCGAGCAGGCCCTCGCGCACGATCCGCTCGTCGGCCTCGGCGATCATGCCCCGGACCTGGGTGCCGACCGGCAGCGGGGCGGCCGTCTCCACCCCCCAGAACAGGGCCATGCGGCGCCGGGCGGCCTCGGAGGTGGTCAGGCCGAGGATCGGGGTCCGGGGCCGGAACCGGGAGACGTAGCGGGCGGTCGCCCCCGACTCGGTGAAGGCCACGATCGCCTTGGCCCGCAGGTCGGCGGCCATCTGCACGGCCGCCCGGCAGACGGTGGCGGGCACGTCGAGCTCGCCCACGGCCGGCGGCGGCGGGGCGGCCTGGTACGGGGTGGCCTCGGCCTCGCGGGCGATCCGGGCCATGGTGGCCACCGACTCGACCGGGTACTGGCCGATGGCCGTCTCCTGGGACAGCATGACCGCGTCGGTGCCGTCGAAGATGGCGTTGGCCACGTCGCTGGCCTCGGCCCGGGTCGGGCGGGGGCTGGCCACCATCGACTCGAGCATCTGGGTGGCGGTGATCACCGGCACCCCGAGCGAGTTGGCCCGGGCGATGATGTGCTTCTGGATCGGCGGGACCTTCTCCACGGCCAGCTCGACCCCCAGGTCGCCGCGGGCGACCATGACCGCGTCGGCCACCTCCAGGATCTCGTCCAGGCAGTCGATCGCCTCCGGCCGCTCCAGCTTGGCCACCACCGGGATGTCGCCGCCGCGCTCGGCGATCGCCTGCTTGGCCTGGACCACGTCGTCGGGCCGGCGCACGAACGACAGGGCCAGGTAGTCGGCGCCGGCCTCGACCGCGGTGGCCACGTCGGCCCGGTCCTTGGCGGTCAGCGAGGCCGCCGACACGGCCACGCCGGGCAGGTTCACGCCCTTGCGGGACCTGACCACCCCGCCCCGCTCCACCTGGCAGCGGACCCGCCCGCCCTCGACGTCCTCGACCCGCAGGCCGATCGCCCCGTCGTCCAGCAGGATCTGGTCGCCCCGGTGCACGTCGGCGGCCAGCGCGGGGTAGACCACCGGGATCTCGGGGTCGGCGGCGTGGTCGGCCCCGGCGACCAGCACGACCTCGCGGCCGCGGTCGAGCTTGACCCCGTTGTCGCCGACCACCCCGACCCGGATCTTGGGCCCCTGGAGGTCGACCAGGATGGCCAGGTTGCGCCCGAGCTCGGCGCCGACGGCCCTGACCAGCTCGAACCGGGCCAGATGGTCGGCCCGCTCGCCGTGGGAGAAGTTCAGCCGCACGACGTCGAGGCCGGCCTCGACCATGCCGCCGAGGACCTCGCGGTTGCTGGAGGCCGGGCCGAGGGTGGCTACGACCTTGGTGCGCTCGATGTGCATGCTGCCGGCAGTTTGGCACGACTGGCGACCGGCTGCGACGGTTGGCCGGCGACCCGGTCGGGTATCCCTGCCGCCAGCAGCTGCCACCCAGAGAGGTGCTCACGCCGATGCGCTTTGACGAGGACAGCAAGCTCGACACCTCACAGGTCCAGGACACCCGGGGCCGGGGCGGCTTCCCGCGCAGCGGCGGGGTGGCCATCGGCGGCGGCGCCGGCATCCTCGGCCTGATCGTGTTCGTGCTCCTCCAGCTGCTCGGCGGGGGCGGCACCACCTCCGCCCTACCCGGCATCGACCAGGTCCAGGGGGCCGACACGAACCTGCGGGAGGAGTGCCAGACCGGGGCCGACGCCAACACCAAGCAGGACTGCCGGGTCGTGGCCGTGGTCAACAGCGTCCAGGAGTTCTGGGCGGCCGAGTTCCAGCGCCGCGGCGCCCAGTACCAGCCGGCCCCGACCCGGCTGTTCTCGGGCGCCACCCAGACCGGCTGCGGCGCGGCCAGCTCCGAGGTCGGCCCCTTCTACTGCCCCAGCGACGGCACCGTCTACATCGACCTCGGCTTCTACGAGGAGCTGCAGACCAAGTTCGGCGCCCAGGGCGGCCCCTTCGCCCAGGCGTACGTGCTGGCCCACGAGTACGGGCACCACGTCCAGGACCTCACCGGCACGATGGAGCAGGTCGGCAACAGCCGCTCCGGGGCCCAGAGCGGCGCGGTCCGCCTCGAGCTCCAGGCCGACTGCTACGCCGGCCTGTGGGCCAACCACGCCACCACCGAGCCCGGCCCCGACGGCGGCGACCCCCTGGTCGAGCGCATCACCGAGGAGGACATCGCCGACGGCCTGAACGCCGCCGCGGCCATCGGCGACGACCGCATCCAGGAGCGCTTCCAGGGCAGGGTCAACCCCGAGTCCTGGACCCACGGCTCCTCGGCCCAGCGCCAGAAGTGGTTCGAGACCGGCTACCGCACCGGCGACCTGGCCCAGTGCAACACCTTCCGCGGTTCGGTCTAGGCGCGCCGGAACAGCTCGACCGTCGCGTGGTGGCCGGGGGCGCGGGCCAGGCGGGTGTCGCAGGTGACCAGTGGCACCTCGAGGAGCTCGGCCAGGGCCACGAAGGTGGCATCGTAGGCGGTCAGGCCGTGG
>Ga0209382_10004228_pt1 | contig 19313 bp, 24 predicted proteins | sample SoiMetdeltSBSDD5_FD_187599 | JGI IMG/M metagenome (GOLD analysis project Ga0209382, IMG submission 187599) | Bulk soil microbial communities from a Populus tree surrounding site in Tennessee, USA - Soil MetaG P. deltoides SBSDD5 (SPAdes) (version 2) | ecosystem: Environmental > Terrestrial >... | reverse complement strand
GGAATCCGCGACCTCGCCGCCGATTGCCGGCGCGACGGCAGCCGTGACCGCGGCCACGGTCGCCACCAGCGGCACAGCGGGTTCGCCTGCACCGATAGGCGGGTTTTCGGAGGCAGACCGCCTGGTCGTACACAAGGCGCAACGCCGGCTCGAACTCCTGAAGAGCGGCGCGGTGATCGCTGAATACCCGATACGCCTCGGGCTCAATCCCGAGGGCCACAAGCTGCACGAAGGGGATTTCCGCACGCCCGAGGGTCACTACTACCTGTCGCGGCGCAATCCGCGCAGCGACTTCTTTCTCTCGATCGAAGTGTCCTACCCCAACGACGCTGACCGGCGGCGTGCCCGCGGTAACCGCAAGCCTCCCGGCGGGTCGATCATGATCCACGGCCTGCCGAACGTGCCGCGCAAGCCCGCCGACTACTACACGCGCAACGACTGGACGGACGGCTGCATCGCAGTGAGCAACTCCGACATGGTCGATATCTGGCTGCGTACGAAGGTCGGTCTGCCGATCGATATCCGTCCATGATGCGCAAGGCCGAAGCCGTCGTGCCGGCCTTCGAGGAGGTCAACTCGGTCGATGCGCGTGTCGCCCCGACCGGTACGCTCGAGAATCTTTCTCAGGACGAGGTCGACCGGCTGCTCGACACCTCGCGCGGAGGGCTCTACCCCCTCTACCGGCGCTGCTCGCTCGCGGTCCTGAACAGCGGCGGCGAGACCGACGATGCGCGGGCGATCTTCGAGCGCTACGCGGACTTCGACATCAGCATCGTTCGCCAGGCCTGGGGCGTAAAGCTACAGCTCCACAACGCGCCCGCCTCGGCCTTCGTCGATGGTCGCATGATCCGCGGCATCCAGGAGCACCTGTTCGCGGTGCTGCGCGACATCCTCTACCTGCATGCGGAGGTCCTCGAGCACGGCGCCATCCAGCTCAAGGAGCCCGAGCAGATCACCAACGCCGTGTACCGCCTGCTGCGCAACGCGGGAATCCTGATGCCGCGGGTGCGGCCCGACCTGATCGTCTGCTGGGGCGGGCACTCGATCAGCCGCGAGGAGTACGAATACACCAAGAAGATCGGGTACGAGCTCGGGCTGCGCGCGCTCAACGTGTGCACCGGCTGCGGCCCTGGGGCGATGAAGGGTCCCATGAAAGGCGCCACGATCGGTCACATGAAGCAGCGCATCCGCGAGGGCCGCTACCTTGGCCTGACCGAGCCTGGAATCGTTGCCGCCGAGCCGCCGAATCCGATCGTCAACCAGCTCGTGATCCTTCCCGACATCGAGAAGCGCCTCGAGGCCTTCGTTCGGGTCGGTCACGGCATCGTCGTGTTTCCGGGCGGCGTCGGGACCGCCGAGGAGCTCCTCTACTTGCTCGGCATCCTGCTCGATCCGGCCAATGCCGAGCAGCCGTTCCCGGTGGTGTTTACCGGGCCCGCGTCGGCCGAGGGCTACTTCGAGCATATCGACGCTTTCCTCGCGGCTACGCTCGGCCCGACGGTACGACAGTGCTACCGGATCATCCTCGACGATCCCGACGAGGTCGCTCGCGAGATGCTGCGTGGGATGGACGCCGTGCGGGATTTCCGTCGTCGCCATTCCGACGCCTACAACTACAACTGGCTGCTGCGCATCCCGTTCGACCTGCAGCAGCCCTTCGAGCCGACGCATGAGCGGATGGCCGCGCTCGAGCTGCGACGGGATACGCCTCCACACCTGCTCGCCGCCGAGCTTCGCCGGGCCTTCTCGGGCATCGTCGCCGGGAACGTGAAGGATCAGGGCACGCGGCTCATCGAGCAGTACGGGCCTTTCGAGCTGCGCGGCGACCCGGAGCTGCTCCGCCCGCTCGACGGGTTGCTCGAGGCCTTCGTCCGCGACCGGCGCATGAAGATTGCGGGCGAATACCGGCCCTGCTACCGCCTCGTCGCTTAGGGGAAACTCCCCTTTTTTCCGACGGTCCGCCAACCCTGCGACTGTGAAACAGGCGGAAAAGGGGAGCGTCCCCTGTTCTGTGACCCAATTCCGGACAGCCCGGGACGCTGCCCCGTAGCTTCCGCTGCAGGCGAACGGTGTATCCATGAGCGACCAAAAGAACGCGGCCAACCGACCGACTCCGGACGGCGGCAGCAAGACCCCGGACAGCAACGGTCGCCGGTCGAAATTCGGCGCCGCGGCCGACGGCTGGGAGGCCTACAACAGCTGGCTCGATCGCGTACGACAGCAGGCGGGTCCGACCTCGCGCCAGGCTGTCATCGCCAAGGCTCTTTACAGCGTTTCCAGCTACAAGAACTGGGCAGACAAGGCCAAGGATGCCTTCGACAAGGACGACTGAGCGCAACCCGAGCTATCATTGCCCGGCTCTCGCGGGCAGTGCCTCGGCATAGACTCGCGACGACTGGCCCATGGAACGCTGGCTCAAGTGGCTCGATGATCTCGACGATTTCTGTGCCCTGGTTTGGCGCCACTCGCCGCAGGTGGCCACCACCGTGCTGCTCCTGGTCGCATTCGTCGCCTCGGTCGGCATCGTCTTCGTCTTCGGTCCTCCCGATCTGCTCGCTGCGCCCTGAGAGGGCGCCATGACCGGCCCGCGCAGGCCGGACGACGCGGAGCTGCGCACTCGTCTCACGGAGGAGCAATACCGCGTCACGCAGGAGAAGGGCACGGAGAGCGCCCACACCGGCCGGCTGCTGCACAACAAGGAAACCGGCGTTTACACCTGCGTCGTCTGCGGCAACGAGCTCTTCGAGTCGCAAACCAAGTACGACTCGGGTTCGGGTTGGCCGTCGTTCTGGCTGCCGCTGGCAGGCGATCGCGTCAAGACGCACGTCGATCGCAGTCACGGCATGGTGCGCCAGGAGGTCACCTGCGCGAACTGCGGGGCTCACCTGGGCCACGTCTTCGATGACGGGCCGCAGCCCTCGGGGCTCCGCTACTGCATCAATTCAGCCTCGCTCGATTTCAAGCGGGGCGATCAGGAGAAAAAATGACTCTGCGATGTTCCCTGCACCGGCCCATGGGCCGGCTCGTCACCCTATTGCTTGCCGGGGCGCTGACCGCATGCGGATCGACCACGCCGTCGGAACCGACGGCGCCGCCATCCGCCGCGGTTGCTCCGCAGGCCGAGCCCGATGTCGCGCAGCTCGTCGTGTCGGATCTCCGGGCGGGCACCGGCGCCCTGGCGCAGTCCGGAAGCATCGTCACCGTGCACTACACCGGCTGGCTCTACGATCCCAGGGGCGTCGACACCAAGGGCGCGAAATTCGACAGCTCGCGCGATTCCGGGCGACCGTTCCAGTTCCAGCTTGGCGCCGGCCAGGTGATCGCAGGCTGGGATCAGGGCGTCGCAGGGATGAAGGTCGGCGGTCAGCGCCGACTGGTGATTCCCTCATCGCTGGGCTACGGCCAGCGCGGCGCGGGCGGAGTCATCCCTCCGGGCGCCGCGCTCGTGTTCGACGTCGAGCTGCTCGACGTGCAGGCCGGCGCCAGCTGAGCGTGCAGGCCTTTCGTCCGCCTGTTCCCGAAGCGGTCGTCATCGACGGACCGGCGGGAACGCTCGAAGGGCGGGCCGAGAATCCGCGGCCCGAGGCCGAGGCCCGCGTCGTCGGCGTCGTGTGCCATCCGCACCCGCTCTACGGCGGCACCATGCAGAACAAGGTGGTGCACACGCTTGCTCGCGCGATGCAGGAGCTCGGCGCGCCGACGGTGCGCTTCAATTTCAGGGGCGTTGGGGCAAGCACAGGCACACACGACGAAGGCCGGGGCGAGATCGATGATGCCGCGGCGGTAGCGGACTGGGCGCGAGGGCGCTGGCGCTGCGAGCGTCTGTGGCTCGCGGGCTTTTCGTTCGGTGCTGCGGTGGCGCTCCAGGCCGCGCCCCGGCTTACCCCCGAGCGTCTCGTCACCGTGGCGCCACCGGTCTCGCGTCTTGGTCTCGAGAAAAGGCCGCCTCGACCGGCGGCGGATTGGCTGATCGTGCAGGGCGACGCGGATGAGCTGGTCGATGCAGCCGAGGTCGCGGGCTGGGCCGCGGCGTACACTCCGCGTCCCGAGCTGATCACGCTAGCGGGCGCGGAACATTTCTTTCACGGCCGTTTGACCGAGTTACGCGAGCTTGTTATGGGTTTTCTCGAGCACCCGCGTACGGGCGGATCGGTGCGGCCAGGCGTCTGAAGGCGAGGCAGCGGGACAGGCGGAGCAATCGCCGGGGCGGCACGCGGCCACCCCGGCATCAAATTCCTTCTTGCTCAGTTCACCATGCCCTTGAGGTTCTTGAGCGGCATGATCCGGACCTTCTTGCTGGCCGGCTTCGCCTTGAACACCATCTTCTCGCCGGTGAAAGGATTGACGCCCTCACGCGCCTTGGTGGCGGGCTTCCTGACGACCTTCATCTTTGCGAGGCCGGGCAGCGTGAACAGGCCATGGCCCTTCAGGCTGCGCTTGATGACGGTACCGAGCGATTCGAACACCGAGCCCACCTGCTTCTTGGAAAGACCGGTGTCCTTCGAGATCGCGGCGAGGATATCGGACTTGGTGGGCGCTGAACTCTTCTTTGCTGCCATGTAACGTCTCCTGTAGAGGATTTGCGGGCCGCTGGCCCCGAGGAAAATCGAAGCGCGCGGCAAAATAACACAAGATCGCGGGGTGTTTAAGCGCTCCGGAGCCTTTTTTTCCAGTCTCCGGACGATCAGTCCGCGAAGAACTCCCGCTTGAACTGCACCGTCAGAACATCGGATGCACCGGCCGGAGTGGCCGTGATGTTGAAGACCAGGATCTCGTTGCCGGTGATTCCGACCTCGCCGATGAAGTAGACCGAGTCTCCTTCGGTGATCCGGCGAAGCTCGAGATCCTTCACCTGGCCGTTCAGATTGTGCGCCGTCGCGGAGACCTTGCCGTCGACCGGAGCCGTGCGTCCGTCCGCGGACTTCTTGAGCAGCGACACGTTGAGCAGCACGCGGTTGGCGCTGCGCTCGATGCCGTAGGCGCGCGCGATCTCCGGCGTCAGCAGGTCGGTTCGCAACGCGTTGTAGTGCACCTCGTAGTCACCGAAGGTCTCGGAAGTGGGCGCGCTGGGCGCGGCCGTCTGCGGTGCGGTCTCGGTCCCGGTGGGCGAGCCGCACCCGGCCGCGGCGAGAGTCGTCAGCAGCAACAGCGGCAACGTGCCGCATCGCGCGTCGCGGTCTGACACTGGTGAATCCCCCCGGAAATCCCCGCACCCCACGAGTGCGCCACTATAGTGCAAGCGGTTTTCAGCGCAACAGGATCTGCAGCGCCTGCAGGCCGATCAGCACGAAGACGGGCGTGAGGTCCAGGCCGCCGATGGGCGGGATGACACGGCGCAGCGGTCCGAGCAAGGGGTCGCAGAGCCGCTCGAGGATCGCCGCGGCAGGGCTGCGGGCGCCGGGCGCGACCCAGGAAAGCACGACGTGCAGCAGCACCGCGAAGAAATAGAACTGCAGCACGGTGCGCGCGAGATCGCGCAGGGCCACCGACACGATCGACAACGCCGACGACGCCATCGGCGCGCCTGCCAGTCCGAAGATCAACGCGGTGCCGGTGATCTGCACGATGAGCAGCGCGACTATGGCCGCGACATCGACGCGACCTGCGGGTCGGAGCACCCTGCGCAGCGGCAGCACCAGCGGGTCCGTCACACGCAGCACCGCCTGGCCGATCGGGTTGCGGAAGTCGGCGCGGACCAGCGGAAACAGCGCGCGCAGCAGAAACGCGATCACGATCAGCGTGATCAGGGCGTCGAGGACGAAGATCAGTGCCTGCATACTCGGGTCCAGGGTTATCGCCGCGTTCCGGTCATTGGGCGCCGGATTGCGCGGCGAGCTCCGCGGCGCGCCGCGTCGCTGCGGCCACCGCGGCGAGGAAAATACCACGCAGGTCGGCCGCGTCGAGCACCGCCAGCGCGGCGGCGGTGGTGCCGCCCTGCGACGTGACCTGTTCGCGAAGCACCGCGGGCGGGACGTCGGCCGCCGCCGCCATTTCGCCGGCGCCCGCCGCGGTGACCACCGCGAGACGCCGTGCGACGTCGGCGGGGAGGCCCTGGGCGCGGCCGGCCTCGGCGAGCGCCTCCATCAACAGGAAGAAATACGCCGGGCCGCTGCCCGAAACCGCGGTCACGACGTCGAGCAGCGACTCGGGCTCGATCCAGAGCGTTTCGCCGCTTGCGGCAAGGATCGATTCGGCGCGTGCTCGCTCCGCTGCGCTGACGCCCGGCCCCGCGCAGAGAGCGGTGATGCCGCGCCCTATGAGGGCCGGTTGATTCGGCATGGCCCGCACCAGCGCGGCGCCTGCGCGCAGCCACCGGCCGAGATCGGCGAGACGGATGCCGGCGGCGACGGACACGACGAGGCGGCGGCGATCGGCGATCGCGGCCGCGATGTCGGCTGCGACCTTGCGGACGTCCTGCGGCTTCACGGCGATCACGAGCACATCGGCGGCACGGGCGGCCGCTGCGTTGTCCTCCGTCGTACCGACCCCGTAATCGCGCGCCAGCGCCTCGCGCCGCGGCGTCACCGGTTCCGCGACGATGATCGAGGCGGGCTCGAGGCCGCGAGCGCAAAGCGCGCCGATCAGACTGGTCGCCATGTGGCCGCCGCCGATGAATGCGAGTCGCATCCGTGCCTCCTCAGGATCGGGGTCCGAATATCGCAGTGCCGACTCGCACGATCGTTGCACCCTCGGCGATCGCCGCCTCCAGATCGCCGCTCATGCCCATCGACAGCGCATCGAGGGAATGACCGCGCTGGTTGAGCTCGTGCAGGAGCTCGCGCAGCCTCCGGAAGGGCGCGCGCTGCGCGGCCTCGCCAGGAGCGGGCTCGGGCATGCACATCAGGCCCTTGAGCTCGAGGCGCGGCATCCCGCTCACCGATTCGGCGAGCGCCGGCAACGCGACCGGGTCGACGCCGCCGCGCTTCACATCCCTGCCGACCCGCACCTGCAGCAGCACCTTGAGCCGAGGCAGATCCCGCGGCCGCTGCTCGTCGAGACGCGCGGCGATTCGCTCGCGATCGACGCTGTGTACCCAGTCGAACGAGGCCGCGACCTCGCGCGTCTTGTTCGACTGCAGGCGGCCGATGAAATGCCACGTGATCGGCAGGCTGCCGAGCGTCGCGAGCTTTGGCCTGGCCTCCTGCAGGTAGTTCTCGCCGAAGTCGCGCTGACCGGCTGCGTGCGCCGCGCGTATGTTGGAGGCAGGCTGCTGCTTGCTCACCGCCAGCAGGCAGATCCCGGCGGGATCGCGCCCTGCGAGCAGGGCCGCAGCTGCGACTCTGCTGCGCACCGATTCGAGGCCCGCGGTCGAGAACTGCGGAGCGGTTAACATATTGGGGTCCGAGGGGCTGATCTATACTGCGGCCGCTCGCGCGGGCTTTGCCGTTCCCGTCCCGACGCGCGGGCACGAGGACTACAGATGGCTGTCGACATCGCCCAGCTGCTGGCGTTTGCCGTCAAGAACAACGCCTCCGATCTGCACCTCTCGGCAGGGGTCCCGCCCATGATCCGCGTCGATGGCGACATGAAGCGGATAAACATGCCGGCGCTGACGCACAAGGAAGTGCACAGCATGGTGTACGACATCATGAATGACAAGCAACGGAAGGCCTACGAAGAGTTCTACGAGACCGACTTTTCGTTCGAGATTCCGAAGCTCGCGCGGTTCCGGGTCAACGCCTTCAACCAGAACCGCGGCGCGGCGGCGGTGTTCCGCAACATCCCGTCGGTCGTGCAGTCGCTCGACGACCTGAACGCGCCGAAGATCTTCAAGGACATCTCGATGCATCCGCGCGGGCTGGTGCTGGTCACGGGCCCGACGGGCTCGGGCAAGTCCACGACGCTTGCGGCGATGATCAACTACATCAACGACAACCGGCCGGATCACATCATCACGATCGAGGATCCGATCGAGTTCGTGCACGAGAGCAAGAAGTGCCTGATCAATCAGCGCGAGGTGCACAGGGACACGCTCGGCTTCAGCGAGGCGCTGCGCTCAGCCCTGCGCGAGGATCCCGACGTGATCCTGGTCGGCGAGATGCGCGATCTGGAGACGATCCGCCTCGCGCTCACCGGCGCCGAGACCGGTCACCTGGTGTTCGGCACGCTGCACACGAGCTCCGCGGCGAAGACCATCGACCGCATCGTCGACGTATTCCCGGCCGCCGAGAAGGAGATGGTGCGCGCGATGCTTTCCGAGTCGCTGCGGGCGGTCATCTCGCAGTCGCTGCTGAAGCGAATCGGCGGCGGGCGGCTCGCGGCGCACGAGATCATGATCGGCACCCCGGCGATCCGGAACCTGATCCGCGAGGGTAAGATCGCGCAGATGTACTCGGCGATCCAGACAGGTCAGGCGGCCGGCATGCAGACGCTCGATCAGTGCCTCAAGGAGCTGCTGCAGAAGGGCGTCATCTCGAAGGAAGAGGCGCGCCACAAGGCGCAGAACAAGGAGGACTTCTAGCCACCGTCTTTCGCCAGGCGACGCTGGGGGCAAAACATGGACCGCGAACAAGGCATCAAGCTCATGCAGGATCTGCTCCGCCGGATGGTGGAGCGCAACGGGTCCGACCTCTTCATCACCGCCGGCTTCGCGCCGGCGATCAAGGTCGACGGCGAGATCCGCGCGCAGACCAATCAGCCGCTCTCTCCCGAGCAGGCTGCGCTGCTGGTGCGCGCGATCATGAACGACCGCCAGACCAAGGAGTTCGACTCGACCAAGGAGTGCAATTTCGCCATCGCGCCGCCCGGCATCGGCCGTTTCCGCGTCAGCGCCTTCGTGCAGATGGGCCTCACCGGCGCCGTGCTCCGCACGATCAACGTCAAGGTGCCGACGATCGAGGAACTCGAACTCCCGCCGATCCTCAAGGAAATCGTGCTGTCGAAGCGCGGACTGTGCATCCTCGTCGGCGCCACCGGCTCGGGCAAGTCGACTTCGCTCGCCGCGATGCTCGACTACCGCAACGAGAAGACCCGCGGTCACATCATCACGATCGAGGACCCGATCGAGTACGTCCACACGCACAGGAACTGCGTGGTGACGCAGCGCGAGGTCGGGGTGGACACCGAGAGCTGGCACATGGCGCTCAAGAACACCCTGCGCCAGGCGCCCGATGTCATCCTGATCGGCGAAATCCGCGACCGCGACACCATGGAATACGGCATCCAGTTCGCCGAGACCGGTCACCTGGTGCTGGCGACCCTGCACGCCAACAGCGCCAACCAGGCGCTCGACCGCATCATCAACTTCTTCCCGGAGGACCGGCGCGAGCAGCTGCTGATGGATCTTTCGCTCAACATCCGCGCCATGATCTCGCAGCGACTGGTGCCGCGAGAGGGCGTAAAGGGGCGGATTGCGGCCATGGAGGTCATGCTCAATACGCCGCTCATCGCCGACCTGATCTTCCGCGGCGAAGTCACCGCGATCAAGGAGATCATGGCGAAGTCGAACCGCCTCGGCATGAAGACCTTCGACCAGGCGCTGTACGATCTCTTCGAGGCGGGTACCATCTCCTACGAGGAGGCGCTCCGCAACGCAGACTCCAAGAACGAGATTCGCCTCAGGATCAAGCTGGAAAGCAAGCGGCCCGACAAGTCATATCTCGACGAAACCGGTAAGCTGCAGATCGTCGAAGAAGACGACAAGGGCAAGCTGTTCGGATCATGACCGGCACGACGACGACGACGGAAGGCTCGACCACCGACACCCAGCAGACCATCGGGGAGTCCGGTCCCGCGCGGAGCTTCGTGCTCAACACGAAGCCGCTCTTCAAGCTGATGGTGGAGAAGAAGGCCTCCGACCTGTTCTTCACCTCGAACTCGCCGATCAAGATCAAGATCGAGGGGCAGATCAAGCCGATCAACCGGCAGGTGCTGAGCGCCGAGCAGGTCCGCCAGGCCGCCTACGGCCTGATGAACCAGGAGCAGCTCGACTACTTTCTGCAGGAGCTGGAGATCGACTTCGCGGTCTCCGAGCCCGGGCTGGGACGGTTCCGGGTCGCCGTCTTCCATCAGCGCGGCAATCCCGCGATGGTGCTCCGCTACATCACCGCCGAGATGCCCAAGATCGAGGACCTCGGGTTGCCCGAGATCCTCAAGGACCTGGTGATGCTGAAGCGCGGCCTGGTGCTGATGGTCGGCGCGACGGGCTCCGGCAAGTCGACCTCGCTCGCAGCGATGATCAACTACCGCAACGAGAACTCCTCGGACCACATACTCACGATCGAGGATCCGATCGAGTTCCTCCACTCCAACAGGAAGTCGATCATCAACCAGCGCGAGGTCGGGCTCGACACCAAGTCTTTCCATCGCGCGCTCAGGAGCGCGATGCGCGCCGCGCCGGACGTGATCCTGATCGGCGAGATCCGCGACCGCGAGTCGATGGAATACGCGATCACCTTCGCCGGTACCGGTCACCTGTGCCTCGCGACACTGCACGCTAACAACGCGGCGGAGACGATGGATCGCATCATCAACATGTTCCCCAGGGATCAGCACTCGCAGATCTTTCTCGACCTGTCGCAGTACCTGAAGGGGATCCTGTCTCAGCGGCTGGTGATGGGCAAGGACGCTCGCCGCTACCCGGCGACCGAAGTTCTGCTCAACACGCCGCACGTGCAGGAGCTGATCAAGAAGGGCGACGTGGTGGGCGTGAAGGAAGCCCTGGTGCGCAGCAACGAAAAGGGCATGCAGAGCTTCGACGTGTCGCTGTACCAGCTCTATCTCGACGGCAAGGTCACGCTCGAGGACGCACTCGCCCACGCCGACTCGCGCACCAACCTCGAGGCCAAGATCAACTTCGGCTGAGCGGGAAGACCGCCCCGGCGTCGAACACCGGGCCGTCCACGCAGACCCGCTTCATCGCGAGCTCACCCTCGACCAGCACCGGCACGGCGCAACCCGCGCAGCCGCCGACCGCGCAGGCCATGAACTCTTCTAGCGACACCTGGGCGGAGACGCCGAAGCGGTGCGCGATCCCCGCCACGGCCTTGAGCATCGGCGTCGGGCCGCAGGCGTAGATCGCCACCTCCGCGCGTGCCTCCGCGTCCAGCGTCTCGAGCCAGGTCTCGGCAAGCGACGTCACGTAGCCGTCGTAGCAGCCGGCAAAGCCGGCCAGACTCGCGAGCCGACTCGGTATCTCCCAGTCCTCGAGTAGCGGCATGCACCCGATCACCCCCGCCGGCATGCCCGGGATCAGCAGAGTGGATGGCCGCGCGCGGAACGGAAACGGTATTTCCGAGCCCATCAGCACCAGCGGCCGCCAGTGCTCGTCCCTGCGGCGGCGCAGCAGATCGGCGAGGAAGATCATCGGCGGGATCCCCACGCCGCCGCCGACGAGCAGCGGCCGCGGACGTCCCGTCGCGAGCGTGAACCCATGCCCGATCGGGCCCATGACGCTCAGGCGGGCACCCACGGGCTGACGCGACAGCATCTCGAGTCCCTGGCCGACCACCTTGTAGAGGATGTCGATCGTCCCCGACGCAGCGTCCGCCAGCATGATCGACAGCGGACGCCGCATGGGGAGCTCCGCGTCGCAGGAAAGGTGGACGAAGCTGCCGGGCACAGCCGCAGCCGCGCACCGGGGCGCGTGCAGCCGGATCACGTACTGCCGCCCGGGAAACTCCTGCTGAGCGCGTACGACGCCGTCCTCGACAAAGATCGTCCCGCGGTGCTCGCGGGCGGTCATCCCGCGTTCCGCGCGCGTCCGGCGCCGGATCGCTCCCCGGCCCGCTCGAGTAAATGCACGAGCACCGCCATCCGCACCGCCACGCCGTTCGCCACCTGCGCCTGGATGACCGACTGCGGGCCGTCGGCTACCTCGTCGCTGATTTCCACGCCGCGGTTCATGGGACCGGGGTGCATGACGAGCGCGCCCGGCCGTGCGAGTGAGAGGCTCTGCGCCGTGATGCCGTACTCGCGGTGATAGGACTCGATGTCCGGAATGCGCGCCTCGGTCATGCGCTCGCGCTGGATCCGCAGGCCCATGACCACGTCGGCGCCGGAGAGCCCCTCGGCGAGCGTGGCGCAGCGGCGGGCGCCGCCGAATTCATCGTCGTCGGGCAGCAGCTCGCGGGGGCCGACGAGCCGGAACTCGCCCACGCCGAGCGTGGAGAGCGCCTGCCAGGCCGAGCGCACCACACGCGAGTGCCGCACGTCGCCGACCACGGCGACGACCACGCGCGCGGTGTCGCCCAGCCGCTGACGGATCGTAAGCGCATCGAGCAGTCCCTGGGTCGGATGCGACAGGTGCGCTTCGCCGGCGTTAAGAACGCTCACGTGAGGCGCCGTATGACGTGCGATCCAGGCCGGGAGCCCGGGCTCCGCATCGCGCAGCACGAAGACGTCCACTGCCATCGCCTGAAGCGTGTAGATGGTGTCGAGCACCGACTCGCCTTTGACGCGCGAGGAGGACTGCATCTCCAGGTTGACGACATCGGCGCCCAGGCGCGCTGCCGCGAGCTCGAAGGACACGCGGGTCCGGGTGCTCGGCTCGAAGAAGAGATTGGCGACCGTGCGCCCGGCGAGGCTCGTGCCGCCAGCCGGCGGCTCGCCAGGCCGCCGCACGAATGTCTGCGCAAGCTCGAGCAGCCGCAGGATTTCCTCGCGGCCCAAGCCCTCGAGCGTCAGCAGATGGCGCAACCGGCCTGTCCCGTCGCGCTGCAGCTCTCGGCCGCTGTCGGTGGTCAAGTCATGCTCCCGCCAGGTCGGATCGAATGCTCGAGCCAGCTCTCGAGAATCAGCCGCGCCGCGTTCGCATCGATGTCTTCGCGCCGGACGCGTCGCCGGCGCGCACCCGTGCGCCGCGCGTCCCGCAGGTCCGCGTGCGCGGCCGACGAGGTCAGGCGCTCATCCACGAGATCGACGGGCAGCTGGTACCGCTTCGACAGCTCCGCCGCGAACTCGCGGCAGGCGGCAGTCAGCGCGGTCTCTGAACCGTCCATATTATAGGGCAGTCCGACAACGGCGCGGCCGGGCGACCATTGCCGGACGCAGCGCGAAACCGCTTGCCAGTCCGGCGTGCCATGCGCCGGCAGCACACCCAGCGCAGTTGCCGTCCGCGTGCCGGTGTTGCCCACCGCGACGCCGATGCGGCGCTCCCCGTAATCGAAGGCGAGTATCAGCTCGGCGGGCGACGTCACGGACGCGTCAGGCGCGACCGGCATCGAAGCTCAGGTTGAGCAGGTTCACGCCGAGCAGCCGACCGGCTTCGTGCCAGCGCTCCTCGAGCGGCGTCGAGAACATCAGCCGATCGTCTGCCGGGACCGAGAGCCACGCGTTCTGCGCCATTTCGTCCTCGAGCTGCCCGGCCTCCCAGCCCGCGTAGCCGAGCGCGACGATCGCCTGCTCGGGGCCGTGTCCGCCGGCCATCGCATCGAGGATGTCGCGCGACGTGGTCAGGTGCACGCGCTCGGAGAACGGCAGCGTCGAGTCCCAGGTCGTGCCCGCCGAGTGCAGGACGAAGCCACGGTCGGTCTGGACCGGGCCGCCCCGCAGCACGAGTCGGCGCACCAGCCGCTCGTCCTTGGAATCCAGTCCGAGCTGCTCGAAAACGTCGCCCAGATCCATCTTGAGCGGCTTGTTGATGACGATCCCCAGCGCACCCGCGGCGTTGTGCTCGCAGACCAGCGTCACCGACTGCGAGAAATTCGGGTCGGTCATGCCCGGCATCGCGATAAGAAACTGGTTCGTGAAGTAGCTCGCCGACATTGCGCGACCGGTCCAAGAGCAGCTGGAACCGGCTGCTAGTATCCGGCCGCGACCGCGGCCGTAACAAGCGCGATCTCGGCCGCGTCAGCCGCCGCCCGCGCTGACCGAGCCGCGCCGGAGTTGCCCTTCGAGAAACTGCCACTCGTAGGCGAAACGCAACACCGGGTAGCTGCCGCGCATGGCCGCGGGGAACGGGTCGAAGGGTGAGGCGAGCCGAACGATGTTGACGGCGGCCTGGTCGAGCTCGGCGTGACCGCTCGAGCGTCGCACGATCACCTGGTTGAGCCGTCCGTCGGCGCCGATCGCGACCTCGAGCACCGGGTTTCCCGACAGCGCACGGCGTCGAGCCTCGTTGGGAAAGTTGAGCGTGCCGACCCGCTCGATACGCAGCTTCCAGCCGTGCAGGTAGCGGGCGATCTGCGACGCGCGGGTATCCGCGAGCAGCTCCGCGCCAGCCGCGGTGTCCCCGCGCAGCACGAGCTCCGGCAGGTCCGCGCCCATGTCGACCGCGACCTGCGGGCGTGACTGCAGCGCGAGCGGCGGCCGCGCGGCGCGGGTGTCCTGCTCGCCTCCGGCCAGTGCGCGCTGCGCCCCGGCCGCCCGGGCTGTCAGCGCCGAATCGTTGCCCGGCGTCTGCTCGAGCGCCGGAGGCGCCGGGAGTTCGCCGGCTGCCTGGCCGTTCTCGGCCGCAATTCCCAGCGACGGCTCCGGGAGCGAGGGCTGCAGGCGATCGGTCGTGGTGCCCGTCCCACGCTGGTTGCGCTGCGCGATATAGCTGGCATCGAGGTTCGCCTCCTGTTCCGGCCCGTCGGCCACCAGCAGCACCTCGAGCGTAGGCAGCGCATTCGCAGCGGGCGGACTCGCGAAGCGGACACCAAGGATAAAGAGCCCGTGCAGCAGGGCGGCGACGAACAGCGCCGTGACCAGGCGGTCCTGCTCGGAGGTGAAACGGTCAACCAGTCGCATCAGGCCGCCGCGGGCAACCGCCTGGCAATGGCGTCCATGAGCAGCCCGGCGATGTCGGTGCCGAACTGCCGGTCGATCTCGCGCACGCCGGTGGGGCTGGTCACGTTGATCTCGGTAACGAACCCGCCGATGACGTCGAGGCCGACGAACAACATCCCCCGCTCGCGCAGCGCAGGCCCGATCCGCGACGCGAGCCAGCGATCGCGATCGTCGATGGGCCGGCCCACGCCCTTCGCCCCGGCGGCCAGGTTTCCGCGGTGATCGGTCGCCGAAGGGATACGCGCCAGCGCGAACGGCACCGGCTCGCCGTCCACCAGGATGACGCGGGCGTCACCGGTCTGCGCGATCTCGGGAAGGTAGCGCTGCACGATCGCGAACTGCGAGCCATAGGCGGTCAGGGTCTCGAAGATCACTCCGGCGTTCTTGTCGCCTGTCTCGATGACGAAAATCGACTTGCCGCCCATGCCGTGCAGCGGCTTGCAGACGATCCGCCCCTGCTCCTGCAGGAAGGCATGCATAGCCGGCATGTCGCGCGTGATCAGCGTCGGCGCGCAGCACTCCGGGAACCATGCCGTGTAGACCTTTTCGTTCATGTCACGCAGACCCTGGGGGCGGTTCACCACCAGGGCGCCGCCGATTTCCGCGCGCTCGAGGATATACGTGGCGTAGATATATTCCGTGTCGAAAGGCGGATCTTTGCGCATCAGGATCGCGTCGTAGTCACCCAGGCGCCGCTCGCCCGGCTCGCCGAGCGAGAACCAGTTTGCCGGATCGTCCCGCACCTCGATCGGCCGCGCGCGACCCCTGGCCTCGCCGTCGCGCAGCCACAGATCCCTGAGCTCGAGGTACTCGATCCGCCAGCCGCGCCGTTGCGCGGCCAGCAGCATGGCGAGCGTCGTGTCCTTCGCCGGCTTGATCGCGCCAATTGGGTCCATGACGACGGCCATACGAACCTGACCGCTCTGCATGCGTTGCTCCGTCGACTTTGCGGTGGCAGTGCCGCGTGTGACGCGCGTCATGTTATCGGAACCGGCCAATGGCGGGGCTGCAACCAATATGTTAAAAACGCCTCGCGAGCACATCCTCTCGCCTTAGCGTCGTGCTCGCCACGCTCGTTCCGGGAGTCTGATTGAATGGAAACCACGGCAGCCAGCAACAGCCGACCGCGGCTGGCCGGATTGAAGGTGCTGGTCATCGATGACAGCAAGACGATCCGCAGGACCGCGGAGACGCTGTTGGCCCGCGAGGGGTGCGAGGTGTACACGGCGGTCGACGGTTTCGATGCATTGTCGAAGATCGCCGACCATCAACCCGACGTCGTTTTCGTCGACATCATGATGCCGCGTCTCGACGGCTACCAGACCTGTTCCCTGATCAAGCACAACAAGGTCTTCCGCTCGATCCCGGTGATCATGCTGTCGAGCAAGGATGGGCTGTTCGACCGCGCACGCGGCCGCATCGTCGGCTCGGAGCATTACCTGACGAAGCCGTTCACGCGGGAGGAGCTCCTGAGTGCGATCGAGTCGCACGTACACCGCTGATGGTCACCGAACCAAGGAGACTTTCGTGGCACTCGTACTGATCGTGGACGATTCCCCCACCGAGGTTCACGTCATGCAGAAGGCACTCGAGCAGCACGGATTCCGCACAGTCTCTGCCGCGGACGGCACCGAAGCGATCCGCAAGGCGCGCGAACTGCATCCGGATCTGATCCTGATGGACATCGTGATGCCGGGTCTCAACGGCTTCCAGGCGACGCGACAGCTCGCCAACGATCCGCAGACGCGAACGATTCCGATCATCATGGTCACTTCGAAAGCGCAGGAATCCGACAGGGTGTGGGGGCTGCGCCAGGGGGCGGTCGACTACATCGTCAAGCCCGTCGTCGTGGAGAAGCTCGTCCAGAAGGCCCAGGCGGCCATTGCCAGCTGAGATGGAGAAGCCGGTGGACCTGCGGTCGCTGCGCGATCGCCCGTACGAATTGCTGCGCGAGCTCGACGCGCGCGCCAGGCGCGCAACGCTGGGCGCGCAGGAGGCCCCGGTTACCGGGCCGGAGTGGGTCGGCATCGCGTTCCGGCTGGGAGGCGAGGCCTTCCTGCTCGCGCGCGAGGAGACCCGCGAGGTGATGAGCTATCCGTCGAGCGTGACCCGTGTGCCCGGCGCGCGGAACTGGATCCGCGGGCTCTCGAACGTGCGCGGGCAGCTGCTCCCGGTGATAGACCTGCGGGCGTTCCTGGGGTCGGGCAGCACCGGCGCGTCGCGATCGACGCGCGTGCTGATCGCCAACCACCGCGAGATCCCCGCGGGCCTGATGGTCGACGAGGTGATGGGTTTTCGGCGCTTCGCGGAGACCGAGTTCACCGCGGACCTGCCGCCGACGCTGTTGCGCTGCGAGCGCTATCTGGCGGGGGCGTTCAGGCGGGGTGCCGAAGTGTGGCCGGTTTTCAGCCTGCGGAGCCTGCTCGAGAGTCAGCAGTTCCTGCAGGCGGCGGCGTCTTAGAGGACGCGCTCGAGTCCGGATCGGGTGATGTAAATGAGCAATCGAATCGACGCCGCTCGGCTGCTGCCCATCGTGATGGGTGTGGCGCTGGGTTCGGCGCTGCTCGCGGCGCTGGCGCTGCTGCTGTCGGGGCGCACGGCGGGTGAGCTGGTGCGCAAGCGCGAGCAGCAGGCCGAACTCGCCGCGCTGTCACAGAACATGCCTCTGCAGTCCGGGGCGGCCGTGCGCGGGTCCGCGCCGGCGTTCGACGCGCTGGCGGAATCGCGGCTGCGGCTCACGCGCGTGGTGGAGGAGAGCGGGCTCGCACAGGGTTCCGACGCGACGGCCGCTGGGTGGACCGCCATGCTCGAGCAGTCGCAGGCGGTGCTCGACGGGCGCGAGGCGGCGCTCAAGGCGCAGCAGGCTGCGGCCGCGGTGCGCGAGCTCACCCCGCAGCTCCTGACCGCGCTCGCCAACACTGTCAAGGCCTTCGATCCGCCGCAGCCGGCGGCGGCTCCGCAGTTCGAGCGCTTCGAGCTTCGCGCGCAGGCGGTCGACCAGGATCTGTCCGCCCTCGCGGACGGCACCGCGCCGGTCGAGGCGGCATCGCGCCGCCTGACCGACAGTCTCGACTACATGGGCCGGGTGACCGGCGCGCTCGCGGGTGAGCGGAACACGCTCGGGATCGAGCCGGCACCACCCGCCGCGCAGGGCGCCGTGCGACTGCTTTCGACGGTGTTCCAAAACGAGCAGGGCCAGGTGCGCGGCGTCATCGCCCTCGGCGAGCAGCTCGAGCAGATGCAGGCGGCGCGCAACGCGCTGGCGGAGAGCGGCACTGCGCTCTACGCTGGGCTGGCGGATTCCGCGCCGTTCGGCGCCGGCATCCTCGGGTGGCTCGCGCGGCCGTGGCTCCCGCTCTTCTTCATCTCGATCACGCTGCTCGCGCTCGCCTACGCGGCGCTGCTGCAGCGCTCGCTTGCCAACCTGCGTCGCGCCGCCGATCAGCAGACCCGGCAGAACGAGCGCAACCAGCAGGCAATCCTGCGGCTCCTGGACGAGCTGTCGAGCTTGGCAGACGGCGACCTCACCGTGCAGGCGACCGTGACGGAGGACATCACGGGCGCGATCGCCGACTCGATCAACTTCGCGGTGGAGGCGCTCCGCGAGCTCGTGACCACGATCCACGGCTCGGCGATCAAGCTCGACGGCGCGACGCGCCAGACGCAGGCGCTCTCGAACCATCTCGCCAAGGCCTCGGGGGCGCAGTCGAAGCAGATCGCGGCCGCGTCGGAGTCGATCAGCGCCATGGCGGCCTCGACCGAGGAGGTTTCCGCCAACGCGGAGCGCTCGTCCGACGTCGCGCGGCACTCGGTCGACATCGCGCACAAGGGCGGCGACGCGGTGCGACGCACGATCGACGGCATGAACGCCATCCGCGAGAACATCCAGGAGACCTCGAAGCGAATAAAGCGCCTGGGCGAGAGCTCGCAGGAAATCGGCAACATCGTCGAGCTGATCAACGACATCGCCGAGCAGACCAACATCCTCGCGCTCAACGCGTCGATCCAGGCCTCGATGGCGGGCGAGGCCGGCCGCGGTTTCGCCGTCGTCGCCGACGAGGTGCAGCGGCTCGCCGAGCGCGCCGCGAACTCGACGCGGCAGATCGAGGTGCTCGTGCGCACGATCCAGGCGGACACGAACGAGGCCGTGGTGTCCATGGAACGCACCACCACCGACGTCGTGGGCGGCGCGCTGCTGGCCGAGAACGCGGGCGCGGCGCTTGAGGAGATCGAGCAGGTCTCCAACCAGATCGCGAGTCTCGTGCAGAACATCTCGGCGAGCTCGCGCCAGCAGGCGGGCGTCTCGCAGAGCATCTCGCGGAACATGCAGGTGCTGCGCGAGATCAGCTCGCAGACCGCCGAGAGCACGACCGCGACGTCCGCATCGATCGGCAAGCTTGCCGAGCTCGCGGCGCAGCTGCGCCAGTCGGTCGCCGGGTTCCGGCTCCCGGAGGGCGTCGTGAACGCACCGGACAACGACTACCCCGTGCTCCCGCCCGAGGAGGCCGGCGTCGCTTCGAGCAGGCCGCGCCGCGTGGGCGGGCTGGTCGGTTGAACTCGGCGGACGGGCCCCGATGAGCAGCGTCCCCATGCAGTTCGCTCCG
>Ga0209382_10004226_pt1 | contig 19317 bp, 16 predicted proteins | sample SoiMetdeltSBSDD5_FD_187599 | JGI IMG/M metagenome (GOLD analysis project Ga0209382, IMG submission 187599) | Bulk soil microbial communities from a Populus tree surrounding site in Tennessee, USA - Soil MetaG P. deltoides SBSDD5 (SPAdes) (version 2) | ecosystem: Environmental > Terrestrial >... | reverse complement strand
GACGGAGGGAGGCACGACGTCGGGATACTCCGACACCGGCATCACCCGGAGCGCCAGCAGGCCAGCCAGGAAGATCAGCACGGACAGGACGCCGGCGAAAATCGGGCGGTCGATGAAGAACTTGGATACGTTCATGGCCGGCTTCCTTGTGAGGTGTCAGACCCTCCCGGGTCGGACACCGCGGCTCTATCGGCGGTTGGCATTTGGTGTCGGACCCAGAGGGCCCTCAGCGCTCAGTCGTCTCAGCCAGCGGTCCGGCGCGCCGTCCCATGGCCACGACCTCGGGTGCCACCACCGCCCCCGGCCGCACCCGCTGCAGGCCGTTGACGACGATGCGCTCGCCGGCGCTAAGGCCACTGGTGACGATGCGCAGCCCGTCAGCCATGGCGCCAACCGTCACCTCGCGGTAGGCGGCCTTGCTCTGCTCATCGACGACCAGAACGAATTTCCGGCTCTGATCCGTGCCGATGGCGCGCTCATCGATCGCGACCACCTGTGCCGGCTCGGTCGCGCCCATGCGCAGGCGGGCGAACTGCCCGGGGATGAGGCGGCCGTCGGGGTTCGCGAATACGGCGCGGACGCGCACGGTGCCGGAGCGGGCGTCGACCTGGTTGTCGATCAGCTGCAGGGCGCCGTGCGCGGTCTCGCCGTTCTGCGATGCGGTCTCCATGAGGACGGGGATCTGGGCGATCTTGCCACTGGTGGCGCCATCCGCGCCGATCTGATCGAGCGCGCGCAGCACCACCGTCTCATCGGCGGCGAAGCTGGCATAGATGGGGTCGATGGAGACGAGCGTCGTCAGCACCGGCGCGCCGGGACCGGCGGCCACCAGGTTGCCGACGGTGATCTCGAGGCGTCCGACGCGGCCCGCCACCGGTGCGCGCACCTCGGTGTAGCCCAGGTTGAGCTGCGCCGCCTGCAGGGCCGCGCGCGCGGCCTGGAGGTTGGCTTCCGCCTCGCGGTAGGCGTTGGTGCGCTGATCCACGTCACGCGGCGAGACGACGCGCGTGTCGAGCAGCTGGCGCCCCCGCTCCAGCTCGGCCTTGGTGAACGAGTGGCGCGCCTCGGCGGCGGTGACCTGCGCCTGCAGGCGCTCCACCTCGGCGGCGTAAGGCGCCTGGTCGATCGTCACCAGGAGGTCGCCCTGCTTGACCAGGGCGCCCTCGCGGAAATGCACGGCCTGCACGGCGCCCGCAACGCGCGAGCGCACCTCGACGCGCTCGACCGCCTCGAGCCGGCCGGAGAACTCGTCCCAGGACATGGCCAGCCGTGGCTCGACGACCGCAACCGACACCTGGACAGCGGGGGTCGCGGACTTGGCGAGGCTCTCGGCGGACGTGGTTGCCGGCGGGAGCCGGACCAGCAGCGTGCCCCCGACCGTGGCCAGGGCAAGTAGGCCGCTCGGGCCCCAGAAGCGAAGGGAGGATAGACGACTCACGGATCATCTCCTGCAGGTTCGGAACAGACAGGCGTGGCCCGCGACACGGTCCGCCGGAGGTCGGTTGGAGAGGGAGAAAGAAGCTGGAGCAGGCTGCGATGAGCCCGTCACTCACGTCTTGGAGCCAACTGCTGCCGACTCCCGACACGCAACTTCACGGACCATGCCCACCACGTCTTTTTGTACCGTTCGGTAGCGATATAGTCTTGGAGGCTGCGCTGTCAATCCATATTTGTATCGGCAGGTATGGAATGCTAGGATGCGGCCACTTCACAAAATGGAGAGCGCTTTGCAACAAGACAAAAGCGCCGTGCAGAGAGGACGCCCCCGCGAATTCGACACCGACCAGGCCCTGGATCGGGCGCTGCAGGTGTTCTGGCGCAAGGGCTACGAGGGCGCATCGATGTCGGAGCTCACCGAGGCTATGGGCATCAACCGGCCCAGCCTCTACGCGGCGTTCGGCAACAAGGAGGCGCTTTTCCGCAAGGCCCTGGATCGCTACGCCGAAGGCCCGGCGGCGTATACCTACAAGGCGCTCGAGGAGCCGACGGCGCTCGGTGTGGTGGAGCGCCTTCTTCGCGAGGCAGCGGACGCGCTGACCGGCCCCGACAACCCGCACGGATGCCTTGGCGTGCATGGCGCGCTCACCTGCGGGGATGCCGCCCAGTCGATCAGGGACGAGCTGTGCCAGCGGCGGGCCCGCTGGGAGGAGGCGTTGCAGAAGCGCCTGGAGCGCGCAGAGCGGGAGGGCGACCTGCCTGCCGACGCCAATTGCGCAGACCTGGCACAATTTGTCGCCACCGTCACGCAGGGGATGGCGGTGCAGGCCGCCGGCGGGGCCACTCGCAAGCAGCTGCGCAAGGTCGCCCAGCTGGCCTTGCAGTCATGGCCGAGGTAGGCGCAACGTCGAGGAGGCGCGACCAGTGGCGAAAAAAGGGCGAAGCGAGCGGGTAAGCCCTTCGTTTGATTCAGAAGCGCAGCATCAGGCCCAGAACCGGCCCATGTTGGATCATGTCATATTCGAACCTGCTTGAGTCCGAGCCCTTCTCAAAGTCGACGCTCAGTGCCCGGTAGCCCAGGACACCGGAATAAGTGATGCCGTGGTCGGCCGCGAACTGGAAGCTGTAGGCGGCGACCACGTTCCATGAGAATGTGCTGCCGGCCTCGAAGCCGCCGACATCGCCGCGCAGTATCAGCTCGTGGCCCGGCGCAAGCTGGTGCCGGAGCCTCAACCCTGCGAGGGGGTCCACCCATTCCACAGCACCTGCGCGGGCTAGCGCCCGATCTCCGGAAAGGGTCAGCCCGGTGATATCCAGCGTAGCCGCAAGGGAGAGATTGATCTCGACGTCCAGGCGCCAATAGCGCGCACCAGCCACGACATCGATGGCGGTAGATCCGCCGAACGCGTTCCATCTCCCAACCTCGTAGGTGGCACCCGCCTCGACAATCGTCTCGTCGACGTCCACGCCGAGCGCCGCCTCGAGCGAGATGGGGCCACGCGTCCTGACGCCGCTGGCATCGACCGCAAGCGGGGCATACACGATGTCGCTGTAGAGAGACAACGGGCCGTTGCGCGCCTCGGCATAGCCCATCAATGGAACGCCATCGAGGTGCTCGAGAACCGTGAAGGGACCGACATCGACGTCGATGGTACGGCCCTTCAAAGTGGTGTCGCCGTCGAGCCCGGACAACCAGCCGTAGGGCGTGAAGCTCAGCGTCCAGCGAGGTGCGGGTGGCCCGGCCGACCGTGCAGGCGGCGGACCCGAGCCGAGGTCGGCACCCCATGCAGACGTCGTGCATACGACCGCGCACAGTCCGGTGAGATATCGGCGCTGTCTCCTGATGGCACAAGGCATTTTGCCCCCCGACCAGCCGCTGCGCAGCGCACCGCGCGCTTTGAAGCTGAGTGTCAGTACTCAGAGTCGAAGGCCGCATTAACCGAAAAACGTCCTGGCTTCTCCTTTGTGGTACCTCTGGCCGCTCTTGAGGGATTGGTTGTTACGATTTGGCAACGATCAGCTGGCTGATTGGTTGACCATCTTATGTCTGTCGGCGTCCGATGCCGACGCGAGGCTTGGAGCGCCAATGTGCATCAGCATTGTTCCTGAGAGGTTCCCGGAAAAACACCGATGGCGGCCTCGGAGGCCGGAGCGAAAATGGCGGCCTGCCAGGGGCAGACTGGCAATCGTGCGTCTCGCAGGAGAGGGATCATGCTGCAATCGACCGTGAGCTCCGCCTCCCGTCCTGCCAACGCCGGCGACATGGTCTATGTGCCCGGCGGCACCTTCTGGATGGGATCGGACCGGCACTATCCGGAGGAAGCGCCGGCCCACCGCGTGACCGTGGCCGGATTCTGGATGGATCGGCATCCCGTCACCAACCGGCAGTTTCGCGCGTTTGTGAAGGCGACGGGCCACGTCACCGGCGCCGAGATGCCGCCCGATCCAGCGGACTATCCCGGCGCCCTCCCGCACATGCTGTTCGCCGGCTCCCTTGTGTTTCGCGCTCCGGATCGGTGCGTCGATCTGCGCGACTGGAGTCAATGGTGGACCTTCCTCAAGGGCGCGGACTGGCGCCACCCTTACGGGCCGAGGAGCTCGATCACAGGCCTGGACGACCTGCCCGTTGTCCACATCGCATACCCCGACGCGATGGCCTATGCGCGCTGGGCCGGCAAGGAGCTCCCGACGGAAGCCGAATGGGAGTGCGCCGCGCGTGGCGGCCTCGATAGCGCCGAGTTCGCGTGGGGCGACGAGCTCACGCCGGGTGGCAAGCATCAGGCAAATACCTGGCAAGGTGAGTTCCCGCTCGAGAACCTCGCACAGGACGGATACCGGCGGACTTCGCCCGTGACTGCGTTCCCGCCCAATGGCTACGGCCTCTACGACATGATCGGCAATGTTTGGGAGTGGACGACAGACTGGTACGCGCCGAAGCACGCTGCCGAGGCAGTGAAGGCCTGCTGCATCCCGAAAAATCCGCGCGGAGGCCCCGAGGACGGCAGTTACGATCCCTGCCAACCCCAGGTCAGGATTCCGCGCAAGGTCCTGAAGGGCGGCTCGCATCTCTGCGCGCCGAATTACTGCCGCCGCTACCGCCCGGCGGCACGTCACGCCCAGCCGACCGATACCTCGACGAGTCACGTCGGCTTCCGGTGCGTCATCCGCCAGGCCTGAGCACGGTCAGCCCGGCAAATCCTCGTTGCCTGCGGCACCTTGACCGCAGCTTGCGCCCCCCCCGTCACGATAGTCTCGCCGTTGGGCTGGACCGCATCCTGTCGGTCCATACGGGTGGGACGTTCGAATCGGGGGACGGCGCGATGCGCCGGTGCTGGCTTTCGCTTCTTGCGCTGCTTGCGTTCTCGGCCGGCGCCAAGGCGTCGTGCGTCGATCCTGCAACGCTCGTCCACTCGACCGTCAACATCACAAGAGAGTTCAGCGCGGACGAGAGGAAGGACGCGCCCGCCATCCTTGGCATCCGCGGCACCGGTTGGTTCCTCTCGCCTCGCGTGCTTGTCACGGTGGCGCATGTGGCCGAGGCCATGCGCCTCTCGGCGCAGGATTGGAAAGAGATCGAGATTCGCGAGCAGGGGACGAGAGTGTCGGTCCCCGCTCGCATCCTCCGCGTTGCCGGCTCACACGCCGAGAAGATGGCCGTGCTAGAGCTGCGCTCCACTCTGCCCGGTGTGCTCGCCCTGCGGGTCAGGGCGGAGCCGCTGGTCCCCGAGGAGCGCCTTCTCAGCCTCGCGTATCCCAACGGCGAGCTGCGGTTCGCCAATGGACGTTTCGCGGAATACGGCACAGGCGACCGACTTGGCGGCACGGCGCTGCTCGAGATGCACGATGGGAACGACCGGCTCGTTCTCGATCACGGCGCCTCGGGCGCACCGGTGCTGGATTGCCAGGGCCAAGTGGTCGCGGTCGTCAGCACGTTGATCACGCAGACCATAAGATTGCCCACCGGTCCGGTGCGGGTCTCCACGGCCTGGCAGACTCCCAACGTGCTTTCGATCCCGGCGGAAGCGTTGAAGAGCCTTTCCCCATCTGAATGAGCCAGATCGGGAGTTAGAGCCTGCGTTTCGAGGGTTGATCCCGAGCGCATCCGATTTTGCCGCGGACTAGGTTCCCCTCTCCAGTGAAGCAGGAATGAAGCAGGGCAGCGGCCACGTTGGGGTTGTTGCGAGCGAGGCTCGCGGCCATGCGCCCATCGCTGCCGATGCGCTGCCCCGGAGACGGAGAGCGCCATGGCCGACGGCTCGCACGACAAGCCTGATGACACCAAGCCGCACAGCGGCACAGCACTGAGACGACGCGATCTGCTGGTGACCGGCGGATCGCTTGCGGCGGCCATGTCGGTCGCCGGCTTCACCAGCCCTGCGCAAGCCCAGCAGGTGCAAGCCCAGCTGGCCCCGGTGCCGACGCTGCGGTCCGGGCAGCGGCCGAACATCGTCTTCATCATGGGCGACGATATCGGCTGGTTCAACCTCGGCGCCTACCACCGGGGCATGATGTCGGGCAAGACGCCGAACCTCGACCGGCTGGCCTCGCAAGGCATGCTGTTCACCGACTACTACGCCGAGGCCAGCTGCACGGCCGGCCGTGCCGCCTTCATCACCGGCGAGATCCCCCTGCGCACCGGTCTCACCACCGTCGGCCAGGCCGGCGCGGACGTCGGCATGCCGGCTCAGGCGTGCACGATTGCCACCGCGCTCAAAGCGCAAGGCTATATGACCGCGCAGTTCGGCAAGAACCACCTCGGCGACCTCAACAAGTACCTGCCGACGCTGCACGGCTTCGACGAATTTTTCGGATACCTCTATCACCTCGACGCCATGTCGGACCCCTACTGGCACTCCTACCCGAGAGAGGTGAGTTTCTATCAGAAGTACGGGCCGCGTAACCTGGTGCGCTCCTGGGCGACCGACGTCGACGACCCGACCGTGATGCCACGCTGGGGCAGGGTCGGAAAGCAGCGGATCGAGGACGAGGGGCCCTTGGCGCCGTATCCGGACATGTCGAACGTTCCCGACATGTGGGAGGGCTTTGGGAAAGCCAAATACGACATGACGACCTTCGACGAGGTGCTGGTCGACAACTCGAAGCGATTCATGGACAGGGCCAAGAAGGAGGGCAAGCCGTTCTTCCTGTGGCACAACACCACGCGCATGCACGTGTGGACGTTCCTCTCGCCGAAGTACAAGGCGATGATGAACAGCGAGACCAACTTCGGCCTGGAGGAGGCCGGCGTGAAGCAGATGGACGATGCCGTCGGCGCCCTCATGCGGCACCTGGAGGATATCGGCGAGGCCGACAACACCATCGTGGTCTTCAGCACCGACAACGGCGCCGAGGTGTTCACCTGGCCGGACGGCGGCATGACACCGTTCAAGGGCACCAAGGGCACCGCGTACGAGGGCGGATTCCGTGCCCCGTGCATCGCCCGCTGGCCCGGCAGGATCAAGCCGGGCACGGTGCAGAACGGGCTGTTCTCCAGCCTCGACTGGTTCCCGACGTTCGTCGCGGCAGCCGGCAATCCCAACATCGTCGAGCAGCTCAAGAAGGGCGCGACGCTCGGCGACCGGACCTACAAAAACCACCTCGACGGCTACAACCAGATGGACCTGCTGACCGACAAGGGGCCGTCCGCACGCCACGAGTACTTCTACTTCGTGGAGGCCAACCTGGGTGCCCTGCGGCTCGACGACTTCAAGTATCAGTTCTTCGAGCAGCCGAACGGCTGGCCGGGCGGCAAGGTCACAATGGACATGCCGCTGATGGTGAACATCCGTCAGGATCCGTTCGAGCGTACCCCGTCGATCAGGGGCGAAAGTCTCAACAACTCGGCGGGCGGCTACACGAACGACTTCATGGCGCGCGAGTTCTGGCGCTTCGTGCTCGTGCAGCAGAAGGTGGCCGAGCTCGCCAGGACGGCCATCGAGTTCCCGCCGATGCAGGACCCGGCGTCCTTCAACCTGGAGGCGGTAAAGCAGCAGATCGACGCGAGACTCAGGAGCAAGCCCGGGCAGTAGGCTGCACTGGGTCCTGCGAGGCGCCCCGCCGGCGCCTCGCAGCAGAACCAAGGCTGCGTCTTTCCCTACCGGGTAGGCGCTCGCGCCCATGCACTCCCCCAACAACCGCCAGCAGTGACCCATCAAGGACCTGCACGGCGCATTGACATAATGAACTAGTTCGTACATTTTTCCCGTGAGGTGCGCTGAGGGAGATCGCGTGCACTTCGCCGTGGCGATGCTACATCTTAGACCGGTCCACGCGGCGAGGAGACACGGGGCGTGATCGCTCATTTGGGACCGAAGGGGCTGGTCGAGCCACGAGGGTGGCCGATGCTCCGGACCGATGTCACTCGGCGCCCGATGTGATTTCACCTTGCTCGAAACCGAGCTGGTCAGGGCCGCTCTGGAGCCGCAGGCGTATCGATGGTGCCGCCATGTGATGCACCAGGCGACGAAAGCTTCAGATGCCCAACGGCGTCTCACTCGACGTTGCGCTCAGGCATGGCACCTTTCCCGGCGGCTGCCACCGCGGGCAAGAAGGTGCACACCGCGCCAAGCATCGACAGAGGTAGGAGCCATGAAAACTTCGATCGCTACGGTTTCTCTGAGCGGCGGGCTCGGCGAGAAGCTGGAAGCCATCGCTGCCGCCAGGTTCGATGCGGTCGAGATCTTCGAGAATGATCTGCTCTCGTATAACGGCAGACCCGCCGACGTGCGCAAGGCCGTTCGCGATCTGGGCCTGCAGGTCGCGACGCTGCAGCCTTTCCGTGATTTAGAGGGCCTGCCGGAAGACAAGCGCGCCCGTGCCTTCGCCCGCGCCGAGCGCAAATTCGACGTCATGCAAGAGCTGGGCTGCGACCTGCTCATGATCTGCAGCAACGTGTCTCCGGACTCCCTCGGCGGCATCGGCCGCGCCGCCGCCGACCTCCACGCGCTCGGCGAGCGAGCGAAAGCGCGCGGCCTGCGCATCGCCTTCGAAGCGCTGGCCTGGGGCCGCCACATCAACGACTATCGCGATGCCTGGGAGGCAGTCCGTCGTGCGGATCATCCGGCCGTTGGGCTCGTTCTCGACAGCTTCCATATCCTCGCCCGCAACACGGACATCAGCGTCATTCGCGCCATCCCGGGCGACCGGATCTTCCTCGTGCAGATCGCTGATGCGCCTCTCCTGCAGATGGACTATCTCTCCTGGAGCCGGCATTTCCGCAGCTTTCCGGGCCAGGGCGATCTCCCACTCGTTTCTTTCATGGAGGCGCTGGCGGCCACCGGCTATGACGGCCCCCTCTCGCTCGAGATCTTCAACGACCAGTTCCGCGCCGGGTCGGCACGCAGTGTTGCCTTAGACGGTCACCGCTCGCTCCGCTACCTTCTCGACCAGCTGTCGGACAAGGCCGCAGGGCCGATTCGGGGCGCGCCCCAGCTGCCCCCGCGCGCTCGATGCAGCGGAGCAGCGTTCATCGAGTTTGCGATTGATGAGACCAACGCACCCGGATTCGAGGCGCTGCTGTCGAGCCTGGGATTCCGCCGCGCGGGTGATCACCGGTCAAAGGCGGTGACGCGATGGACTCAGGGTGCGATCAACCTCGTGGTCAACCTGGAGAAGGAAGGATTCGCTCACTCCTTCAACATCACTCACGGTACCGCGGCGTGCGCAATCGGCCTCGCGGTGGACGACGCCGCGGCCACCTTCGATCGGGCGACGCTGCTGCTCGACGAGCCGTTTCGCCAAGCCGTAGGGCCGGGCGAGCTCGAGATGCCCGCTGTGCGCGGCGTTGGCGGCAGCCTCGTCTACTTCCTCGATACAAAGAGCGAGCTGGGGCGGGTATGGGACATCGAGTTCGAGGATACCGGTCAAGACGCTTCCAAATCCGCAGGCCTCATCGCCATCGACCACATCTCGCAGTCTATGCACTACGAGGAGATGCTGACCTGGCTGCTGTTCTATACCTCGCTTCTCGACCTGGCCAAGACGCCCATACAGGACGTGGCCGACCCAGGCGGGCTCGTCAAGAGCCAGGCGATGCAGTCCGCCGACGGCAGTTTCCGAATCATCCTCAACGCGTCCCAGAGCCCACGCACCCAGTCGTCGCGTTTTCTGGACGAGGTGTTCGGCTCAGGCGTGCAGCACATCGCTTTCGCCACTGCAGATTTGCTGGCAACCGTGGCGCGCCTGAAGGAGAACGGATTGCAGCTGCTGCCGATACCGGAGAACTACTACGACGATCTGGAGGCCAAGACCGACCTCTCGCCAGAGCGAATCGCCGCTTTCAGGCAGCACGGCATTCTCTACGACCGGGATGGAGATGGTGAGTATCTGCAGGCCTACACCAAAGTGTTCGATCACCGCTTCTTCTTCGAGATCGTCGAGCGCCGGCGCGGCTATAATGGGTACGGCGCCGCCAATGCGCCAATCCGGCTCGCGGCCCAGGCGAGGCCGACGTGGGGGTAGACGACTGGCCACTGTGAACGAACAGCATGGAGCGCACCATGACCCTGCGCCTGACGATCCTCAACGGCCCGAACCTCAATCTGCTCGGCGTTCGGGAGCCGCACATCTACGGAAGGACCACGCTGCACGCCATCGAGGCGAGCTGCCGTGAGTTCGCGAACCTGCTGGCCGCCTCGCTCCAGTTCCACCAGACCAACCACGAAGGCGCGTTGATCGAGCTCATCCAGCAGGCGCGCGGCACCGCCGATGCGATCATCCTCAACCCTGCTGCCTACTCCTTCACGTCCATCGGCATCCTCGACGCGCTCAAGGCTTTCGATGGTCCAATCATCGAGGTGCACATCTCCAACATCCACGCGCGGGACGAGATGCACCGGAATTCGCGGATCTCGTCGGTGGTGAAGGCCGTCATCTGCGGAGTCGGGCCATACGGTTACATCCTTGCCATGCAGGGGGCGGCGCAGATGCTTGGCAAGCTGCCCGGCAGCTTGGCGGGAGCGGGCAGGTTGACATGAGATTGACCTGACGGCACCGATGATAGGGAGCGATGTGCTGGCACTCGGAAGGTTGCCACGACCGCGCCCTGACGCGCTCGGTCTCAATCTCAATCTCATTGCGTTGATGGCCAGGCCTCAGGTGGCGCACTGGTCACGGCTTCGGCGCCTGGTGCTGCCCGTTTCGCGTGGGGCTGCTAATGTTGGGCTGCGCGCCCTGTACGTCTGTCAACTGCTCGAGCTGAAGACCCGCATGAAGCATGAGAGATTCCGCGGCCGGGTTCGCCATCGGCAACGCGTGAATGACCCTGACGGGACGCGCCGCAACATCATCGAGGTTGCCACGAAAGAGTTCGCCGACAAGGGCTATAGCGGCGCCCGCGTCGACGAGATCGCCGCACTCACCAAGACCAGCAAGCGGATGATCTATTACTACTTTGGGGGCAAGGAAGGGGTCTACATCGCCGTCCTCGAAGCCGCGTACCAACGGATCCGACTGATCGAATCTGGCATGGACCTGGCGCATCAGGGGCCGGAACAGGCCCTTCGCGCCCTCGTTTCGTTCACCTTTGACTACCAGAACGAGCACCCCGAGTTTGTGCGTCTTGTGATGAACGAGAACATCCTGAACGGCGCCTACCTGGCCCGCTCCAAGGCCATCCAACGCCTGAACGTGCCCGTCATTGACGGTTTGCGAGATCTGCTTTCCCGCGGCCAGCGGGAGGGCGTGTTCCGGCGCGACATTGACCCAATCGATCTGCACATGTCGATCAGCGCGCTATGCTTCTTCAACGTTGCGAACCGTGCGACGTTCTCCACCATCTTCAAGTGCGACATGGCTTCCCCAGGTGCGCTGCTCACACGTCGCAGCCAGGTCGTCGAGACGATCCTCAGCTACGTCAAACGCTGACCGATTTCACGGCAACCCATCAGTTCGGAAAGGCGGCGGCTTGCTGCGTTGACACAATGAACCATATGGTACATTTTGCCGGGGAGCGCGGGGCACAACGCGCAATGCCGTGAAGGGTCGCGAGGCTGATGCCTCGCATTGTTGGAGGAGACGCCATGTTTCTCATCAACCGCCGACTGTTTGCCGGCGGCACCTCGATCCTCGCTGTGGCGGCGCTTGCCATTACAATGGTGGCACTTGGCGCAGGCCAGCCGGCCGAAGCACAGGGCAAGCCTAAGCTCCGATTCTCAGCCGCCTTCCCCGAGACCGATCTGCGGGCAGAGGCTTACAAGGAGTTCGGGGCCGCGATGAAGGAGGACTTCGACTTCGAGCCCTACTGGAGCAACACCTTGTTCAAGCAGGGGACGGAGCTGGTTGCTCTTCAACGCGAGAACCTGGAGCTCTGCAACCTGGCGCCCGCCGATATTTCCAAGCAAATTCCAGGGTGGTCCCTGCTGACATCAGCCTATCTTTTCCGCGACTACGACCATCTGAAAAAAACCTTCAACAGCGACGTGGGCAAGGAGTTCATCAAGCTCGCGCGCGACCAGCTCGGAGTTGAGGTGATCCGTCCGGTTTACTTCGGCGCGCGCCAGATCAACCTGAGGGGAAATAAGAAGATCAGCACACCTGCAGATATGGTTGGCATAAAGCTGCGCATGCCGCCCGGCGAGTTCTGGCAGTTCCTTGGTGAATCGATCGGCGCGAACCCAACGCCGGTAGCCTTTGCCGAGCTCTACACCGCGCTGCAAGCGGGCGCAGTCGATGGCCAAGACAATCCCCTGGTGTCGGGACGTACGATGAAGTTCTACGAGGTAACCTCGCAGTTCGTGCTCACGAGCCACGTTATCGGCTACGACGTGCTTACGGTGTCGAAGAAGACCTGGGACCGGCTCAGTCCCGCGCAGCAGGCCAAGTTGCGTTTGGAGGCGGATCGGATCTTCGACGCGAGTGCGGCCAAGTACGACGCGCAGGAGAAGGATGCTATTGAATTTTTCAAGAAGGAAGGCAAACAGGTCTACATGCCTGACCAGGATGCTTTCCGAGCCTTCGCGCAGAAGAAGTACCTCGACAAGTACGCCAACGACTGGCCAAAAGGTGCGCTTGAGCGCATCAACGCCGTCAAGTAGCGGCTGCGCAGGAGAGGGGCCGGCACATAGGCTGGCCCTCATGCGAAATCACTGATCAGAAGTGGGGGAGTTGATGTTCGCCGGCCGGCCGCGAGCCCTGGAAACTGTGCGGTGGCTGCGGCGGCGTGCCGAGAACGTTGCGGCTCTCCTGCTGCTGGTGATGTTTCTGAGCTTCATGCTGCAGATCGTCACCCGCTATGTCTTCAACTATCCGCTCGGCTGGACGGACGAGGTCAGTGTTCTCGCCTGGGTCTGGAGCACACTCTGGGGTGCCGCGTTCGTCTTGCGCGAGAGGGACGAGGTTCGTTTCGACGTATTCTACAGTGCTGTCAGCGAACGGGTCCGCTGTATCTTCACGGTGGTCACTGGCATAGCAATCATCGTTCTGTTCGCGATAGCCCTGCCGGCGGTCATCGCCTACGTGACCTTTCTCAAGGTCGAGCGCTCCGCGTATCTCGGCGTTCGGCTGGACTACCTCTACTCCATTTACGTCGTGTTCGCCGTCGCTGTCATCGCGCGCTACGCAGCCTTGACCTGGTCTGCGCTGCGCGGAAAGGCCCCCGACACCTCGCTGGGAAGCGGGTCGGCGCTATGACTAGCCCGTTTGCGCTGTCGATTTACAGCATCCTCGCGTTGAGCTTGCTCGGGTTGCCGATCGGCTATGCCATGATCGCCGGCTCTACGCTCTACCTGGTGCTTGCTGGCCTCGATCTTGGAACGTCAGCAGAGCAGATCCTCAATGGCCTCTACAACAGCTACGTGCTGCTGGCGGTACCGTTGTTTCTGATCTCCGCCGAGTTGATGAACGTCAGCAAGATGACGGATCAGCTGCTGCGCTTTTGCGACATGCTGGTGGGCCGGTTTCGCGGGGGGCTGGGGCACATCAACATCGTGCAGAGCATCATTTTCGCCGGCATGTCCGGCTCGGCCATTGCCGACCTGGCCGCCACCGGGCGGATCAGCATGGACATGATGACGAAGAACAACCGCTACCCGGCGAGCTACGCCGCCGCAATTACCGCTGCTTCCGCCGTCATCGGGCCGATCATTCCACCGTCGATTCCCATGGTGCTCTATGCGCTCGTCTCGGATACCTCGGTCGGCTATCTCTTTCTTGGAGGCGTCATTCCGGGGCTGCTGATGGCGCTCGCTCAAATGGTCATCAACACCATCATGGCGCACCGCCGCAATTTCCCGGTCGAAGCGCCCATCCCGTTGCGGGAATGGCCCGGCATCACGGCGACGGCCTTTCCAGCCCTTCTCATGCCAGTCATCCTGCTGGGCGGCATCCGCGCCGGCATCACCACGCCCACGGAAGCGGCCGCCGTCGCGGCGGCCTACGCATTCCTGGTCGCAGTGCTCTGGTATCGCAACATCACCATGCGCGAAACCTACAAGGCGATGCTCAGCAGCGCGCGATCGACCGCTTCGATCGGCATGCTCATCGCCGGTGCGCTTGCCTTCAACTATGTGGTGACGATCGAGCAGATTCCCGAGGTCGTAAGGCAATTGCTGGCCGGCTATGAGCTCTCGCCTCTCACCTTCCTGCTCTGGGTCAACGTGATCCTCCTGGTGCTCGGCTGTCTGCTCGAAGGTAGCACGATCATCCTCGTTATCTTGCCCATCTTCGTCCCGACCGCCAAGGCGCTCGGCATCGACATGGTCCACTTTGGCGTGGTGGCCATCTTCAACATCATGATCGGCTTGCTCACGCCACCCTATGGCTTGCTCCTGTTCATCATCTCCGCAATTTCGGGGACGCCGTTGCGTGCCATAGTACGGGACGTCGTACCGTTCCTGATGGCGATGATCGTTGCCCTGGGAATCATCACGCTCTTTCCCGAAACCGTGCTTTGGCTGCCGAGACAGAGTGGATACAAGGGCTAGACGCCAATCGTCATGGAATGCAGCGATCGCGCCGCAAGGCTGCGAAGGCAGCAGCGGCAGCATTGAGCCGCCGTTTTCATCTGCGTGCTCTGGGATGTCTGCTCTGTGTGCGTGACGTGGTACAAAGGTTTAGGGCGAGGTCGTCCATGAAGCCGGGCATAGTCGTGGGTCTGATTGGCGCAAATATTCAGCTGTCTCTGTCACCTGCACTCTTCGAGGACGCCTGTGCTGCCGCCGGCATTCGCGGCCACTATCACCTTATGGACCTCGATCAAGCGCCCGGGCGCAGCCTGGAGAGCCTTATGCATGCTGTACGTACAGCTGGCTTCAGGGGCGTGAACATCACTCACCCATGCAAGGAAGCTGTGCTCCCCATGCTCGACGTGCTGTCCCCCGAAGCGCACCAAACCGGTGCCGTCAATGCCGTGTCGATTGGAAGCGACGGAACATTCACAGGCTACAACACGGATCGGGTTGGCTTCCGTCGGGCGTTCGAGGAACAATTGGGCGCGGAGTCGATTGTCGGCCGGGACGCTGTGCTCATGGGCGCGGGGGGGGCCGGCAGGGCCGTTGCCTTTGCGCTTTTCGATCTTGGCGTGAAGACTGTGCTGGTGAGCGATAAGAACGTGGACCGGGCACGTGGTCTCGTGCGCGCGTTGACCGTCGTATTCGGAGCAGGCCGTGCCCGGGTCGAGAGCGACCCGGCGGCGGCACTTGCGAAGGCCGCGGGCGTGATCAACGCGACGCCCGTCGGCATGCTCGGACATCCAGGCAATGCGGTTCGAGTCGATGCCATTCGAGATCATCACTGGGTTGCGGACGTCATCTACACGCCGCTCGAGACCGAGCTTATCAAGGCCGCTATCGGCAAGGGCGCCAGAGCCATGGGAGGCGCCCGCATGTGCATTCACCAGGCAGCGGGTACGTTCACGATCTTCACGGGACTGCAGGCCGACTTGCGCCGTATGGAACGTACGTTTGCCGAGATGGCCACGACACGGGAAGGGGGTCTGACCGAGTTGGAACGCCACCCAAAGCTGTGATCGCTGCGCCGATCTGGCTGCACTGGGTGAGCGGTGATGGGGAATACGGCGGCGCTACATGGTGAGACAGACACATGACCAACAGTGGCTTCCTGGCGATCTGGAGTGACGTAACGCGCGAGCGCGAGACGGACTACCTGCACTGGCTGACGCGCGAGCACGCTTCGGAGCGGCTGGCCGTCGATGGGTTTCACAGCGTGAGCGTGCACCGAGCGCGGCGCCCGGACGTGTGCCGCTACTTCATCCACTATGAGCTGGCATCACCCGACGTCCTCGCCAGCAACGCCTATTTGGAGCGCTTGAACGCGCCCACGCCCTGGACCCAGCGCATAATGCCTACCCTCGGCAATTTCGAGCGCGGCGGCGGCAGAATGGTTGCTCATGCCGGACGCGGACACGGCTGCGTGCTCGCGGTCATCAAGCTCGGTTTTCAGACTCCCGTCTCCACTGCCGGCCTGGTCGAGAGGATTGCGGGCTCGGATCGCATCGTGGCCGCTCGCTGGCTGGAAACCGATGCCGTGCGGACGAACATAGCGACGCGCGAGAAGAGCATGCGGTCTGGAGGAGACGGCTCCTTTGCGGGCTTGGTGCTGATCGAAGGGCTCGATGAGCCGGCTGTAGCGGCAGCGACCGGGGCCCACGGACTTGGCACGCCCGGGGACCTCTATTCGCACATCTTCCACGCATGACTTCGAAGCGACTGCTGTAAGGAAAGATGATCCTTCATAGTCCAAATGAATATTAAGGCGTAACCAATTGATTTAAATTGGTGGGTGTAGCAGGACTCGAACCTGCGGCCCGCTGATTAAGAGTCAGCTGCTCTACCAACTGAGCTATACACCCCGCCGCGTCCCGCCTGGAGGGCGGGGAGGGCCGGGACTGGCCCCCATGGGCGGCTCCCTCTAACACCGGGGATCGCGGCTGTCCAGCGTTCGCGCCACGTTCGCGTCAACGCTGTCACCCCCAATGCGGCTTCCGACGGCGGTCCGAGCGGAGCCACGGCCACACGCCCCCCGCCGCCTCACCGGGAGGGCTCCAGCTCGTGCACCACGCCGGCGCGCTGCGCGATCAGCTCCTGCGCGGTGCGCCACACGTTCTTGCCGCGAACCGCCTCGCGCAGGTCGGCGAGCCAGCGCGCATCGAGGCCCGCGGGCTTCAGGTAGCGCTCGAAGAACTGGTCGGTGGCGCGGCCGATCGCCTCCTTCGGCACAGACTCGACCTTGCCTGAGAGGCTGTCGCGGAAGCTGACCTCGTGGAACATGAAGCGCGCGTCCGGCGCGGCCGTGCGCCGCTGTCCCGCGAGGTACACCGGCACGCACATGGAGCCGCAGGCGCGCTTGGCCTCGACCACGGTGTCCACCATGTGGGTGCGCTGCATGCGCTTGATCTGCCCGATCGTCTCGCGGCCGTGTTCCAGCGAGCCGCCCGGAGAATGCAGCGCGATGACGAAGCGGCGCGTGCTGCCGGCGTGCGCCCGGTAGGCCTCGTCGAGCTTGCCGGCCAGCGGCGCCTCGATCTGGCCGCGCCAGCGCAGGACCACCTCGCCCGGACGCTCCTCGACGGTCAGCTCGCCCCTCTCCGACCACAGGCTGTCGAGATGATCGCGGAACTGCCATCCCAGCACAACGATGGCGGCGGCGAAGGCGAGCCAGAGCAGTCGGAAGGTCTGGCGGTCGGGCATCTCGGCTTGGTCTCTCGTCGCACGCCTTGTCTGCGCGGTCAGTGCCGTTACCGCGCCGCTTTGTCGATTCCGTGATGACGGATCATATCAGTTGCCGGCGCGATGGAAGCGGACGTGAGGCGGTGCCTGCGGTGTGACCGCCCCGCGGCCCTTGAGGTGGGCGGCCACCACGTCCCAGACGGGCGGTCCCTCCGTGCCCTCGTTGACCGAGGCCCAGCCGGCGACAACGTAGGCCTTGTCCGCCTCGATGGGCGCACCGGTGCGCACAAGCTCCAGGTTGCGGATGCGCTGCCCGAGCCCGGCGTCGACCTCGACCGTGAAGGCGAGACCGCCGACGCGCACCATGTCGCCGCCCTGCTGTAGGTAGGGATCAGGGTGGAACAGGTTGTCGGCCACCGCCTCCAGCGTGTCCCTGATCTGCCCGCCCGTCATGGTGACGCGGTAGACGGCAGGATAGGTGATGGCGGTGGCATTGTAGACGTCCTCCCAGGTGATCGGCTGGCCCGGCAGCAGCGTCGGGCCCCAGCGGAAGCCCGGCGAAAGGGCGACCTCGGCGTCGCGCCCGGCCAGCACAGCGTCGCAGATGAGCTGATCGAGAGGCCCCGCGAAGGTATCGCGGCGGTAGAGCAGGCCATCGCTGCGGGCGAGCTCGGTTGCCAGCATGGCCTCGTGCGGAGCGCGGATGCGGGCGACCAGGTCGGCCATTGCGGGATCGGGCGCAATCGCGTCGGCCAGCACCGGGATCAGGGCGTAGGCGAAGTCGGTGACGCGGCCGTTCGCCACCTCCAGATCGAGCCGCGAGAGCAGCTTGCCGGACGAGCCCGACGCTACCAGCAGCGTGCGGCCCACCTGGAGGGGGGCCGGCAGCACGTCGTGGGTGTGGGCGGTCAGGATGACATCGATCCCGTCCACCCGTCCCGCCAGCTTGCGATCCACGTCGAAGCCATTGTGCGACAGCAGCACGACCACCTCCGCCCCCCGCCGGCGTGCGTCGGCGACGGCGGTGCGCAGGGCCTGCTCGCGGATGCCGAACGACCAGTTGGGGATCATCCAGCGCGGGTTGGCGATGGGCGTGTAGGGGAAGGCCTGGCCGATCACGGCGACGGCCACGCCGCCCTTCTCGAACAGGCGCGTCGAGGGGAACACCGGCTCCTCGAAGTCGGTGTCGCGCACGTTGCCGGCGAGGAATGAGAGGCCGGAGGAGGCCGGCTTGGCAAGCGTGCCGAGCAGCTCCTCGATGCGGGCGGCGCCGAGGCTGAACTCCCAGTGTCCCGTCGTGGCCTCCACGCCAAGGGCCTGCAGGACCGACACCATGTCGGCGCCCTTGGATTGCAGAGCCGTGTAGGAGCCCTGCAGCGCATCGCCGCCGTCGAGCAGCAACACGCGGTCCGCGCCGCGCGTGGCCCGGATGGCGTTGACGAGCGTGGCGAGCCGGTCCATGCCGCCGACGCGCCCGTAGGTGCGGGCAAGGGCCTCGTAGCCGGCCGCCGTGAGCATGTAGGCTTCGAGCGAGGTGGGCGGGATGCCGAAGCGTGCCAGCAGGTCGGCGCCCACCAGATGCGGGAGCTGGCCGCGCGCATCGCCCACACCGAGGTTGAGCGACGGCTCGCGGTGGTAGAGCGGCTTTAGCTGCGCGTGGCAGTCGGCCATGTGCAGGAGAGTCAGCTGCCCCTTGGGCGCGAAGCGCAACAGGTCGTCCTGGCGGATCGCGCCCTGTGCCGCCGCGCGGTCCAGCCTTGGCCCAAGGCCGGTCACGGCGGCCGTGGCGGCCGCCACCTGCAGGAACTCCCGGCGGGAGATCATCTCGGTCTCACTTGTTGACCGGGCTGTCGGGCGACATGACGTAGGCGACCAGATCCTTGATCTGGTCGATGGTCAGGACGCCGTTGGTGCCGAAGCGAGGCATGTTGGCGCACGGGACTGCCGCCTGGGGGTTGTAGATCCGCTCGTAGACGGCTTTCACGTCGGCCTCGGCATGCTTGCGGGCCTTGCCGTACGCCAGCAGGCTGGGGCCGAGCGTGCCGAAGCTCAGCTCCTTCTTGTCGATCTGGTGGCAGGCGTAGCAGTTGCCGCCGTTCTCCTGGCGCGGCGGATAGTCGGTGAAGCGCAATCCGTAGCCGCTCTGCGCCAGCTTCTCACCTTTCTTCCAGTCGCCCATCAGCTTGCCGTCGGGCGGGTACTGGAGGGCGGCCCTCTCGCGCGCCAGGATCGCGTTCGCCACCTCGTTGGGCGGGGC
>Ga0209382_10004224_pt1 | contig 19332 bp, 20 predicted proteins | sample SoiMetdeltSBSDD5_FD_187599 | JGI IMG/M metagenome (GOLD analysis project Ga0209382, IMG submission 187599) | Bulk soil microbial communities from a Populus tree surrounding site in Tennessee, USA - Soil MetaG P. deltoides SBSDD5 (SPAdes) (version 2) | ecosystem: Environmental > Terrestrial >... | reverse complement strand
CGATGCCACCAACCACCACTGCCAACATGTTGTTGAAATCATGGGCGATGCCCCCAGTCAGTTGGCCAACGGCCTCCATCTTCTGGACCTGGCGCAACTGGGCTTCGGCTGCCTGGCGCTCGATGGCCTCGGCCTTCAGCGCCTGGTTGGCTTCCCACAACTCCTGCGTCCGCTCACGAACCGCCTCTTCGAGCTGCTGCGCTCGCTCGGCCTCGCTTTCTGCTTCCTTCCTCATCGCGACATTTTGGCGAAGGGCCTGGACCGCGATGTAGCCCATGAAGATTGCGAAGATGCCGACGATCACGCCCAGCCAGCTCAAATAATCGGTCAGCCGGTTGGCTTCGGCCGAGAAGAATTGCGATTCCTGGATTTTTTCTGAGAGGGCAGTTCGCTCGGCATCGGCGATCTCGTTGAGCTTGCCGCGCAGCCGCGTCCCGAGATCGGCCCGGCCATCCTGGTCCACCGAGATGGAATAATAATAGCGGAGGCCATAATCTTTCTGCCGGGCGGCGATGTAGCGGGCGACGTCGCTGAATTGCTTGCCCCGCTCGTTGAACAGCTGCCGCAGCTCCAGGACGCGCCGCTCCTGCCTCGGGTCACTCGACACCGACCGCTCGAGCTGGACAAGCTGCTGGCCTGCCAATCGCCACTGGGCATAGTAGCGGCTGCCGCTCGTCCTCGGGTCCTCATCCAAAGCGTAACGGCCGACCGCCGCCTCCGCCCGGGCAATGCTGCCGTCCATCGTCCTGGTGAGCAGGGTCACGTCATAGGCATGACGCTCCGCCCGGAGCGCTTCGTCCCGGGCGCTGTTGGTTATTGCAACCAGCACCACCATCCCGAGCAGGACCAACGTGGCGACCAAGGCGATTGCTGCCGCGCCCCCACGGCGCCAGTCGAACAGTTGTTCGTCAGGTGGCGTCATGGCGCCAGTGTAAACGCCGGATTCGGCGATTGAAACCTTGAAAAGCTTAAGCGATGACGCCGGTTCTTCGGCCCGCCGCCTCGAACATGCCGAGGATTTCGACGACCTGTTCGGCGGAATGCTCGGCGCATAACGAGCATCTGAGCAGGGTCATGCCGGCCGGCGTTGCCGGCGGGCGCGCCAGATTGACGTATAACCCCTCGTGCAGAAGCGCCTCCCACATCGCGGCGCCACGTTCCAGGTCGGGCATGATGACGGCAATGATCGCCGATTGCGGCTCGTCGGTGCCGAGCGTGAAGCCCAGCGCCTTCAAGGCGGCGTGCAGCTTCTGGCTGTTTTCCCACAGATGATCGCGCTTGGCCTTGCCGTGCATCAGCTTGCGGATCGACGTTGCGGCGGTCGCCACCACTGAGGGGGGCAGCGAAGCGGTAAAGACATAGGGACGGCAGACCAGCCGCAAAATCTCGAATTTCGGGTGGTTGGAAACGCAGAAGCCGCCGACCGTGCCGACCGACTTGGAGAAGGTGCCGATGATGAAATCGACGTCGTCAATCACGCCCTGCGCTTCGGCGACGCCGCGGCCATGGTCGCCGATGAAGCCCATCGAATGGGCTTCGTCGACCAGCACCATCGCGCCCGCTGCCTTCGATACCGCGACCATTTCCTTGAGCGGTGCAATGTCGCCCAGCATCGAATAGACGCCCTCCAGTACGACCAGCTTGCCGGCCTCGGGCGGGAGCCGCTTCAAGCGCTTCTCGAGCGCGTCGATGTCATTATGGCGGAAGGGGACGATCTGGGCATTTCCGAGTGCGCAGCCGTCATAGATTGACGCATGGCTGTCGATGTCGAGGATGATGTAGTCATCCTTGCCAGCCACGGTGGAAATGATGCCGAGGTTCGCCTGGTACCCAGTCGAGAAGACCATGGCATGATCCATTGCGTAGAAGTCCTTGAGCGCTTCCTCGACTGCCTTATGGCCGACATAGGTGCCGTTAAGCACGCGGCTGCCGGTGGTGCCCGAGCCGAATTTGTCCAGCGCCTGCTTGCCCGCGGCGATCACCTCCGGATCGAAGGTCATCCCCATATAATTGTAGGTGCCGAGCAGGATGGTCTTGCGGCCGTTGCAGATGGCGACGGTCGGCGAGACCACTTCCTCCATCACCAGCCCGAACGGGTCGGTGAGGCCGGTCGACAGCAACTGCTCGCGGGTTTCGATCAGTGGATCGAACTTGGAGAAGAGGTCGGACACTCAGGCCGCCTTGAGCTTGCCGACCGCATCGACCAGCTGGCCGACCGTCTCGATCTCCGCCTGCTGGTTCATGGTGATGACGATGTCGAACTCGTCCTCGATGTTGGCGACGAAATCGAGCACCGTCAGGCTGTCCCACTCCAGGTCTTGGGCGAAGCGGGTCTGGTCGGTGACCTCGATCCCCTTCTTGTTGAACGGCTCGACCAGGGCCTTCACCCTGGCGTCGGTATCGGCTCGGTCGGTCATGCTCGCGTCCTAGAGTTGAGCGCGGGCTTTCGCAATCGAATGGGGCGGGAAAGAGGCGGGGACGGCGGCGCTCCTATTCCGCACGGTCGGACGAATGCAGCAGGTTGTCGCGCAGCTTGACGATCGTCTTCTGGACCGTGGCGAAGTCGTCACCAAGGCCTGTGGCCTCGATCAGCTCGGCGGCATTGCATTCGACCTCATGTCGCAGCTTCCGGCCCGCAGGCGTCAGGTTGACGCGTACCTGGCGTTCGTCGGCCGGGTCGCGCCGGCGTTCGACCAACTTGAGGGTCTCAAGCTTCTTGAGGATCGGAGTCAGCGTGTTGGATTCAAGGAACAGCTGATCGCCGAGTTCCCCGACGGTTTGCTCGTCCCCCTCGCTCAGCGCCACCAAGGTCACATATTGGGTGTAGGTCAGACCCAGCTTGTCGAGGATCGGCCGATAGGCCCTGCCAAAGGCGAGGTTGGCCGAATAGACGGCGAAGCAGAGGAAATCGCCAAGCTTGGCGGCATTGGGGGCGGAAGTGCGGACCATCATCTTGCTCCGGTCGATAGAATCCTTGGTCTAGATCGTATGCGATTGAATCGGAAGAGGCTCGGACGGCGCTGTGAAGCGCCGTCCGGCCAATTGTCGAGCGCAGGTTAGGCGAAAGCCGCCTCGAGCACGTTCGTCTCGACCTCGATGTTGCCGCGAACCGCCTTCGAATAGGGGCAGATCTCGTGGGCAACATGGACCAGCTCGCGGGCCAGCTCGATGTCGATGCCGGGAATGGTGACGTCCAGCTTGGCGCGGAGGAAAAACTCGGTGCCTTCCATCACCAGGTCGATCGTGGCGTCCACTGAGGGAGCCTCAGGCAGCGCGATCTTCTTCTGCGCGGCGGCGAGGCCGATCGCGCCCATGAAGCAACCTGACCAGGCGGCGCCGAAGAAATTCTCCGCGGCGGGGTGCGGGTCGGACAGCTGGAGGTCGAGGAAGCCGTCGGCGCTGCGGGTGTAGCCGTTCGGGCCGCCGACATTGTGGGTGGTTCCGGAATAGATGGTCTTGGCAGTCATGTTCATTCCTCTCGATGGATGCTTTGAAGCGTTACCGATTAGATCGGATGCGATGTATTTATGCGAGTCGCCTTGATATATCAAGCACGATTAAATCGTATACGATATAAATAATTGGATTGCGCTAGCGCCGGGGCAAGCCTGTGGCCGTAATGGGTGGAAAGCGGACGCGGTTCAGGATTTGGTTCGCCCAACTGGTTGCCGTTCCACCGTCTCGCTCACGGTCTTGGTCTCCACCACGCCGTTCACTTCCTTGATTTCTAGCTTGATGACTCTGGTTCGTCGCCGTGTGTTCCCGATTGAATCTGTTTCAAACGTGACCAGGATCGTACCAGAAATTGCCTCTGTCGCCCGCGCTTGTAACGCTGCGTCAAGCGTCACGGGCTTCTTCATGATCTCCCCGACAACAACATCGGATTCGGCCCGAGCCTGTCGAACCGCTTCCGGGTTGACCTTCAACTCGGCGGTGAAAGTCGCACCCTCCGCACCGGCAGCTTGCTTCTTAAGCGGCGCGAACCCAAGGGCCTCCTTGTCCCGATAAGGGGCGCCATCTTGAAGGTCAGCCGATCCTAGATCGAACGCCTCGATCGTCTTGAGCACGGATTGCGGATCACACTCGATACGAAACGCATTCCATGTGAATATCCAGCGGCCGCACACGTCGCGCGTCCACTTTGCAGCCTTGAGCCAACCGTCGACGCGCGCTTCCAGTTCTGAAAGATTGAGAAGCTGCATTGGGCCGCGGTTGGGCTTGAATACGCGAACTGGAAATTGCCAATTGGCGGTCCGGTCCTGTTCGGTGATCGCCTGCGGGAGGTCATATTCCAGCTCCAGCCCATCATCGCGCACCGCAATCACCCGTTCGACGATTGTATCTCGATCGGTCGAGCTGCCCGAGGATCCGTCGCTGCCCTCCTCCTTGGACTCGCGTTCTAACCTAATTTCGTAGGTATCGCCGGCTTGAGGCCCCAGAGGCGATGGTTCGTCGCGGGCATTAGCAACGGGCGCACCGACGACCAACATCAATGAGGCAATGAACCACGCAATTTTCACAGGCCCGCCTCCCGAGATGCGGTGATACAGCACCGTCGAATGACCGGAATGGTTGGAAAGCTGACATTGGCGATGGGCCTAACTATCCGCATTTTCGAATTTCCTAACCTCGACGGTGCTTTCATCGAAATCGTCGAGCAATCGTGCATTGATTCCCATCTTGCCGAAGTCTTCCCCAAGAGACTGCCAGTGGGTGCCGCAGCCACAGATTGGACAGTGGTGAATGCCGATCATTCGATCACCCCAGACATAGGCTATCGTCTCGCCTGAAATGCGTACCTGGTCCGGCGGGAAATAGGCGACACGCCATGCCAGCCGACGACAGAGGGAGCAGTTACAGTCTGCAACCCACTCGGGCTTGCTTGGTACCTCGATCCGCACGTTGCCGCAGTGACAGCTTCCCTGAACGCCCATAGTGACTTGTAAGTGCGAGTTGGGAGTGTCCGCAATGGGTCGAAAGCGGTCATTACGTTCGGAATAAAATTGAAAGCTTGCTTCCCATCTCAAAGCGCGGTTGCATAAGCCGATGCCACGCAGGGGGTTTTGCGATGAGCGAGCCGAAGCTTGTAAGCCCGGACGATCCGGTCTTCCCGAAGGAAGTTCACAACCTGCTGGTTGCGGCCAATGCGACCAACATCACCCTGTCGGGTATGGCCGATACGAAGGCGTCGATCCTGATGGGCGCCAGCTTCGTCGTCTTCTCGATCTCGATCGGCGATATCGCGGAAGGCCGTGCGAGCCTGCCGATCCTGGTGCTGACCTTGTTCTCGTTCATTGCGACGGTGTTCGGGGTGCTGACCGTCCGGCCCAACAAATTGCCGGTCAGCAAGGTCCCGATCCCGCCGGAAAAGATCAATATCCTGTTCTTCGGCAGCTACACCAACGCCAACCGCGAAGAATATATCGAGGAAATGATGAAGGTCCTGTCCTCGGAGGAGGAGACCTATCGCCGCCTCACGGCCGACCTCTACGATCATGGCAAGGTGCTGCGCGACGACAAGTTCAGCTGGCTCTACTGGAGCTTCACTGCCTTCCTGATCGGCATGCTGTGCACCGCGATGGCGGTGGTGCTCGACCTGACGGGCTTGGTGAAGTTTTAGAGCCAGCCTCGGTCGCGATACCAGTTCGCGGTATCTTTCAGGCCCAGTTCGGTCTCGACCTCGGGCCTCCACAGCTTTTCGGGCGCCCCGCGGCCGGGATCGACCATCCAGTCGGGATGGCAGAAATAGGCGACGCGATCGGCGGTGAGCTTGGCCCGGTCGCGCCGCACGAGCCGGTCAATCAGGGCGCCGACGTTGAGGATCGGCCGGGGAGTTGAGAAGGTTACCACGCGCCGGCCAAGTGCTTTGCCCAGTGCCAGGCCGAACTCCTCATGGCTCCAGCCCTGATGGCGGCCGTCGTCGGGCTCGACCAGCAGGCCCTTCGGCGCATCCGGGTCGGCCAATGCCAGCAGCAGTCGGCCGAGATCGTCGACATGGATCACCGACAGGCGGCCGTGCGGCGGGAGCAGGACGAACCCGCGCTGGGCCATCCGGAACAGCTCCAGCATCTCCTTGTCGGCGGGCCCATAGACCGCCGGCGGCCGGACGATTGCGTAGGGGATGGCGGAGGCAGCGACCAAGGCCTCCGACCCGGCCTTGGTCGCACCGTAATCCGACAGCTTCGGCTCTCGCGCAGCCAGCGACGACACATGGACGAACCGCTTGACACCGGCCTTCTCGGCCGCGGTGATCATCGCCGCTGTGCCGGTGACATTGCCCGCTTCGAATCCGGCCGCGTCCCGCGCGTTGATCACGCCCGCGACATGGATCGCGGTATCGGCGCCTTCGCATAGCCGCTCCAGGCTGCCGGGCTTGTCGAGAGCACCCTCTACCCAGGTAACGCCTTCACGATCAGGCTGCGGTCGGCGCGTCAGGGCGCGAACCTCATGACCCGCGGCCAGCGCCAGGTCCAGCAGGCGACTGCCGACAAATCCTGTCGCACCGGAGATTGCGAGCTTCAAATCGGCGACCATTCGATCGGCTCGGCCGGGCCCTCGTCCTCGACCAATTGCCAATGCAGCTTCTCGACGAGGGTGTCGAGCACCGGCTCGATCCCGACCTCACCCGCCGCGCTGACCGGATATACCTTCAGCCCGCTGGCCTGCTCGAGCTCAGCCGACAGCGCGGCGGTCAGTTCATCGTCGAGCGTGTCGATCTTGTTCAATGCCAGCACGACCGGCTTGTCCGCCAACCCGGCGCCATAAGCGTCCAGCTCATCACGGACGATGCGATAGCTGGTGGCGACATCCTCGTCGTTGGCGTCGACCAAGTGCAACAGGACCTGGCAGCGCTCGATATGGCCGAGGAAGCGGTCGCCGACCCCGGCTCCTTCGGCAGCTCCTTCGATCAGGCCGGGAATATCGGCGACGACGAATTCGCGGCCCTTGTGGCTGACCACGCCGAGCTGGGGACGAAGCGTGGTGAAGGCATAGGCGCCCACCTTGGCCTGGGCGTTTGTCACCGCGTTGATGAAGGTCGACTTGCCGGCATTGGGCAGGCCGACCAGCCCGACGTCAGCCAGCAGTTTCAGGCGCAGCCAGACATACATTTCTTCGCTTGGCCAGCCGGTGCCGTGCTGGCGCGGGGCGCGGTTGGTCGAGGTCTTGTAGCTGGCGTTGCCGCGACCGCCGTCGCCGCCTTTCAGGAAGGCGATGCGCTGGCCTTCCTCGACTAGGTCGGCGAGCAGGGTGCGATCTTCGTCATCAGCCAGGATCTGGGTACCGACCGGAACCTTGATCACCAAGTCCTTGCCGCCGGCGCCAGTCATGTTCGACCCGGCGCCACCCTTGCCGCGCGGCGCGCGGAAATGCTGGGTATAGCGGAAGTCGATCAGCGTATTGAGGCCGGGCACGGCTTCGAACACAATGTCGCCGCCCTTGCCCCCGTCACCGCCGTCGGGCCCGCCATATTCGATGAACTTCTCGCGGCGGAAGCTGACGGCGCCGGGCCCGCCCGCGCCCGAACGGATGAAGATCTTGGCCTGGTCGAGAAAATGCATGGGGCCGCCCTTAGCGACAATTGCGGCGAAAAGGCAGCGGCCTCAGGGAAAGCTCACTTGCCGCTGACAGTTATCTCGGCGCCGTCGAGGTCGCGGAAACGGGCGATGCGCGTGCCATGTACTTCACGTGGCTCGCTGGTAAAGGCAATCCCGCTAGCCACAGCATCGGCATGGAAACGGTTTAAGTCCTCGACACCCAGGCCGAGCTGCACGCTTCCGGCCGGATTTTCGTCCGAAGCTGGGTGCAGGGCGACCTTCGTCTCGCCGGTATCGAACTCACTCCAAAAGGGCGACTGGAACAGCAGGGGCAATCCCAGCGTGTCGCGATAGAAGTGCACAGCAGCGTCCATGTCGCTGACGAATTTGATCGCATAATTGAGCCGCATCGCCAGCCTCCTTAGGTGCCTGGGTCGCCCACGATTCCCTTGATCAGTCCGACCGCATCCTCGCGGACCGCTTCACGCCCAAGGCCACTGGCTGCGGCGATCTCGTCACCGACCAGGCTGTCACCGATCGCCATCAGCACCAGGCCCAACGTCACCCTATCCATTGGTCTGGTATCGCCGGCTGCCCGGAAGTCTTCGACGATAGAACGAATGGTCTCGACCACCGGCTCCAGCGCCTCGCGCTGGCGGGTGAGGGCGATCCAGCCGATCAGTTCGCCGACGCGCTCCATGCGGAACGAGTCGAACATGGCGTCGACCACGTCGCGCTCGCTGGCTTCGCCGCGGCGGCGCCTGCCGATCGCCTCGCTGATCGAGGCCGACACGGTCGCGGCAATATCTTCCGCCAATGCCCGATGAAGTCCGGCCACCGACCCAAAATGATGGAGGAGATTGGCGTGAGTCCGCCCGATTTTTGAAGCCACCGACTTCAACGTCACCGCCGCCACGCCCTCGTCGCGCAGCAGCTCGCGGGCGGCGGCAATCGCCAAAGCGCGACTTTCCTGCGGCGACAGGCGTTTACGGATCTGCAATCTTATTGACATTTATGTCAGTTATCGTGAAATTGAGACTGAAAGTCCTTGGAGTGGTTTGATGAGCGCCGCAAGCGTTACCCCCGCTGACCTATCTATAACGCCGCGTGACCGGCGCTTTGCGCGCGATACAAAGCCGGGCCGCTGGTGGCATGGCGGCGATCCGTACGCGACCGCATTTTATAATGCGCTGTCGGCGACCTTCCCCAAGGGCGAAGCCTTTTTCGTCGAAAGCGTTCGGCTGTTTCGTGAGGGGGCGCCGGACAAGCTCGCCGAGGAGATCAAGGGTTTCACCACCCAGGAAGCGATCCACAGCCGGGAGCATGCTGCCTTCAACAAGGCGGCAGTTGATGGTGGCTATGACCTTAAGCCGCTCGAAGACCGGATCAATGCCCGCCTCGACTTCGTCAAATCCAAGCCGCCGATTGCCTGGCTCGCTTCGACGATGGCCCTGGAGCATTTCACGGCGATCTTTGCCCACGAACTGCTCAATGACCCGCGCCATTTGGGTCCGGCAGAGCCCGAAGCTGCGGCCATGTGGCGCTGGCACGCGATCGAGGAGATCGAGCACAAGGGCGTTGCCTATGATACCTGGCTGCATGCGACCCGCCACTGGCCGCGCTCCAAGCGGTGGAAAGTGAAAGCCAAGGTCATGCTGAACGCGACCTATAATTTCGTCATCCACCGGACGCTCGGCGCCATCGAACTGCTGCGCCAGGATGGCATTACCGGGCCCAAGGCCTGGCTTGGGTTGCTCCGGTTTATGTGGGTCCGTCCCGGCATGATGCGGAAGGTCTTCCGAGCCTGGGCCGTCTTTTTCCTGCCCGGGTTCCATCCGTGGAACGAGGACGATCGCTACCTGATCAAGCGATACGAAGCTGAGGCCGCCCTCGGCACCGAAAGCGTGAAGAAGGTTCGTCGCGCCGCCGCCTGATTTCAGCGCAAGCGACGGGATGCATGCGACGGTCCGAACGGCGATGAGGGGGCATGTCCATTGATGCTCGTATCGCCGGCCTGGATTGGGATCGGATCACCAAGGAAATCGACCAGCGAGGCTGGGCGACCACCGGCCCATTGCTTACGAAGGAGGAGTGCGCCGCGCTGGCGGATTCCTACGATGAGGATGGCCTGTATCGCAGCCGCGTGGTGATGGCCCGTCACGGCTTCGGGCAAGGCGAATATCGCTACTTTGCCTATCCGCTGCCTGATCTCATCCAGCAGCTGCGGTCAGCGCTCTACGAGAGGCTGGTCCCGCTGGCCAATCGTTGGCGGTCTGCCTTGGGTGTTGGCGAAGAATTCCCCCGCACGCACGCGAGTTATCTGGCGCGTTGCCATGCGGCCGGCCAGTTGCGGCCGACGCCGTTGATCCTGCGCTATGGGCCGGGCGACTTTAATTGCCTGCACCAGGACCTGTACGGCGAGCTCAACTTCCCGCTGCAAGCGGCCTTCCTGCTCTCGCAGCCAGGAGAGAAGTTCATCGGCGGCGAATTCGTTCTGACCGAGCAGCGGCCGCGCATGCAGTCGAGGGTCCAGGTCGTGCCGCTCGAGGCGGGCGAGGCGGTGATTTTCGCCGTCAATCATCGTCCGGTTCAGGGCACGCGCGGCACCTATCGGGTCTCCATGCGCCATGGCGTCAGCCCGCTTCGTGAAGGACGACGCCATACGCTTGGCATAATCCTTCACGACGCTGCTTAGGCGGCCAACGGCTCCTGCATCTCGCCGCGGCTCATCAATGACATGCGATAAAGCTTCGACATCGCCTCGCCGCCGCGCGCGCAGCTGTACCGGGTCGCGCTCAAACCGGTAGGTTTGAACCCCAGCTTCTCCAGCACCCGGCCCGACGCCGGATTGTCGAGGAAGTGCGACGCCTCCAGCCGCGGCAGTTTCAGCGTCCGCGCGATTTCAATCAGCGCCCGCCCCGCCTCGGTAGCGAAGCCCTTGCCCCAATGCGCGCGGCCGATCCAATAGCCCAGCTCGACCGCGCCCGATGGGCGCCGGCCAAGGCCGCAGGATCCGACGATGCGTGGTTCGCCTGTCGTCCGCTCGGTAATCAGGAAGCTGGGCATGGCTGGATCGCGCGGGCTAGCAAGAAATGCCTCCGCATCCTGCAGCGCGTAGGGCCAGGGTGCCGTCGCCAGGTTGCGCACCACCTGCTCGTCGGCAATGGCGCGCGCCAGCGCGGGGGCGTCTTCGGCCCAACCCGGTCTCAGCAACAGTCGCTCGGTACGGGCGAACATGACCAACTTCCTTCTCCTCTCGAGCGAGCCGCTAGGGCCGCTCTGTTTCAGTTTCGGGAGAAGATTTGGTCCCCTTCGTGAAAAACGAAAAAGGGAGAGGAGGGGGCTTCCCTCTTCTCCCTTTTCGAAACCTTTTTTGGGTCTCGTCTGGGCTGCCCCCTCCGGGAGCGGCCCTTTATCGACCGATCCCGCCTATTCCGCGGCTTCCGGCATAATGGCTTCGACATGGACGTATTTGCGACCAAGCTTGCCATCGCGGAAACACACGCGACCGTCGGTGAGTGCAAAAAGCGTATGGTCCTTGCCCAGGCCGACGTTGTCGCCCGGGTACCACTTGGTGCCGCGCTGCCGCACGATGATGTTGCCGGCGCGAACTGCCTCGCTGCCGAACTTCTTCACGCCAAGGCGCTTGGATTGCGAATCGCGGCCGTTACGCGACGAACCGCCAGCTTTCTTATGTGCCATCTCTCGTGCTCTTACTTCTTTGCCTTGGCCGCAGGGGCCTTCTTGGCTGCGCTCTTAGCAGGTGCAGCATCCTTTGTCGACGCCTTGGCCGCCTTGGCAGGGGCCTTCTCCGCCTTCGGGGCTGCAGCCTTCTTCGGCGCGGCTTCCTTCGCAGGTGCAGCAGCCTCGGCCTTTTCCTCAGCCTTCGGGGTAGCCTTCTTCTCGGCCTTCTTGCCGCCGATCGAAACGATCTTGAGGATCGTCAGCTGCTGGCGGTGGCCGGCCTTGCGGCGATAGTTGTGGCGGCGGCGCTTCTTGAACACCGTGACCTTGTCCGACTTCGCCTGGGCGATGATTTCCGCCTGCACGGTCAGGCCCGAGGTCGACTTGAGGTCCGAGCCTTCGCCCGCGAGGAGCACATCGGTGAGGTCGACACTGTCACCGGCGTTGCCGGCCAGTTTCTCGACGACGATCTTGTCTCCGGGGGCAACGCGATACTGCTTGCCACCCGTGCGCACGATAGCGAACATGGGCCTCTTCACTTTCCGTCACTTAAGAACCGCGCAGGATAACGCCGCGTGGCGCAGGCCCCGCGCGGGAAAGCGTGCCGCCTATGGGGTGAGTTCGATTCTGTCAACCGCCGAAGGGCGGAAAAGCCTAATGGCGATGCTCGGGCTTGAGCTTGTAACGCTGCCCATCGAACCCTTCGAACAGCGTGCCGATCGCCGGGTGGTCAATCGGCTCACCCTCCTCGTCGGCAACCAGGTTCTGCTGGCTGACATAGGCGACGTAGCTGCTCTCCGCATTCTCGGCGAGCAGGTGATAGAAGGGCTGGTCCTTGGCCGGGCGCATCGCTTCCGGAATGGCCTCATACCATTCATCGCTGTTGGCGAATTCAGGATCGACATCAAAAATCACGCCGCGGAAATCGAGCAGGCGATGGCGAACCATTTCGCCAATGCCGTAGCGTGCGGTCGGAATCTTACCGGAAGCAGACACAGTAGCCATATTCCCAATGTAGTTGACGCTGCCGGCCAAGCAAGCGGTTAAACCCTTTGCATTGGGGAAAGTGGCTGCTAGAGGCCGCCCCCGACCGATCCCGGCGATCCGCCGGGCAGCATCATCCTGATCTTGCGGAGAGGTGGCTGAGAGGTCGAAAGCACCGCACTCGAAATGCGGCGTGCCGGTAACGGTACCGTGGGTTCGAATCCCACCCTCTCCGCCATCCCCAATCGACCATTGTAGCAGGCCGCACGGCCCTTCGAGTCGAGCTTTCGTGATGGCTTTGGCGGGATTTAGGGCTCAAAACCGTCAGCTCAGCCCTGAAATTACAACAACTTAGCCGGTAGTTCATTGACTCTGGTTAAGCTGAAGTTAATCATGGCAGCTTGGTTTCACCTCGTGGGGGGTGAGGCCGTAACCAGTTGGTTTCACCGCGAGGGGGTGCGACGTGACTACGATCGAATCAAACCAATCCAGTAACCGCAAATATCTCGTTACGGGGGCAGCAATCCTGGCCGTTGCCATAGGGGCTTATGGGCTCGGCCGTGTCTATCCGCCGCTGGGGCCGGTGGAAGGGACGATTGCGCCGGCGCAACGCCACATAAACCCGCAAATCGGCTCGGGAGACGTGACACTAGGGGACACGTCCATTCCGCAGCTGATGCAGACCGACGCCTTTGAGGTGATGTCGAAGAACCCGAGCTTCCGCGCCTTGGCCGCCGATCCGAACTTTGCCGCGCTGGCCCAAAATGGCCAGGCAATGGCGGTGATCGCCGCCAATCCGCAGCAATTTTCGTCCCTGGCGGGCAATCCGCAGGCGTTCCTGGCGACCTTGAACGCGGCCAAGGCAGTTTCGGCTGCCTCGGGCAGCGTCAACGCCGCCAGTTCCCAGGCGTTCGCGGTGATGGCGCAACATAGCGTGGCGTTTGAATCGCTGGCCCGGCACCCGCAGGCGGTCTACGCGATCGCGTCCAATCCCAATGCCTTTGCCAACTACGCGAACAATTTCGCGGGGTTCAAGGCGGCGCTGGCAAATCCGTCGGCAGTGCAGTCCATGTCGGCCAATGCCAGCGCGTTCGTCGCGCTGGGCAACGATGCCAAGGCGGTACAGTCCCTGGCGGCTGACGCCAAGGCGATCAGCGCCATCACCGCCAACGCCAACTCTTTCAAGTCATTGTCGGCGAATGCCAATGCCCTGTCGGTCGCGGCAAAGGCGGCTAGCGCGTTCTATGCGAATCTTGGGCAGGCCAACGCCAACCTAGGCCAGGCCAATGGGCAGGTGGCATCGGTGATGTCGCAAAACGCCCACGCGCTCTATGCGCTGTCGCTGCAACCGCAGGCGCTGCTGGCGGTATCGCAACATCCCAATGCCTTTTTGGCTTTGTCAGGGCATCCCGACGCCTTGAAGTCCATTGCGTCAAATGCCAATGGCTTTGCCAAGTTCGCCAATAATTTCGCGGACTTTAAGGCGGCGGCGGCTAACCCAGCGGCAAACCAGATGATGTCCGGCAATGCTGACGCGTTCAAGTCGCTAGCGGCCGACTCCAAGGCGATGACAGCGCTGTCGAGCGATGCCAAGGTGTTCAGCTCGATGGCGAAGGCCGCGGACGCCTTGCATGCGGTTGCGGCCAATCCGCAATCCTTCAATGCGGCGTTCGACGCCAAGGCCCTGACTGCAGTCGCGAATAATGCCAAGGCTTTCAGTGCCGTGGCGTCCAACGCCAATGCGCTGGCGTCGGCGGCTCAAGCGGCTCAGGCATATAACAGCGCTTCGGCGGCGGCCAATTTGGCGGCACAGGGGCAGTTCAACGCCCGGGCCGCACAGGCTATGCTGGCCAACCCGCAGGCGTTTTCGTCGATGGCGGCCAATCCCCAGGCCTTCTTGTCGCTCGCAAACAACGCCAATGCACTGCGAGCTCTGTCGGCAAATGCGGCCGCGCTCAATTCGCTCAAGGGCGTGAACCAGTTCCAGGCACTGTCTGCGAACCCGTCGTTTGCAAAGGCGATGCTGAACGCCAACTTCGCGACTAGCCTGTCGAACCAGTAAGCGCGGCCGGGCCGCGTTATGGCCCGAAAGGGGGGTGATGAACGGGGGAAGCGCGCGCCGTGATCGGCGCTGGATAAGGCGTGCGGCGGCGGTCTGGCTGTGCGGTGTCGCGAGCGGCGCATGGGCGCAGGTGCAGCAGGAGCCCTTGCCGCCCCAGCCGGAGACGACGACGATCGAGGAGGCACCCCCTCCGGTCGCCAAGGACGAGCCCGTATCGCCGACGCCGCCTGAGCCCCAGGAGCTCAAGCGCTCGCCTCCCAACGCCGGCGGCATCCCCTTGTCGACGCTCGAGACCGACAACCAGCTGCTGCTCTATTTCGACCCGACCCAGACCTACCTAACTCCCTATGTCGCAAGGGCGTTCGAGAATTCGATCGAATGGCACAAGCGGCGGTTCAACTGGGAGCCGTGGGACCGGACGACAGTCCTGATCAAGGACTTCAGCGACTATGGCAACGCCGCCGCTCGCGCATCGCCCAACAATGGCGTGATGCTGGACGTTGCGCCGCTGTCGCAGAGGATGGAGACGTTCACGCCGGGCGAGCGCTTCTTCACGCTCATCAACCATGAGCTAGCCCACGTCGCGACCTTGGATGTCTACAACCGGAAGGATGCCTTTTGGCGCAAGTTCATGGCCGGCAAGCCGATGCCGATCCAGGAGCATCCGGAATCGATCCTCTACCACTATCTGACGGCGCCGCGGAGCAACGTCCCCCGCTGGTATGCCGAAGGATCGGCGGTATTCTTCGAAACCTGGATGGCGGGAGGACTTGGCCGGGCCCAGGGCGGCTACGACGAGATGGTGTTCCGCGCCAAGGTCCGCGACAACGACCGGCTTTATTCGCCGCTCGGCCTGGAGAGTGAGGGCATCGCCATCGATTTCATGATTGGCGCCAACGACTATCTCTACGGCACGCGCTTCTTTTCCTGGCTGGGCCTGACTTACGGCCCCGACAAGGTCGTACAGTGGCTGCGGCGGGACGAGGGAAGTGCCGCCTTCTATGCGACCCAATTCCATCGTGTGTTCGGCAGGCGGCTCGATGATGCGTGGAGCGACTGGCACGCGTGGGAGCGTGAGTTTCAGCAGGGCAACCTCGCCAAACTTTCTGCTTATCCGCTTACGGAGGTAAACCATCTCAGCCCCCAGGGGCTTGGATCGGTGTCCCGCGGCTTTGTCGACGAGAAGACCAACCAACTCGTCGCGGCCTTCCGCTACCCGGGTGAGATCGGCTTCATCGGCACGATGGACCTGGCGACGGGCAAGCTGCGCAAGCTCGCCGAGCTCAAGGGCATGATGCTTTACTGGGTGACAAGCGTTGCCTTCGATCCGGATAGCCGGAAGGCCTTTTATGTCGAGGACAATCGCGCGTTTCGTGATCTCATGCAGGTCGACGTCGATACCGGCAAAAGGAAGATGTTGCTGCGCGATGCACGCATCGGCGACCTGGTATTCAATCACAAGGACAGGTCGATTTGGGGCCTCAGGCACCAGAACGGTTATGCAACCCTGGTGCGGATCCCGCCGCCCTATGCCGGTTTCAACCAGATTTACACCTTCGATTACGGCAGCATCCCGTTCGATCTGGATATCTCGCCGGACGGCTCGCTGATTTCAGCTAGCTATGGAGAGATCGACGGAACCCAGTCCGTGCGGGTCTGGAAGACCCAGACGTTTGAGGAAGGGGCGGGGCCTGAAGAAGTTGCCCGGCTCGACCTTCCGCCATCGACGCCCGAGGGCTTTACCTTCTCGCCCGACGGCAAGTCGCTCTACGGCACCAGCTATTATACCGGCGTATCCAATGTCTTCCGCTTCGACATTGCTGCTCAAAAATATGAAGTGCTGTCCAACGCCTCGACCGGCTTCTTCCGGCCGATGTTGCGGCCAGACGGGCAGCTGATGGTCTATGAATATACCGGTTCGGGGCTGAACCCGTCGCTGATCCGGCCGGAGGTGCGCAACGACCTCGGCACGATCGAATTCCTCGGCACCAAGGTGATCAACACGCATCCCGAGCTGAAGGATTGGGGGATCGGTTCACCGGCCAAGATCGACCTCGATGCCCGGATCAAGGATCGAGGAATGTACAATGCCACCAAGCGGATGAAGCTGGACGCGGCGTATCCGATCGTCGAAGGCTACAAGCAGAAGCCGACGCTCGGCTATTACCTGCACTTCGAAGATCCGATGCAGTTCCACCAGTTGAGTGCGGCTGTCAGCGTATCGCCGTTCGGTCACATCAAGGACAGCGAGCGGCTTCATGCCGACATCGAATATCAGACGCTGAACTGGAAGGTTCGTTACTGGCACGACGACGCCGACATTTATGACCTAGCCGGGCCTGTCCTGCGCAGCCGTAAGGGTGATGCCGTCATCGTTGGCTATAACAAGACGACGATCTACGACCCGCCGCGCCAACTCGACCTGTTCTTCAACGTCGCCGCCTATTTTGGGCTGGAACAGCTCCCGTCCGCCCAGAACGTCGCCAGTCCCAAGGACATTCTCTCAACCGAGGTTGGCGTAAAATATACCAACACCCGCAACTCGCTTGGCGGCGTCGATCATGAAAAGGGTATTGCCTGGCGCGTCATTGGCGGCACCGACCATGCCCAGGGCGACACCTTCACCCACATCTGGGCCGGAATCGATTATGGCCAGCCGCTGCCGCTGCCCAATTCGTCCGCCTGGGTCTATGCCCAAGCCGGCATTGTCAGCGGACCGTCCGAAAGCCCGCTCGGGGCTTTCTATTTCGGCAGCTTCCGCAACAACTATGTCGATAACCGGCCAGAGAAGCGGTACCGCGAAATGGAGAGCCTGCCGGGGTTCGAGATCGACCAGATCTCCGCGCGGAAGTTCGCCAAGCTGACCGGCGAGATCAACCTGCCGCCGCTGCGCTTCGCCGAAGTCGGCGCTCCGGCCTTCTTCCTGAGTTATGCCCGCCCGGCGATCTTCGGGGGCACGATGCTGCTCAAATCCCCCGAGCAGAGAAGCTACAAACTGTTCGACATTGGAGCACAGGTCGACTTGGGCTTTACGGTGGTAATGCGGCTGCCCATGGTATTTTCCGTCGGCGTAGGCCATGGTTTCGGCGACAAGAATATTGACGGACGAACGGAGTGGATGGCGTCGCTGAAAATCCTCTAAGGTATCGTCCGTGAATCCTGCGGAACTCCTTGACTGGTCGGTGGCACTGATCCCCGTCCTCCTCATGGCGATCCTGTTCGCATGGCTTGATGTGTTCAAGCTCATGTCCCCGTGGGAAATGATCGCCTGCATTCTATTGGGGACGGTGGCGGCGCTGGCGGCCTGGCCGCTCAGCGGCCAGATGCTCGATACCCTGCCGATGGGCTACAGCTTTTACAGCCGGATCGTCGCGCCGTGGATCGAGGAAGCGCTGAAGGGGCTGGCATTTGCGCTGCTGTTGGCGACCAACCGCATCGGCTTCAAGCTCGACGCGATCATTTGCGGCTTCGCAATTGGCGCCGGTTTCTCGGTCATCGAGAACATCTTCTATCTCGCCCGCTTCCCGGAACTGACGACGGCGGTCTGGCTCGTTCGTGGGCTTGGCACCGCGGTGATGCACGGCGCGACCACCGCCGTTCTCGCCACGGTGGCGCATGAACTTTGCGAGCGCGCCTTGCGCAAGGAGGGAGGGCAGGCATTCAACCCGATTTGGCTTCTCCCCGGTTATTTGGTTGCCAGCCTGATCCACCTCGTTTTCAACCAGTTTCCAAGCCACCCGATGGAGGTGATGATCGTCACCTTCATCGTGGCTCCGATCTTGCTGATCGGGCTCATGCGCTTTGGAGAGGGCGAAACCCATCGCTGGCTGGTCGAAGAAAGCGAAAGTCATCGGGCCTGGCTGGATGAATGGCGGGCGGGAGGATTCCCGACCGACCATAGCGGGCAGCGGATTGCGGCGCTGGCGGCGCGATCGAGCTCCGCTGAGGCAGCCTTGATCCGCGAATATTGCACGCTCAAGGCCGAGCTCGTCCTTACCGCTGAAGTGGAGCTACTTGATCGCGACCGGAGGCTGGAAAAAGGGCAGTCAGAGCAGCTGCGCGCCAGCTTTGCTCAGCTGGCAGCGCTCAAGGACAAGCTAGGCCGCACGGGCTTTGCCGCGCTGCGCCCGTTGCTGCCTTTCAGCCGTAATGACGAGTGGGAACTGGAAGAGCTGCGGGAGCTGCTCGACCGCCGCGACTAGTCGGCGGCCTCCGCCGCCTTAACTCGAAGCATCGCCAGCGCGGCCAGCGCCATCGTCGCCGAGGCGAAGCCCATGGTGTAGATCGGCTCGGTCGGAAACCAGGCCTTCATGATCGACCCCATCACCGTCGCCACCAGCAGTTGGGGGACGACGATGAAGATGTTGAACAGACCCATGTAGATGCCGAGCTTTGCCTGGGGCAGGTTCGATGCAAGAATTGCGTAGGGCATGGCCAGGATTGATGCCCAGGCAATGCCGACTCCGATTTCCGCGATCAGCAAATGCTGCGGGTCCGTGAAGACAAAGAAACTGGCATAGCCGGCCGCGCCGCACAGTAGGCCGGCAATGTGGGTCTTCGCCTTGCCAATGCGGCTGGCAAGGAACGGCAGGAGGGTGAGCGCGGCGATCGCGGCGACGCCATTATATACAGCGAACAGCACGCCGACCCAATTGCCCGCCTCCTGGAAGCCGGCACTGGCCGGGTCAGGAGCGCCATAGAAATTGCGGGCGACCACCGGCGTGGTGTTGATCCACATGATGAACAGCGCCGACCAGCTGAAGAATTGCGCGACTGCGAGCCGCTTCATCACCTCCGGCATGCCGGAGAAATCGCCGACGATGTGGCCAAGCATGCTCGTTTCATTGCCCTGCCGCGCCATCAGGATCGCGACGATGCTGGCGAGGCCATAAGCGATCAACAGCGCGCCGAGCAGGTACATTTCCTTTTCCAGCCCCAGCTGCTGCACGATGAGCCAGACGGCCAGGCCTGCGGCGATCCACAGCCCGCTACCGCCCAAGCCGCGGGCGGCCAGCGCGCGAATTGTCGGCGAGGGACCATCGGCTTCGTGCGCATCGTGGAAAGTCT
>Ga0209382_10004222_pt1 | contig 19338 bp, 16 predicted proteins | sample SoiMetdeltSBSDD5_FD_187599 | JGI IMG/M metagenome (GOLD analysis project Ga0209382, IMG submission 187599) | Bulk soil microbial communities from a Populus tree surrounding site in Tennessee, USA - Soil MetaG P. deltoides SBSDD5 (SPAdes) (version 2) | ecosystem: Environmental > Terrestrial >... | reverse complement strand
GAATGAGAAAACGCGACGTCGGGCGCAGCGTCCTAGCTCATCGAAGCCGAAGACCAAACGCTAATCCGAGGGGCCACGGTGCTTTGGGACCCGAGATGAACGTGCGATCGGTACGTGCTCACGTGGCCGCGAGCTGTCCCCCGACGAGTCAACGGCAGGGCGTCTCAAAAAATGGTCTGCTTCGAACGGGCGATATCATGGGCGCTGCTCCAGAATTCCTCGCGCTTTTTTCGCCTTTCGAGATTTGAGTCGCTCCAGTGTTCGACTACACTGATTCGCGTGAAAAACATCAGCCAGATTAATTGCTTAGATCGCCGCGTGTCTGTCGCTCCAATGATGGACTGGAGCGACGGACTCATGTTCGGCAATCGGCGCAAGCAGTTACACGTTCCGAAAATCGCTTGTCCCCATTCTGTCTCCACGCCCCACAACAATTTCGACGCGGTTGCAGATTGCGATCCGCCGCTGTCAACGCGCTCCAGGAAACTTGTTGTGAGTCTCGATGCTCGGGAGTGCAGTGCTGAATGACCGGAGTGAGCGGATTACTCGCTTCCCGGCGAGTCGCTGGTCTTCGCGTAGCTGCGATAACGCGCGACACGATGCGACAGCCTGCGACATGTGTGCGACCCTCATGGAACTGCTCAAGTCAGCACGTGGCCCTGGCAGATTCGACGCAAGTACCGCGGGAAATCCAGTGTGAGGCGGGATTGCAGGCGTTGAGCGCGTGACTCATATTTCGCCGTCGTCGGCAGCGGAATGCGCCGTCTGAACGCGAACAACAACAGATTGTCATCGGCAGCCACGGGTACGAGCAGTGTGCTGCCGCCAAACGCCGCCGTGATTCGCTCGATGTGTGTGATGTAGCGGTTGGGCGCTCCGGAGAAGTTCATCACCATGACACCCCGTGGCGACAGGCGTCTCTCGGCTTGGACATAGAAATTCGAGGCGGCGAGTGCCGGTGCAACTCCGACCGGATCGAACGCATCGACCAGAAGGACATCAATGGGATCCGACCGTTGCGAGATGTAGTGCGCGCCGTCCTCGCACACGATGTGTAAGCGCTCATCATCAGCGGGGATGCGGAACTCGTCGCGCAGAGCGACCACTCGCGCATCGACTTCCACCACGGTGATCTCAGCTTCGGGCAGGTTGCGATAGCAAAATTTCGCCAGCGAGCCACCTCCTAGGCCGATCATCTTGATGCGTTTCGGGGCGGGGTTGAAAAGCAGAAACGCCATCATCTTGCGCGTGTATGCAGCAATCAGGGCGTCCGGTTCATCGAGGCTCATGACGCTCTGTAGGTTGCCCTGAGTAAAATAGAGGCAACGTTCTGACGCAGTCTCCAGAATCAACGGCTGCTGTGGCAGCTCCCCTCCCATCAGGCGCTGGCGAACCTCGTCTGTGCTCAAGCCGTCCGGCGGTGAAGGCAGCCGCACCGTGCCCGGATTGAAGAACCATGGACTCTCAAATTCCATGAAAGACAATCGCTGCTCGGTCATACGCGCCCTGCTGGAATTGATAGCTAGAATGAAGGTCGCGCGCGCAACTGAAATGCATCCAGGCGAGCGATAAGATCGTCCGGATCGATCGGCAGGGAAATGCAGGTATCGCCCCCGTGCCGATGGATCACGTTGCGTGCATGGTCGTCGCAATTGGAGGTAGCGACAATCATCCAGGACCGCGGCGATCGTCGCCGAAGCGCATCGAGCGCCACGAGGCAGTCTTTGTCCGTGAGATCGGCGATCACGATCAACGCAAAGAAGAAAGATTGTCGCTGCGCCTGCAACGCCGCTTCGGCACTGCCTTCGATACGGATCTCGAAGCCAGCCGCCTGCAGGCGGGAAGCGAGCTGGGCTGCATTCGCCAAATTCGGTTCCAGTAGCAGTGCGGGGAACGGGCTTGTTGGGTGACGCTGGATTCGCATGGAGATCCACTTCGGTGGACGGCGTGCTCAAGCACCCCCGCGCGGCGCTGAGCCAGCGGGCGCCGTCTGGGAAATTGCCGTCAGAATGCCGGCGAGAATCTGGCGTGGGCTCGGCGGGCAACCCGGCACGGTCACATCCACCGGGATGACATTCGATACTCGTCCACGGCTTGCGTAGCCCTCGCCGAAGATTCCTCCGGTGCAGCCACAGTCGCCGACCGCGACGACCAGCTTCGGATCCGGTGTCGCGTCGTAGGTCCGTCGCAGCGCGACTTCCATGTTTCTGGAGACAGGTCCGGTGACCAGCAGCAAGTCTGCGTGCCGCGGGCTGGCTACGAACCGGATTCCCAGACCTTCGAGATTGTAGAGTGGATTGCCGAGCGCATGGATTTCCAGCTCGCAACCGTTGCAGGAACCAGCGTCAATGGCGCGAATGCACAGGGCGCGGCCCAGCACCGCGAGAATGCTCTCTTGCAGCGCCGCTACGACACGCAGCGTTTCATCAGTCGATGGCGGCAGCTCGGTAGCAATTCCCGCGCGATGAATCTGACGTAGCGTTTTCCACATGGCCTGTCCTCGCGATGACCTATAAATCGTGCCCGCTGTAGGACAGGTTGAAGGACTTATTGATGAGCGGAAAGTCCGGCACGATGTTGTCGATGATTGCGTGCTCGAGCACCGGCCAGTTCTGCCACGACGGATCGTGCGGATGACATCGCAGGATTTTCCCGGCATCGCCGGCTTCGAGATACAGCAGGACCGGCCCGCGCCAGCCCTCGATGAGACCGATGCCCCGGGATCCCTTCGGCGCCGCGGTCATCGGCCTGCGGTGGCCACCCTCCGGCAGTTGCTGCACGACCTGTCGCACGAGACGGATGGACTCGGCGACTTCGTCGAATCGCACGGCAACTCGCGCAGCGACGTCTCCATCAGTGCGCACAACCTTGCTGGTTGCGAGCTCTGCGTAGGGATCCCACGGCAGGTCACACCGCAGGTCAAAACCCTGGCCGCTGGCGCGCCCCGCCAATCCCGTCAGTCCGAGTCGGGCGGCCAAAGCCGCCGTGACCACACCGGCCCCGACGAATCGATCGCGCAGGCCAGAGTGCTCGTCATAGATCGCGCGGAGCGTTTCGACCTCCGCCGCGATCGAACGGATGCAATCGATCAACCCGTCTGCGCCGCTAGGTGCAAGGTCGACGCGCGTGCCTCCGGGCACGACCAGGTCCATGAGGTAACGCTGTCCCAGCGCATGTTCGGTGGAGCGCAGCAGCTGTTCCTTGAGTCGGGAGAATTGCGCGAGGCCGACAGCAAAGCCCGCGTCATTGCCCAGCGCGCCCAGATCCCCCAGGTGATTTGCAAGGCGCTCCAGCTCAAGAGCAAGCGCTCGCAACCATATCGCCCGCGGCGGCACGCGCGCAGCGCTCATACCCTCGAGCGCCTGACAATAAGCCCATGAGAAGGCGACCGCCGAATCGCCGGAGACCCGCGCGGCCAATCGGTGGCCTTCGAGCAGGGGCAGCTCGGTGAAACGCCGCTCGATGCCCTTGTGCACATAGCCGAGGTGCTGCTCGAGCCTGAGGACCTTCTCGCCCACGATGGAAAAGCGGAAATGGCCCGGCTCGATGATGCCCGCATGCACCGGTCCGACCGGAATCTCGTGCACGCCCTCGCCCTCGACCGGCACGAACGGGTAGTCATCGATGGCAGGCGGAGCAGTCTGCTCGGGAATTGCCGCGTCGCGCAGCGGATGAAAGGCGGCGGGCCACGCAGCATGGCGCAGCCACGGCCGCTGATCCGTATCGGTGCTGTACAAGCCGGAGAGATCGGCAATTGCGCGCTGCATGCGGCTTGCACTGGGGAACGACTGTTCGATCCCGGGATAGTGGGATTGCGATCCGGTCAATCGCAGCGTCAATACCAGCACGCCCGAGTCGGCCGCGAACGCGGCGCGCACGAAGCTCTCGCCACCGGTGTCGCGACTGGCCCACAGTGAGATCAATCGTCCACCGCCGGAGCCAATGTTCTGCGTCGCCTGACGCCACTGCTCGCCGCTGACGGATAGCTCCCAGGCGTTGGGCGCACCCGCGATCGGTGCAGCGCCTTGCGCATCGGAAGGTCGGACAGCCTGCTCGAACCAGTCCTGCATGACGTCTCACTGACCCGCGATCAGTCGCGCCGCTGCGCGATACCAGTCGGCGAGATACGGCGGGATGAAGATGCCGAGCATCAAGACTAGTGCGAGGTGTGTGAAAACCGGCAGCAGCGCCGGCGGATGCGGCAGCCGTTTCGCAGTCGTCTCGCCGAACACCATCGGCTGCACCCGACTGAAGATCGCTGCGAACGCGACGCCGAGCGCCAACAGCAGGATCGGCGTGGCCCAGGGCTCCTGCTTCATCGCGGTGGTGAGAATCAGGAACTCGCTCGCGAACACGCCGAAGGGCGGCATGCCGAGGATCGCGAGCGAGCCCATCATCAAGCCCCAGCCGATCGTGGGACTCAGCGTGATGAGGCCGCGGATGTCGTCCATCAGCTGCGAGCCTGCCTTCTGCGCAGCATGCCCGACCGCGAAGAAGATCGCCGATTTGGTCAGCGAATGCACCGTCATGTGCAGCAGCGCGGCGAAGTTCGCTACCGGGCCGCCCATCCCGAACGCAAACGCGACGATACCCATGTGCTCCACGGATGAGTAAGCGAACAAGCGCTTGATATCGCGCTGCCGCCAGAGGAAGAACGCCGCGAGCACGACGGACAACAGGCCGAAGCCCATCAGCATGCGGCCCGGAAGAGTCGACTGCAGCGATCCCTCGACGAGCACCTTGCAGCGCACGACCGCATACATGGCGACGTTCAGCAATAGTCCCGACAGTACTGCGGAGATCGGCGTGGGGCCTTCGGCGTGCGCGTCGGGCAGCCAGTTGTGCAGCGGAGCAAGTCCGACTTTGGTCCCGTACCCGACCAGCAGAAATACGAACGCCAGGCTGAGCACCGCGGGCTCGAGGTGCGCCTTCACGACGTTGAGATGCGTCCACAGCAAGGCGCCAACGCCCTCGGCGCCTAGGACTTTTTCCGCGGCGAAGTACAGCAGGATCGTGCCAAACAGCGCCTGCGCTATGCCCACGCCGCAGAGAATGAAGTACTTCCAGCCTGCCTCCAGACTGGCGGGCGTGCGATACAAGGTTACGAGCAGCACGGTCGACAGCGTCGCTGCTTCCATTGCTACCCACATCAACCCGAGGTTGTTGGTCGTCAGCGCGATCAGCATGGTCGCCATGAAGAGCTGGTACATGCTGTGGTACAGCCGCAGCTGCGCCGGGCTGACGCGGCCGTGCTCGGCTTCGATACGCATGTACGGGCGCGAGAAAATCGACGTGGTCAGGCCGACGAAGGCGGTGAGGGTCACCAGAAACACGTTGAAGGCGTCGATGAAGAATTGCTCGTGCATCACCACCAGATTCCCGTGAGTGATGACGCGGGATGTCAGCGCGGACGCCGCCAGAAAGGTCAGCGCCGAGAACACCACGTTGAGCGTGGGCGCCCAGCGCTTTGCGCCGAGCAGGCCCAGCAGCAGTGCCCCGAGGAGCGGTGTGCCGAGCAGCACGGCAAACGTGAGGATGCTCGACACCTACTGATCCTCCTTCAGCGATTCGAGGTGGCTCAGATCCAGGCTGTCGAACTGCTCGCGAATCTGGAAGAAGAACACACCGAGCACGAGCATCGCGACCAGGACATCGAGCGCAACGCCGAGCTCCACGATCATCGGCATGCCGTAGGTCGCGCTCATCGCGCCGAAGAACAGGCCGTTCTCCATGGACAGAAAGCCGACGACCTGCGACATCGCCTTGCGGCGTGTGATCATCGTCATGAATGCGATCAGGACGACGGCAACCGCGATACCGATCGCATTGCGCGTGGCCGTGCTGGCGAGAGCGGAGATCGGCTGGGCGAGCCCGAAGGAGAACACGACGACGAGCACGCCGATCAGCATGGTGCCCGTGGTGTTGAGCAATGGTTCGGTATCCCAATACACGCCGAGCCTTCGTATCAGCCGGTGCAGCAGCCAGGGCAGAAAGATCACCTTCAGCGCAAGCGTCAGTCCGGCGGAGAAATACAGATGATTGGCGCCAGTGCGCCATGCCAACAGAACCGTCGCGATGCACAGTAGTGCCCCTTGCACCGCCAGGAGATTGACCAGCGTGACGATGCGCCGCTGCGACAGCATGGCGAAGGAGAGCAGCAGCAGCAGCGCCGCCAGGGCATTGAGTATCTGCAGATCGAACGGCAGTGCTTCCACGCTCACGCTCCCAGTAACAGCCGCACCAGCAGTCCGAGTACGGCGAACAGGAATGCGGTGGCAAGAAACTCCGGCGCGCGGAACACGCGCAGCTTGGCCGACACCGTTTCGATCAGGGCGATACCGGCGCCGGCCAGCACGAGCTTGGCTCCCAGCAGCAGCAACGACAGGGTGAGGACGAACGGTGCCTGGCTGGTGGCCAGCCCCCACGGGATGAACAGTGCGAAGCCGATGCAGACGTAGTTGAAGAGCTTGAGCGCCGCCGCCCACTCCATCAGGGCCAGGTGGCGCGCCGAGTACTCCAGCAGCAGAGCCTCGTGAATCATCGTCAGCTCCAGGTGCGTCGCCGGATTGTCGACCGGGATGCGCGCGTTCTCTGCCAGCAGCACCATCGTGAATGCCACCGCGGTGAAGGCCAGGCTCGGGTACAGCGCAAGCGACTGTGTTGCGAGCAGCTCGGAGATCTGCGGCAGCGCCGTGGTCGCGCCGATCAGCGAGGCGACAAAGATGACCATCAGCAGCGCGGGCTCGGCCAGGAAGCCGATCATCATTTCGCGTCGAGCACCCAGCGTACCGAAAGCCGTCCCGACATCCATTGCTGCGAGCGATACGAACACGCGCGCCGTTGCGAACAGGCCGACGAGTGCAATTGCGTCCGCGGCCCGCGTGAACGGCAGGCGGGTGGCGATCGAAGGAATGATCGCTGCAGCCGTCACCATCGTGCCGAAGACGACGTACGGGGCGAGGCGAAACAGGGGCGAGGCGTTGGATGCGATCACCGCATCCTTGTGGAAAAGTTTACGGATGCCGCGATAGGGCAGCATGAGCGGCGGCGCAGATTTGTTCTGCAGCCAGGCGCGGCACTGATTCACCCATCCGAGAAACAGCGGCGCGGCCAGCAGGGCAGCGAGGATGCCGAGGATCTGCGCGACCCAGTCGAACGCGGTCATAGCACCAGCGCCAGCAATACTACGAGCGTGACGAAACTGTAGAGCAGGTAGTTCGCGATCCGTCCCTGCTGCAGCCACGCTACGGCATTGGCGATGCGGCGAACGAGCGCGCCCAGCGGCAGGTACAGGCCACGCCAGATACGATCACCGACTACGACGCGGTAGCGCGGCGCCAAGTCGAACGGGCTCGGCAGCTCGCGCACCATTGCAAAGAAGGGATTGAACAGATGTCGGATGGGCTGCCCGAATCCTTCCGCTGTGTCCTGCATGCGGCCGTTCAGCCGTCCGAACCCGCAGTCCCACGGCGCGCCCAGACGGACGCGTTGGTGATAGAAGAATCGCACCGCTGCGATCGTCATCAGGACTACGGCCACGATCACCGCAAGAAATACCAGAGGAGCATAGGAGGTCTGTCGCTGCGGCAGTGGCACGAGCAGCCACCAGGATCGTTCGTCGAGCGACAGTCCGCTGAATCCGAGTGGCTGTATCACCCGGCTCAACATGGGAATGACCTGCGTCGGAAACAGCCCGAGCAGCACGCACCCGATCGCCAGCCATGCAAGTCCGATGCGCTCGACGATGCCGGCGTCATGCGCCGTGCGCAAGGCGGCTTCACGCGGCTGACCGAGGAAGATCACGCCGAAGAACTTGACCATCACGTAGCCTGCGAGCGCCGCAGCGAGCACCAGCAGCGCCGCGCCCAACGGCAACAGCATGTTGACGAACGCTCGCGGCAGCTCGTGAGCGAACAGAAACGACTGCAGGAGCAACCACTCGGACACGAATCCATTGAGCGGCGGCAGGCCGGCGATCGCCAGCGCCCCCACCAGCGTCAGCCATGCAACCCAGGGCATCCGATGGATCAGGCCTCCAAGACGTCCCAGGTTGCGCTCGCCGGTGGCATGCAGCACTGCGCCGGTGCCGAGAAACAAAAGACTCTTCATGAAAGCATGATTGAGCGCGTGGTACAGCACGGCGATCAGAGCGAGCGACGCGGCAGCGTGCATCCCGGTGCCGGCGAACAGAATCGCGAGTCCGACGCCCGTGAAAATGATGCCGATGTTCTCGATCGAGGAGTACGCCAGCAGACGTTTCATATCGGTCTGCGCGGCCGCGAAGATTACGCCGTACAACGCTGTGAACAGACCGAGTGCGAGCGGGATCAGGCCCCACCACCACAGCGGCTCGCCGAGCAAGTCGAACGTGACGCGCAGCAGCCCGTACAGCGCTGTCTTGAGCATCACGCCGCTCATCAGAGCGGAGACCGGCGAGGGCGCCGCCGGATGCGCTTCCGGCAGCCACACGTGCATCGGCACCAGGCCTGCTTTCGCACCGAACCCGAACAGCGCGAGAAGAAAGGCGATCGCGGCCCATGCCGGCTCGAGCTGCGCTCCGCGCATGGCATCGAAAGTGAACTGCCAACTGCCGCCTTGCAGGACGCCGAAGCTCAGCAGGATGGCAATTGCGCCGATGTGAGCGATGAGCAGGTAAAGAAAACCGGCGCTGCGAATTTCCGGAATGCGATGCTGCGTCGTGACCAGGAAGTAGGACGACAACGCCATCGTCTCCCAGGCGAGCATGAATCCATACGCATCGTCTGCCAGCAGCACGAACCCCATGCTGGCCAGAAACAGGTGATATTGCAGGCACATCAGGCCCGGCGGCGTGCCTTCGCCGCGGCGGAAGTAGCCAGCGGCAAAAATCGAAATGCCCGTCGCGGTGGCGCCCAGCAGAAACAGAAACGCGGCCGACAGGCCATCGAGGCGCAGATGAACCGGCAGGTCCGGCAGCCCGATGGGCAGCACGATCTGTTCAGGTGACGCGGAAAGGCTCGTAGCCGCTACACAGGCGAGGGCCGCCCCACACAGCGCGCCCAACGAAAACAGGGTGCGCCCTGCGAAAGCGACGCTCGCCGGCCGTATCAGCCCCGTGAATCCGATCGCAGCCCAGACGCTGAGCAGCAATGAGCACAGTACCAACGGCGAGCTCAGCGGCTCTGTCACAGAGCACCGCTGCTTCTTGTCGGCGTCAGGCTTTGCATTGGGGGTGCGAGCGCTTCGATTGCCAGGATGTGCAGTTTATTATAATGTGATGCACATTGAAGTGTCACTTCATGAGACTGCCTTTGGCTATCGAAGATCGCACGGCCCGGCTGACCATCCTGATCGATCCGCGCAAGAAGGAGCTGTTCGAGCGGCTGTGTGCGGAAGAGGACGCAACGCCCTCGCAGGTCGTGCGGCGTCTGCTGCGCCGTTACATCGAGGAGCGCACCGGCAAGCCCTGGGCGCCGGATGAGGAGACCCGCAGCACCAGCCGCCGTCGCAGTGCGAGCCGGTGACCTCACATGACTGAATTCACGCCTGCAACGATTGGCGCGACCGCGCGCCTGAAGAATGACGGCACGGTCTGCGACTGAGAACGATTGGATTCGCGTTTGTGTTGCTATTCGTCGCGCAGCGGATCGAACCCCGGCTCGATTCGCGCGCCATCGCGCCTCATGCGCTCGAAAATGCGAGCGCTGTACGCGTCGTCCGGCGTGCTGTTGCCGCGCAGAACATCGCCGATGAGGCCGTAGATCGTGTAACGATCGCGCAGCGCGGCGTCGGACGCCGTTTCCGCAAGCGCATCTTTCACTTCGCCGGGCGCGAGCTGACCGTCGAGCAGCGCAGAAACTTTTTGCGACATGGTCACCACCTTCGGTTGCGTTGGGGGCCGAGGACCGGCTCGAGCCGCCTGGCGATGAACTCGCGCGCACGGAAGATTCGGCTTCGTACCGTACCGATCGGAACGCCCAGCATTGTCGCGATCTCAGCGTAGGGTTTGCTTTCGACCTCATACAGAAGCAGAGCTTCTGCAAGGTCCGGCTGCAGCTTCGCCAGTGCACGCTGTACCGTATCCGCTATCTGGGCTGCGATGAGCGTGCGCTCTGGCTGCTGCGAATCGGAGACGCCGGGCTCGAATGCATCAACCCGTTCCTCCGGCGCGTCATCGCCGAGCAGCACGTGCTGCGGCTGGCGCTGCAGATGTCTGATCGCAACGTTTGCGGCGATCCGATACAGCCAGGTGTAGAAAGCGCTCTCGCCCCGAAACGCTGCCAGCCCACGGTAGGCGCGGATGAAAGTCTCCTGAACGGCGTCCTCAACGTCAGCCGCGGATTTCAGGTACCGGGCCACGTGCCGGGCGATGCGCCGCTGATATTTGACCACAAGCGCCTCGAACGCGCGCGCATCGTTCGCTTGCGCGAGCCGCACCAGGTCCACATCGGGGTCCGTTTCCGCCATCGCGGGCCAGCATACTGAGCGCCGCTTCCATGGGCAATCAATGCGGGATGACTCAGCAACGGCGCTCGGGTTCATTCTTTTCGGCGCTGCGCGGGCAAATAAAACTGAAACCGCCTGCTTCGCGTCGGATCAGACCGGGCAGTGCTGCCCATCCGGGCGTCACAGCTCACACTTATCCGAGGAGTCCCTATGAAACCCTTTTCCCATCTGGCTGCAGGCGCCGCGCTGGCGCTCATCACGTCAGTCGCTTCAGCTGCCGACATCGTCGAGACGGCTGTGTCGGCCGGACAGTTCAAAACGCTCGTCACGGCATTGCAGGAGGCCGACCTGGTCGACACGCTGAAAGGCGACGGCCCGTTCACGGTGTTCGCACCGACCGATGCTGCGTTCGCCAAGCTGCCTGCCGGGGCGCTGGACGCGCTGTTGCAGGACAAGTCGAAGCTCTCCGCCGTCCTGACGTACCACGTCGTACCGGGCAAGGTGATGGCCGCGCAGGTCAAGCCGGGCGACGTCAAAACCGTCCAGGGCCAGTCGCTGAACGTCTCGAGCAAAGGCGGCTCGGTCATGGTGGACAACGCCAAAGTCACGAAGACCGATATCAATGCGTCCAACGGCGTCATTCACGTGATCGACACGGTCATACTGCCGAAGTAACCGGCGCAGCATTGATGACTGGCGCGGACCACGCGCCAGTCATCTGTCGGATCTTGGAGCTCTGATATCGTCATCGACTTCCGGTGTCAACGAGGCGGCGCTGACGCCCGCATTCGCGGCGCAGATCGAAGTCAAGACGGTGACTCGTACCAACTTTGGCACAGCCAAAGTCATGCCGCTCTTTACACCGTTGAAACTCGGTGCTTCGACTTCGCGCCGGATGCGATGAAGATGCAGGACTGGATCCAGCAGGCCTACGCACTGGCGTGCCTATGGCGGAGACGTGCGGCGGAGCGCGAGCAAGGCGCCGATGCTGCTTATCCAGGCGAGCGACTGAGAAGCGCCCGCGAGTTCAGTCCGTTGCGCAACTCAAGAATCGCTTGTCCCCATTCTGTCTCCATGCTGCCAAAAAATATTTCAAGCAGCTGCTGATCGCCGTACGGCACTAACCCCGGCGCGTGCACACAACGCACCTAGCCGTAACTTAAGTATCAGCGTGTTGGGCGCGGAGCTCGGGCTCGGGTCATGCGCGGGGTAGCGATGATCGAAACCCTTCGCTCGCGTTCATTCGCGCAAACCAGCGGCGAGTATTTTCACCGGATAGTGTCAGCTTCGCGAAGCTGAGCTGGAAGATACTCGAAGCGAGCGACAGATCGGCAATAGTCGGCGAATCACCGGCGAGAAAACTCTTTCCGGTGAGCCCAGCTTCCAGTATTGGCTCCAACTCGCGCAGCTTATTGTGGCCACGCTCGATTGCGGCCGCATAACCACGGTCGCCAAGGAAGACACTATTGAGGACGATGTCGACGACGGCTGGAGAGAGCCTGCACTGGTTCCAGTCGAGCCACTGCTCAACCGCGGCCCGTCGCGCGAGATCGTCCGGATACCAGTTGCCCAGCGCGTGCTTCACGCACAGGTATCGCAAGATCGCGTTCGACTCGTGGATTTTGATGTCGCCGTCAAGAAGCGTCGGCACCTGATGGTTGGGGTTGATCGTCAGATACTCCGGCGACAGATGCTCGCCCTTTTCCATCGCGACGTGATGGAGCCGGTATTCGAGCTTCGCCTCAATGAGTAACGACACGACACGTCTCGCGTGCTGCGAGTACGGAGAATGGAACAGGATGTACATGGTGCGTTGCCTACTTCACGGACAAATGAGGATTTTAGAGAGGGACTGCTGACACCGTGGTGTCAGTAGTCACTTGGACTTTGGTTTGCCCGCCAAACGTCTGCCGCCGACCGTTAAGCGACTGCGTGCTTGCTACGACTACGGCTACGAGCAGCTATGCGCTGCCATCCGTTAGGAATCTCGTAAGATTCCACTCTCACGATCCGGATGCCTGACTCTCGCAACTGACTCGCCGCCCAGCGCGCTGCGCGTTCGTATTCAGGAGAACCCACGAGCCGCGGTCCGATGGTATCGGTCAGATGTCTAACCGCATCCAATGAATTGGCGGTCATGATGGAACCGGCAAGACGACGTGAGTGCTCCCGCAGTCGTGCGTCTTCCTGCGCTTGCATCACCGGTGCGACCAGGCAAAGAAGCAGCAGCGAGCAAAGCGATGTTCGCAGCTTCAGCATGACGCCTCGGTGTCTGGAACATACACGGGGCAGTGTCCGCCTTTGCGGAGCGCAATCGCAAGTCATGCCCCTTTTGTGTGGATTGGAATTGGTTGAGCGGAGCGGTCCCAGAGCGACCGTTTGTCCGCTTGGGCCGATAGCATGCGCCACCTGCCGAGCATATGCGTGCCTTGTTGAAATCACCGAGCTCATATGGACGACGATCCGAGCCCGCGATTATCGGTGTGACCGCGATGAGTCCCCGCTCAACATGATTTGGACGCGATTGCAGCTGACGACCGCCGTCTTCGGACACTTGACTAAATGCATGTACATGCATACGGTGATCGCATGGCCGTACGTCTTCAGTGCTATTGCGCGTCCCTGCGAAGGGCGACTCGGGTCATCTCCCAGAAGTATGACGCAGCACTGGCGGCGGCAGACCTCACGGTCACGCACTTCACACTCCTAACGGCGCTCCAGGAAAATCCGGGCGCCCGGGCGAATGATCTGGTCGACGTCCTGGCGATGGACCAGACAACGCTTTCGCGTACGTTCGCCTTGATGGAGCGTGACGGTCTCATCGCCCGGCACGAGGGTGAGGACCTCCGGGCAGTTCATTGGAAGCTTACCCATGCGGGCCGTGCACGACTAAAGCGAGCCGAGCCACATTGGAAAGCAGCGCAGGAGAGTGTTAAGCGCTTACTGGGCGAGCAAGATGTTCGGCGACTGACGGATTCTGCGTTTCGACTCGCTGAGAAGCTGAAGACGTAAAATTCCCGCAGACGCGACGAGCTTTCTCACGGAAGGCCGCAGGAGTGCAGCCGAAGGCACGACGGAACGCAGTCGTGAAGTGACTGTGGTTCGCGAAATCGAGCTCCAGCGCGAGCTCTGAGAAGCTCCCCTGATATCCGGGCAAGAGCCGGACGGCGTGCTCCAATCGCTGCCGTAACGCATACCGATAGAGCGGCATTCCTTCGACCTGGCGAAAGACCTCTGTCACGTATACGGGCGACACATGGAGGGCGCGTCCCACGTCAGTCAAACGAATGCGCATTCCCGAGAGGCGCGAGATGTACCGCTTCGCGTTCGCCACCAGTTCCTGCTGCGTGGCACTCCCGCGCTGAGGTGCCCCTTCCGTTTCTCCCGCCATGATCCGCGCTACCCAAGCGGGGCATTGCTCACGATCGGGAATGTTCGATGGCGGGTAGCCAAGAAGCGAGTCCGCGCTGGTCATGGCTCTTCTCTGGTCAACCTGGACTGGGTCACGATGCAGGCAGGCAGCATAGTAAATGCATATGCATATAAAGTCAAAATCTCACGATTCCGAAGATTTTGAAAGCGGTTCGCTGCTCACCCGACGTACCGTGCGATCGACCCTGAGCCAACCACTTCATCCAGGAGCGATCCACATGAACACACTTCGCGTAACCTTAATTGCGGCTCTGCTGTCCTCAGCGTTCGCAACTGCGGCGGTCGCCGACACGCAAGCCACCGCACCTTCAAGTCGAGCAGACGCACAGGCGCAGGCGGCGGCGTTGCTCAGTCGGCCGCATACGTCGGGAGCAGTGAAAACTGACGAGGTGCGCTCGCCATCGTCATCTCTTGTATCAACGACGGCGGATGCACAGGCGCAGGCGGCGATGCTGCTCAACGGCGTTCGTCCTGGACGTCAAGTGAGAGCGTTCCCTCGAGTCGTCGAAGCGACGGACAGCCGACCATCAGCGGACGCGCAAGCACAGGCAGCTGCATTGCTGAGCGCTTCTCGAGCTTTCGCCCACTCGCAGGTGCAGGCGGAACGCGCGCAGGGTGATGCACGTACGATCGAGAAATCCCTTTAGCAGGGCGTTTTTCGAAAACGCTCGTCGGCCGTCCGCGCCGCCACCACAAAAGCTTCATCCGGGAGCGATCCACATGAACACACTCCGCGCAGCCTTTATCGCAGCTCTCCTATCCTCAGCCTCCGCATACGGCGATAGCGGACCTCATTGCATGGCCGCGATCGGCACGGGCGGCGCTGCGCAGAGCACCCCGAGCAGTGCCGCGACTGCTGCGGCGAAGAACCCGCTGGGCCGCCAGGCCTCACCTAACTGGAGTGCATTTATCGGAGCAGGATGCGCGGCTGAACTGAACGCTGGCACCGGATCATCGGCCGTCGCCGCTGCGCGAGCCCAGCCATGACGACCCGCCAGCCTTTCATCGCGTTTCTCGGTCTGCTGCTCTTCATCCTGGCAGCCTGCGGCAAGGCTGCTTCTTCAACAGATCCACGAACGCAGGCTCCGCTGGTTCGAGCAGGCCTCGTCGAGCGCTCCGTCCAAGTGGAGCGCTCCTTCACCGGAATCGTCGCAGCTCGCGTTGAGAGCGATCTCGGGTTCCGTGTTCCAGGAAAAGTCCTGGAACGCTTGGTCGATACCGGGCAAACGGTGAAGCGCGGCCAGCCGCTCATGCGCATCGATCCCACTGACCTCAGGCTCGCGCTGCGCGCGCATGAGGAGGCTGTTGCTGCCGCCAGGGCGCGTGCGCGCCAGACTGCGGAGGACGAGGTTCGATATCGGAATCTCGTAGCCATTCGCGCGGTGTCGGCTTCGGAATACGACCAGGCGAGAGCCGCCGCCGAATCGGCGAGAGCAGATCTGAACGCGGCCGAGGCCCGGGCTGACGTGGCCCGCAACGAAACTCGCTATGCCGTCTTGTTAGCCGATGCGGATGGCGTGGTGCTGGAGACCCTGGCAGAACCCGGACAGGTGGTTGCCGCCGGTCAGGCGGTCGTGCGGGTTGCGCATGCCGGGCGCAGAGAAGCGAGGATCGAGCTACCGGAAACGCTGCGACCGTCAGTTGGCTCAGATGCCAGGGCAACCTTATATGGAACCGGGCAGACGGGCTCCGCGACGCTTCGACAGTTGTCGGATGCCGCCAATCGTCAGACTCGAACTTTCGAGGCCCGCTACGTGCTGCAGGATCCTCTGGCAGATGCACCGCTGGGCTCCACCATTTCGATCCAGCTTCCTGCTACCCCGAGCGTGCAGGGCCAATCCTTCGGGTCACTGCAGGTACCCATCGCTGCGGTCTTCGACCCGGGCACTGGACCCGGCGTGTGGATAATCGAAGGGGGGCCTCACGTCACTTGGCGTCCCGTGCATCTCGTCAGCCTCAGCGACGAAGCTGCTTGGGTCGACGGCAAACTCAAGGCAGGGGATCGTGTAGTCACGCTCGGTGCGCATCTGCTGCATCAAGGTGAGCCCGTGCGAGTCGCACGTCGATGAGCCGCTTCAATCTGTCCGCACTCGCGGTACGCGAACGCTCCGTCACGCTGTTCCTGCTCATTGCGATTTCCATCGCGGGAGTCGTGGCGTTCCTGACGCTGGGCCGGGCGGAAGATCCGTCATTCACCATCAAGCAGATGACCGTCGTTACGGCCTGGCCGGGTGCTACCGCAAAGGAGATGGAAGAACTCGTCGCAGAAAGATTGGAGAAGCGGATGCAGGAGCTCCGCTGGTATGACCGCACCGAGACCTTTACACGACCAGGGCTCGCGTTCAGTACGGTGGTCTTGCTTGACAGCACGCCGCCGGCGGATGTCCCCGAGCAGTTCTACCAGGCTCGAAAGAAGATCGGCGACGAGGCGGTCAATCTGCCACGTGGCGTAATCGGCCCGCTGGTGAACGACGAATATTCCGATGTGACTTTCGCGCTCTATGCGTTAAAGGCGAAGGGTGAGCCACATCGGTCCCTCGTTCGCGCCGCCGAGGGCCTGCGCCAACGAATGCTTCACGTGCCAGGGGTCAAAAAGGTGAACATCATCGGCGAGCAAGCGGAGCGGATCTTCGTCGAGTTCTCCTACGATCGGCTCGCAACTCTGGGCGTATCGCCTACCGACCTCGTCGCGGCGCTCAACAGCCGCAACATAGTGACCCCGGCGGGCTCCATCGAAACGAAGGGGCCGCAAGTCTTCATCCGACTGGATGGCGCCATCGACGATCTGCAGACCATCCGCGACACCGCGGTCGCTGCGCAAGGCCGCACGCTGAAGCTATCCGACATCGCGGACGTGAAGCGCGGCTACGAAGATCCGGCGACCTTCCTCATCCGCAACAACGGAGAACCGACGCTCCTGCTGGGAGTGGTGATGCGAGAGGGGTGGAATGGCCTCGACCTCGGCAAAGCGCTGGACGCGGACGTCGCGACGATCAACGCGGACATGCCCCTGGGCATGAGCTTGTCCAAGGTCACGGATCAGTCCGTGAACATTCGCGAGGCCGTCAACGAGTTCATGCTCAAGTTCTTTGCCGCACTCGGTGTGGTGATGCTCGTGAGCTTTTTGAGCATGGGCTGGCGAGTCGGCATCGTGGTAGCAGCAGCGGTTCCTCTGACCTTGGCCGCGGTATTTATCGTCATGGCGGCCACAGGCAAGGACTTCGATCGCATCACCCTGGGCTCGTTGATATTGGCGCTGGGCCTGCTCGTCGACGACGCGATCATCGCCATCGAGATGATGGTCGTGAAGATGGAGGAAGGTTACGACCGCGTCAGCGCGGCCGCTTATGCGTGGAGCCACACCGCCGCACCCATGCTCGCCGGGACCCTCGTCACCGCGATCGGTTTCCTTCCAAACGGCTTCGCCAAATCGACGGCGGGCGAGTACACCAGCAACATGTTCTGGATCGTCGGGATCGCGTTGATCGCATCCTGGATCGTTGCTGTCGCGTTCACACCTTATCTTGGAGTGAAGCTGCTGCCGGACATCGCCAAGCGCGACGGTGGACACGAAGCGATCTACAACACGCCGCGGTACAACCGCTTTCGCGAGCTTCTGCGACTCGTGATTCGGCGCAAGTGGCTGGTCGCGGGGAGCGTCGTGGGTGCATTCTTTATCGCGGCGCTGGGAATGGGCTTGGTGAAGAAACAATTCTTTCCCACGTCCGATCGCCCGGAAGTTCTGGTCGAAGTGCAAATGCCGTACGGCACTTCAATCGAGCAAACGAGTGCCACCACCGCGAAGGTCGAGGCCTGGCTCTCGAAGCAACCGCAAGCGAAGACGGTGACCGCGTACATCGGACAGGGCGCGCCGCGCTTCTTCCTTGCCATGTCGCCCGAGCTGCCCGATCCGTCGTTCGCGAAAATAGTGATATTGACGGACGACGAAGCCGCGCGCGAAGCACTCAAGCATCGGCTGCGTCAGGTCGTGGCCGAAGGCTTGGCGCCGGAAGCTCGCGTGAGAGTCACTCAGATCGTGTTCGGCCCGCCCTCGCCGTTTCCCGTCGCGTTCCGTGTCATGGGTGCGGATCCCGACAAGCTTCGTGACATTGCGGCACAGGTACGTGCCGTGATGCAGGCCAGCCCACTCATGAGGACCACCAATACCGATTGGGGCGAGCGCGTGCCGACCCTGCGTTTTTCGCTGGATCAGGACCGGATCCAGAGCATTGGTTTGACCTCGAGCGATGTGGCCCGACAGCTTCAGTTCCTGTTGAATGGCATTCCGATCACCGATGTCCGTGAAGATATTCGTTCGGTGCAGGTTGTCGCGCGCTCTGCCGGCAACGCACGCCTCGATCCAAGCAGGATTGCGGATTTCACGTTGGTCGGAACCGCTGGCCAACGGATTCCCCTGTCCCAGATCGGGACGGTAGGCATCCGCATGGAAGACCCGATCCTGCGTCGCCGCGACCGCACGCCCACGATGACGGTGCGCGGTGACATTGCCGAAGGTCTGCAGCCGCCCGATGTTTCCACCGCTGTATTGAAGGACCTTCAGCCCATCATTGCGAAACTGCCGGCGGGTTACCGGATCGAGGAAGGCGGCTCCATCGAGGAATCCGGCAAGGCCAATCGCGCCTTGGCGCCGCTGTTTCCAATCATGATCGCGCTCACGCTGATCACGATCATTTTCCAGGTCCGCTCGATCTCCGTGATGATGATGGTGTTCGCCACTGCCCCGCTGGGTCTCATCGGAGTCGTTCCGACTTTGCTGCTATTCCAGCAGCCGTTCGGCATCAACGCGCTGGTTGGATTGGTCGCGCTGTCCGGAATCCTGATGCGCAACACGCTCATCCTGATCGGTCAGATCCGCGCCAACGAGAAAGAAGGAATGACGCCGTTTGATGCCGTGGTCGAAGCCACCGTGCAGCGCTCGCGTCCTGTCATCCTGACGGCGCTCGCCGCCATGCTCGCGTTCATTCCGCTCACGTACTCGGTCTTCTGGGGGACGTTGGCATACACGTTGATCGGAGGGACGTTCGGCGGAACGGTTCTTACGCTGGTGTTCTTGCCCGCCTTGTACGCCATCTGGTTCAAGATTCAGCCGGCGGCGCAGGGCGGGCAAATTGCTACTTCGCGCTTCGCCTTAGCGTCGTCTCCAGGAGTTTGACGTGAAGACCCACACGATCGCCGTGATCGCGCTGGCGTGCCTCGTTGCCCCGGTGCTCATTTCTTACGTAGTCGAAGCGCTGCGCCGCCGCCCAACAGCTCCGGCCCGAGCTCCCTGGGGTCCCGGCGTCTCCATCGAGTACGCAAATATCGGTGGCATTCAGGTGAGATACCTGAAGGCCGGCCGCGGCCCGAACTTGGTGCTGCTCCATACGCTGCGCACGCAGCTCGATATCTTCCAGAAGATCATTCCCAAGCTGGCAGAGCAATTCACTGTCTTTGCCTGCGACTATCCGGGTCACGGCTGGT